>JAEEGL015453480.1_pt1 | contig 11198 bp, 10 predicted proteins | sample 9134231 | NCBI WGS metagenome assembly JAEEGL01 (sample SAMN16246548, study PRJNA631951) | gut metagenome | biome: gut microbiome; feature: rumen; material: fiber-attached | host: Bos | place: Iran: Karaj | collected 2018-10
GATGAGCGCATACAGGGCAGACCTGAGGAGCGTTTGTGCCTACTACGATGTGACCGCAGTTTCTGCACTCCCAGACCTTAACCTCACTCTTCTCGAACACCTGCTTCATCTCAATATTGTTGAGAAGTGCACGGTATCTTTCCTCGTGCTGCTTCTCGATGGCACCGACCATACGGAACTTGGCAGCAAGCGCTGTGAAGCCTTCAGCCTCAGCTGTCTTGGCGAAGTCCTCATACATGTCAGTCCACTCATAGTTCTCGCCGTCAGCTGCAGCTGCGAGGTTCTCTGCAGTGTCACCGATGCCGTTCAGTTCCTTGAACCACATCTTGGCATGCTCCTTCTCGTTGTCAGCAGTCTTCAGGAAGATCTCAGCGATCTGCTCGAAGCCTTCCTTCTTAGCCTTGGATGCAAAATAAGTGTACTTGTTTCTTGCCTGGCTCTCGCCTGCGAAAGCTGCCTGCAGATTCTTCTCGGTCTGTGTACCTTCATACTTGTTTGCCATGTTCTTATCTCCTTTTTAAAATTAGATTCAATTTATGAAGCTGAAGAAAGATTCTTCTTCTCATATTCATCAAGACTTACCGGACGGGCGAAGTAGTAACCCTGGAAGTAATCGCAGCCCATCTTGGCAAGGAAGTCAACCTGCTCTACTGTCTCGACGCCCTCAGCAATAACGGGAACATCAAGACTCTTGGCGAGGTCGATGATGAGGGACATGATCTTCTTAGTCCTCTCGTCATGTGCCGTATCCTTAAGGAAGATCATGTCGAGCTTCAATACATCAACAGGCATATCCTTAAGCATGTTGAGTGATGAGTATCCGCTTCCGAAGTCATCCATCTCAACAATAAATCCGGCTTCTCTTAACTTATCTATGGTCTTGAGCTTCTCATCGATGTCGTCCATCATGATAGTCTCAGTGATCTCAAGTCTTAAGCGCTTTCTGTCGAGCTCATATTTATCCGCCAGGCCGATGATGTACTCGGGCACATCGATCATATAGAAGTCCTTAGGAGAGATGTTTACTGACAGATACAGATCATCGCGTCCTTCGAAGGACCATCTTCTTAAGATCCTGCATGCGCATTCCCAGATATACTGGTCGATCTTGGCGATCCTTCCGTTCTTCTCCAGAATAGACAGGAATCTTCCCGGAGGCATGAAGCCTTCATCAGGATGGATCCATCTTACCAGGACCTCAGCGCCTACGACCTTACCGTCACGGTCAACCTGAGCCTGCAGGTAAGGTACGATCTGACCTGTGAGAATGGCATTATCAAGCTGCTCTGTGATCTTCTGATCCCACAGCAATGCAGCTCTGGAATCGTCTTCGTAATAGGACACCTTAAGATCTGCTTCATGCTTAACCTGTGCGATGGCAATGAAGGCACGGTCAAACATGGCGGATATAGGCATATTCCTGTCTTCTATCTCATATGCACCTATGTGAATGATGATCGGAACAACAAGATTTCTGTCCAGATTCGGAACTTCACGCATAGCCGATATGAAAGTCTCTTCATTGTAATTTGCTTTCTCAATAAGAATTCCGAACTTATCTGAACCGATCCTTCCGTAACGGGTAGTATCGGATACGACCTTCTCGCGCATCATATCAGCGATCTTCACGAGAAGCTTATCGTCAAACGCTCTTCCATATCTGTCGTTAACCAGCTTGAATTCCTTGATATCAGATGCAAGGACATAGAACTCCTTGTCGGGATTGGCTGTGATAACCTGTCTGATCTCATCGAACAGACGGTCGGTGTTGTAGATACCGGTGAGCTTATCGTGAGTTGCGAGGAACTTATTCATCTGCTCACGCTTGGATCTTTCTGTCGTATCGGTGATCTTCGCGAAAGAACCGATAAGCTTACCCTGAAGGTCATGAAGCTTATGGAACTCTATATCATATATGTATTCCTCGCCGTCCTCGTGCTTGGTACATGTAATTACTTTGGCATTGTAGTTGGCTGACTCCTCACGGTCCTCGCCTGTGAGTGCAAGCAACTTCTCGAAGGCAGGTCCTGTCTCATCCAGACCCAGTCCGAGCTGCAAAGATGCGGCTGAATTGATGTAGATACAGTCACGGTTCTCATCGAAGAACAGGATACCGTCGGATACTGTGGCAAGTACGGTCTTCTTCATCTCATCCATAAGGATCGACGGAACATATTCCATCGCATAGATGTAGATGAACAGGCCCATCGCGCATATGCCGATGATGGATTCATCTACAACTCCGTTCGTAAATACATGGAACGACTCCCAGACGGAAGTACCGATAGTAGCCAGAAGTATGATCAGATAACGGTCTCTGTAAAGCCTTGATGACTTTATGCACTTGGTGGCAAGCGTAATAACCGAGATGGCAAGGAGTATTGCCGAAATCGCAAGATGCACCTTGTGATACCACAGGGAATGGAAGATAACATCTACGCCGTCTGCGGCAGGCTCGGTCGTTACCATGAATACATGATCGAATACAAGATTAAGTGAAACGCTTATGGTATCGAATGCTACCATTCCCAGGAGCAAGGGTCTAAACAGCGGATGTCTAAATTCATAATTACAGAACTTCAGGGAGAATTCCATGAAGTAGAAAAGCAGAATGGTCGTACTGATAAAGTAAATGGTGAAGCACAGTCTGCATATGGCAATATCGTCACTTATGGCGATAACTATGTTGGAAAGGATAGGCACGAGCAGCCAGAAAAGGCAGTGCTCAACAAACGGCGCAATCTCCTTCTCACTCCTTCTTGTGCGAACGAGACAGATAATAGTTACTATCGCAAAGAGTGACACTATTACAACAAACCAAGCCATACCTAATTTTATCATGGCAAAAATTCTTAATATACAGGGCAATTATTAATAAAGAATAAACAAAACAAGAAAGAGGCGGTTTTTACCGCCTCTTTGATCCCTATTCCATATTCCATATTTTTTAATTATTCTTCGTCTTCCCGATACTCCAGGATATCTCCGGGCTGACAGTCCAGAGCCTTGCAGATATCGTTAAGAGTAGAAAACCTCACAGCCTTGGCCTTCTGATTCTTCAGTATCGACAGATTGGCAGGCGTGATACCCACTTTCTGCGCCAGGTCTCCGGAGGAGATCTTACGCTTAGCCATCATTACATCAAGATTTACAATGATCATAATGCTCTCCTCCCTTCATCAGATAGTAAGATCCATTTCTTCCTTCATCTCGATAGCCTTGGCAAATACTACCTTAACACAAAGTACGATAAGTGCCATAAACAGTGAGATGATGGTAAGGAAATATGCGCCGAACCAGATAAAACCTGCTGCAACACATATTACGCCAATAGCGATAAGCGCCGCCGTGATTATATTCATAAGCCTGGTATTTGCTCTGTCAAACACAACATCCTTACTCATATTTGTCAGAAGCTTAAATACACTGATAAGAATAACGTAAGCGGCAACTGTTCCAAGGTACCAGACTACAGACATCACGGCAACTGCCGCTGTATCAAATCTGTCACCCAGACAGTAGCTTATGTACTGGGCAATTGCTATTCCGAAAACATCTGCTACAACCACTATCGCAATGAATAAGATCGTCGCAATCTTAGACCATCTTATAATTCTGTCGTTGTATCTCATTTCCCTATTCCTCCTCAAAAAAGAATTGAGCATGCTCTTATGACATCATAGTAGCATACTCAATATTGTTTTGCAAGAAGATTTTATTGTTTTTCGATATATTTTTATTTCGCAGCGAAGAACGTTCCGATATCGTCCTGATCCAGGATCTGTTCAAGGACCTGAGGCTGGGAGCCTGAAGCTATAACGCCGTTGATGCCCTTGCCCGTTACCATCTGCATTGCAGTGATCTTTGTATACATTCCGCCGGTACCGAGCTTGCTGCCCGCGCCCTTGGAAAACCCGAGCATCTCGTCAGTGATCTCCTCTACATAAGAGATCCTCTTGGCATTCTCGTCCTCCCTGGGGTTACTGGTGTAAAGACCGTCGATATCAGAAAGGATAATGAGAAGGTCTGCATTTGTCAGGATAGCAACGTCTGCAGAGAGAGTATCGTTATCGCCGAAAGTACCGTTATGCCAGATCTCGGACGTGGATACCGTATCATTCTCATTGATGACAGGGATCAGATGCTTCTCGAGCATGGCCTCAAGTGTATTGGTGATGTTATGTCTCTGAAGCTTGTCTGCGATACCGTCCTTGGTGAGCAGTATCTGTCCGCACACATAGGAATACTCGGCAAAGGATCTTGTATAAGCGTTCATGAGCTCGCACTGGCCTACAGCTGCGATAGCCTGTTTCTGAGGGATATCATCCGGCTTACTTGGGAGATTAAGGCTTCCGATGCCTACACCGATCGCACCTGAAGTTACGAGGATAACCTCACGACCGCTGTTCCAGATGTCGGCAATACCGCGGCACAGCTTGTCGATGTTGCCGTGATTCATCTTGCCGTTCTCATAAGTGATGGTAGAAGTACCTACCTTAACCACTATTCTTTTCGCGAAGTTCACCGCATAACGTGAACCGCCGATGTCCTCAACCTGCATAATGCGGGCTCCTCTCTCATAATACAGGCGGTCCGATCTCTCAAACCGCCCGTTAAGAATATACTCAATTCACCTAAAATACAAGTTATGCAGAGGCCTTAACCGTGTTCCAGATTTCTGCATACCTCTCCTCGTACTCGGAAGAAGAATAGTATACCTCGAGTGTAGAGAAGATCTCCTCCGTAGGATAGTAGTAAACATTTCCGGAAATCTCGGGATCGAGCATGTCTCTTGCAGCGACGTTAGGTGTTGAATAGCCTACATACTCGCAGTTCTCAAGAGCGATTTCAGGATCATACATGAAGTTGATGAAATCGTGTGCGCCCTCGTAGTTAGCAGCGTTGCTGGGGATGCACATCATATCTACGGAGTAGTTAGATCCCTCAGGCAGAACGAATCTCAAGTCGATGTCATCATTGCCTCCGAGCTCAGCGATTCTGTCGAGCATAACGATGTGATCACCGGACCACGCTACGGACAGAGCCATCTCACCGGAAGCCATCTTATCCTTGAGGTTATCTACGCCATATGTGGGGTTAAGATTTGTCTTCTGGTCAATAAGAAGCTGCATAGCCTCAGCAAGCTCGTCATCATTAAGGGAATTGATGGAGTAGCCGAGGTAGTTCAGAGCAACACCGATGGACTCTCTCATGGAGTCGTACATGCCTACGTTACCTGCGTTAGCCTCATCGAAAAGTGCACCCCAGATAATTGCAGGGTCTGTTGTGCCCTCAGGGATATCAACTCTGTTAGCGTCGTAAACAAGTCCTACTGTGCAGTACAGGTACGGGATAGCATAGTCGAGAACCTCAGCAGACAGCTCTGCATCCTGTGAGTAAGTCATATTGTTGAACATAGGATCCATGTACGAAGTTACATTAGGAAGCATGGACATATCGAGGGGCTGGATCCTCTCCTCGTTGATAAGTCTGCAGACCATGTACTCGGAAGGAATGATAACGTCATAAGTGTTATCCAGGTTAGGATACATCGTCTCATTAGTCTCGAAAGTTCTGTAGATTACTCTGTACTGAGGATAAGCTGCCTCAAACTTGGCGATGGTGTCCTCTGCGATGTACTCACCCCAGTTATAGATGATGAGCTCCTGTCTGCTGTCGCAGGCAGTAAACGCAGACATTGCAAGAAGTGATGCGCAGACGGCAGCACTTACAAATCTCTTAATGTTCTTCATTTCTTCATTCCTCCGTTTTTATCTTTTGCTCCCTTGACGCGGGAGAAATTGGATACGATCAAAAGTATGAACACTGCAGCAAATAAGATTGTGGTGAGAGCGTTCATCTTCGGGTTAACGCCGAACTTGGCCATACTGTAGATCTTCATGGGCAGAGTCTGCACAGAAGAGTTGACGTTGAAGTTACTGATAAGGTAGTCATCTACCGAGAGTGTGAATGTGAGCATCAGTGAAGAAAGTATGCCGGGCATTATCTCAGGGATGATAACGAGTCTTAAGGTCTGGATCCTTGTAGCACCCAGATCCATCGCAGCTTCAGAAAGATTCTTATCAAGCTGCTTGATCTTGGGATCGATCGACAGGATCGCGAAAGGCACACAGAAAGCGATGTGTGCGCAGATCAGTGTAAACTCGCCCTTCTGTACTCCCAGGAAAGAGAACAGGAGCATGAATGCGATACCGATAACGAGCTCAGGCATAACATTAGGAATGTAAGTTACATTCATGATAAAGTTCTGCAGCTTCTTCGGAAGATATACGATGCCAAGACAGCTCACAGCACCGAAGACTGTCGATACGACAGACGCGATGGCCGCGATCTTAAGTGTCTCAAGCAAAGACTCAAGAAGCTCTCCTCCGTCACTTCCGGAGAACAGGCTCGTGTAGTTTCTCAGCGTGAATCCTCCCCAGATAAATGACTTAGGCACGCTGTTGAACGAATAAACGATCAGAAGAAGGATCGGCAGATAAAGGAATACGATTATGAGGCCGATATAGATATCCGGAACAAGTTTTCTCAAGAATCTCACAGTACCATACCTCCGCTTCCGGACGCTTCCTTGTCCTGATTTCTAAGAAGTCTCATCGTGATGAGAACGAATATGAGAAGTATCAGTGACAGAACGTTACCCGCCTGCTGATAAGTAGCACTCTCATTCAGTATGAACGACTGGACCGTATTACCGATCGTGGTCTTCGATCCCTCAGTGATGATATCGGGGATCATGTAGAAGGTCATGGAAGGCATGAATACCATCTGCACGCCGGAGATAACACCGGGCAGTGACAGCGGGAACAGTACCTTAACGAATGTCTGGAACTTGTTGGCACCGAGATCTGCTGCAGCCTGACCCAGGCTCTCGTCAATCTTGACCAGTACCGAATAGATCGGAAGGATCATGAACGGCAGAAAGTCGTTTACGAGAACGAACTTCGTGATGATGTCAGACCACGCCGCATCCTTAAGGAAAAGAATGGGCTCAGTCCTTCCGCAGACATTGATAAGGAATGTATTAAGCACACCGGTCTGTCCGAAGAATGCTCTCCATGCATATGTACGCAGCATCGTGTTCATCCATGTGGGAAGAACGAACAGGAGCAAAAGCTTACTCGAGGTCTTGTGCAGCCTCTTGGAACGGGCCTGCAGGATGTAAGCCAGAGGGTAGCCCAGCACAAGGCAGCCCAATGTGGTCCACACGGCGTAGTCCAGGCTTCGCAGGAATACCGAGAAGTGCTCCTGCAGCGTGACACGCACGCCGTAGAACTCGGTGGTGACAGTCTTGTTTTCGAACAGCGTCTTGAAGCCGTCCAGGTTAAAAGCGTAGCCGCCGGAAGTCTTGGCGAAGAACGCTCTGAAAAGGATCAGCACGAGAGGCAGGATCGTGAACAGCACGATCCACGCAATGTACGGGTACGACAGGAGTTTCATGTTCATTGTGATGCCGAGGGCACCGTAGATGGAAGCCGCAATGCCGAGGAACAGAACCACGCACAGGATGTTTCCCGTGAGCGACTGCACCACATAAAGACGCTGGGGTGTCATATTGTTTGCCGCGATTATCTCGGGCGTGATGAACCTGTTAAGCGTGATAACGTGAAGTGCGAGCCTGGCCGAGAAAAGGATCATTACCGAAAGGCAGCCGAGTCTCTTCGTCTTGCGAGTGTTGGAGTAAAGCTGAAAGCCGAGCGAGAGCGTGAGTGCTGCCACAGCAACCACGATGGTAATCGTGAACATGAGGCCGCCGAAACCTCTGAAGTCGAGGTCAACCACGTTGTCCCTGAGTTCCACATAAACGTCCGGGCTCATGATCATCGAGAACAGGGAGAACACTCTCTCCCTCTTGTACTGAACGAACAGCTCGAACATAGGTATAAACACCGACACGAAGGAAAGTGTCGCTGCTATGCACATGATGATGCCGTGCAAAGGCATCAGCTTAAATCTGGATCTGATATCGCTCATGCCTTCTCCTCGGCGCCCGTGTCGTCCTTTACTCCCCTTACGCCGTAGCTGCCGGGAGCGGGAGAGAAACGGGACTTTCTCATAATCTGAATATCGTCAGGATCTACCGTGAGTCCGACTCTCTTGCCGACCTCGACGGGGTCAACGTCCTGGATCATCCACTCGATTCCTGTATCACCCTTTACGATGATCTCGTAGTGAACGCCCTTGAAGATGATGCTCTCTACCGTACCGTTTACATAAGCGTCATCCTCTTCCTTGATGTAGATATCCTCAGGACGGATAACTACATCGACGTCATTGACCGCGCCCTCCTTCATCTCAGGGAACAGCGGGTCAACACACTCAAACTTTCTTCCGGCAAAAGTAACCTCATGGTCCTTTGTCATGGTGCCGGGAACGATATTCGACTCACCGATGAAGTCAGCAACATAAGCATTCTTAGGCTCGTTGTAGATATCAATAGGAGTTCCGATCTGCTGGATATAGCCGTCCTTCATAACGATGATCGTATCGGACATCGTGAGGGCCTCTTCCTGATCGTGTGTTACATATACGAATGTGATGCCGAGTTCTCTTTGCATCTGCTTGAGCTCGATCTGCATCTCTTTTCTCATCTTAAGGTCGAGAGCTCCCAGGGGCTCATCAAGGAGAAGCACGCGGGGCTTTAGGATTATAGCTCTCGCAATGGCGACTCTCTGCATCTGGCCGCCGGAGATCTGGTCGATATAACGGTTACCGAATCCGTCGAGACCTACAGTGTGAAGAGCCTTGTTAACACGCTCCTCAACTTCCTTCTGAGGAACCTTCTGAAGGTGAAGGCCGAATGCCACGTTATCAAACACATTGAGGTGCGGGAAAAGGGCATATCTTTGGAACACCGTGTTGATATGTCTCTTGTGTGCCGGAACCTTAAGAAGATCCGAGCCCTCGAAGTTTACGATACCGGAATCAGCAGTCTCGAAGCCCGCGATGATCCTGAGAGTCGTGGACTTACCGCAGCCCGAAGGTCCGAGCAGCGTAATGAACTCGTTGTTTCTGATAAAGAATGTGATGTCGTGAAGGACCTGGTTACCGTCGTAGCTCTTGTTTACATCCTTGAGCTCGATGATATGCTCCATGCCCTTGTCATCCGGAAGGATCTGGTTCGGATACTTATTCTCTTGATTCACGCTCATCTTACCCTCCTCAGAAACTCGGCGGCGTGCTTATCCAAAGCAGCTTCGCAGGTCTCTTACCGTCATTTGATATGTAGTGGGGCTTGCCGGGATTGATAAGAAAGCTCTCCCCCTTCTTTGCCTTATATGCGTTCTTTCCGATGTGGATCATTACCGTACCTTCAAGCACGTAGCCTGTCTCCTCTCCCTCGTGAGGATTGTCAGGATATGTTCTTCCTCCGGGCTCTATAGTTACAAGGATAGGCTCCATCTCATTCTTCTGTGCGTTAGGGATGAGCCAGCAGATCTCATTCTTGAGTTCTGCATCCTGCTTAACAGCGTAGTCATCTCCGCCGAAAACGACCTTCTCCTGCTCCTCGTCTGCGAAGAAGTCCGCAAGATTCGTACCGAGAGCCTCGAGTATGTACTTGAGTGTAGCAATGGAAGGAGAAGTCTTATCCTTCTCGATCATGGAAATATAGCCCTTGGTGAGCTCGCATCTGTAACCGAGCTCCTCCTGGGTGAGGTTATTGGCCAGTCTTAAGAACTTTATCTTCTCGCCGATTTCCATACGCGCTCCATTTAACTGAAAGTTTAGTAATATTAAACTTGGAAACGGAATGAATTATATATGATATTAAACTTGCTGTAAAGTATTACTTAACTTGGTTTTCCACGACAATCAAAAGGGCTGCCCTCATCGGACAGCCCCGGTCATTTAAACCGTTATTCTCATTACTTTATAAGTGCATCCTTAAACTCGGATCCGTCGAATGTGGCGAAGTAATCATTTAAGGTTTCCGCTCTTCTGATAAGCTTCACGGAACCGTCAGTCTGAAGCAGAAGCTCAGCTGACTTAAGTCTTCCGTTGTAGTTATATCCCATCGCAAAGCCGTGAGCACCGGTGTCATGGATAACAAGGTAATCGCCCATGTCGATCTTGGGGAGCTCTCTGTCGATAGCGAACTTGTCGTTGTTCTCGCACAGGGAACCCGTAACGTCGTACTTGTGATCAAGGGCAGCATCTTCCTTGCCGAGGACAGTGATGTGGTGGTAAGCACCATACATAGCAGGTCTCATGAGGTTGGCCGCACAAGCGTCAACACCGATGTACTCCTTATAGATATGCTTCTCGTGGATAGCCTTGGTAACGAGCTGACCGTAAGGCGCGAGCATGAATCTGCCCATCTCTGTGTAGATGGCGACGTCTCCCATACCGTTAGGCACAAGGATCTCCTCGAACTTCTTCCTTACGCCCTCACCTATAACTGCGATATCATTGGGAGTCTGGTCAGGTCTGTATGCAACACCGACACCGCCGGAAAGGTTTACGAAAGCAAACTCAATGCCGACTTCGTTCTTGATCCTTACAACAAGCTCAAAGAGCTTGCCTGCGAGCATCGGGTAGTAATCGTTGGTAAGTGTGTTGCTTATGATGAAAGCGTGGATACCGAACTTCTTTACGCCTCTCTCCTTAAGCATCCTGTATGCCTCGAAAAGCTGCTCCTCAGTCATTCCGTACTTGGCATCACCGGGGTTATCCATAATGCCGTTGCTCATGGTAACAACGCCGCCGGGATTAAATCTGCAGGACATAACCTCAGGGTACTTGTCTATGATGCCGTCGAGGAACTCGATGTGTGTGATGTCATCAAGGTTGATGATGGCACCCATATCGTAAGCGAGCTTGTACTCGCACGCAGGTGTATCGTTCGAAGATAACATGATGTGATCGCCGTCAGCTTTTACGGCACCGGACAAAACCAGCTCTGCCTCACTGGAGCAGTCGAAACCGATATCGTAATCCTTGAGGATATTCATGATATAGGGGTTAGGAGTGGCCTTAACAGCGAAATACTCGCGGAATCCCTTGTTCCATGAAAATGCATTCTTCACTGCCTCGCAGTTTTTTCTGATGCCGGCCTCATCGTAGATGTGGAACGGTGTCGGGTAAGTCTTAACGATCTGCTCGATCTGTTCTTTTGTGACGAAAGGTTTCTTTTCCATAGTCATACATCCTCAAAAAAATCTTTAAGGATAATAACA
>JAEEGL016992343.1_pt1 | contig 11198 bp, 7 predicted proteins | sample 9134231 | NCBI WGS metagenome assembly JAEEGL01 (sample SAMN16246548, study PRJNA631951) | gut metagenome | biome: gut microbiome; feature: rumen; material: fiber-attached | host: Bos | place: Iran: Karaj | collected 2018-10
AGATCGGTATGCTCTTCCTCCCTGCAGAAAATGATGCATACGATATAATATATAACCGGGAATATGGCGGAAATGACAAAAGACAGCCGTCCCATGTCCCCGGTATCCTCCAGCGCCATGCCCGACATCGAAAGACAGATGAAGATAAAAATAAAGGCCTGTCTTGCAGGGATCGAATCGGGATAATTAAATCCGTGCCATAGAAATTCCAGCACATTCATATCAAAGGAGAGATAAAAGAACACCAGCAGCAGTCCCCTTGTGACCTTAAACCTCCGGGGGATCCTTTTATTCAAAAAGAAAAGCGGTATAAAAAACAGCACAGCCAGAGACGCATAAAGCGCCGGCTCATGTCCAAGGCCGGTCTCTACCTGTACCGCCATAAGGCCCCTCGTCATGATCTCGGGAAGGCTCAGATAGAATTTAAGCTTTTCCGGTAAGCTCTTTCCCATAAAGGCCGTATGGCTTATGCTTATCCATTCAGGCATAAGAAGCACCGCTGACATCCCTCCGGCAAGAGCCGTGGCGATCACCGCCGAAAGAAAAGCCCTGATGAATGAGGAAACACTCTTTATCTCCTCTGCTGCTATCACAAAAAAATATAATGCAAGGAATATACCCATGACCATGGCGATATAATAATTTGTCCATACCGTAAATGCCATGGAAATGAGATAGGTTGTGCAGCCCTCTCCCTTGACCAGCTTCTCATAACCCATTATCACAAGAGGGGCTAGGGCTATCCCCCACATCCACATCACATTCCAGTCATAGGCCGCGATATACCCCGAAAAGCCATAGCAAAGGGAAAGTGATACCGACATAATGCCGGAAAGCTTTGGACAGCGGTATCTTAAATACCTGCACATAAAAAAAGAAGCCAGGGCTATCTTGACATAAGTGATAAGGGTCAGAAACTCCAGCAGATGATCCTCCGGGACAAGGACACTCAGAAAATTCAGGGGATCTGAAAGATAGTATACATACATGGCATAGAAGGAAGACCCTAATCCAAGATCGAAGCTGTACTTAAGGCTGAGCCCGTTTACCAGTCTTCTCCTGAATTCACATAGAAATGGAAGATACTGATGATAAAGATCCTTCCTTAAGAAGGTGACGCCTCCGAAGGGATATATCTCCTGGATGATGCTGTAAAAGAATAGCAGCACAAGGGATAAAATGAATGCCGCAAGGCAGGGATGCTCCCTCAGCCTTTTATTTATCCCTGTCAAAGAGCTCATAATACTGAAGCTTTTTATACTTCTCTATAAGCGGAGCTTTCTCCATCCGCTTCCCATCCACGCTTACACCGTCGGCATCGAGTGTCCTTACAGCCGAAAGCACCGGATAAGAAGCCTCTGTCTCCTCAAGGAAGGCCCGGTAGGGATACATCCCGGCATTTGCCGTCCTTAAGACCTCGCCGCCGAGGAAGTTTGCGCTCGTATCCTTATCATGCGCTGTCTCTATGTCATAGTTTGCCCAGATCACATAGGGAACGATGTATCTCTTTTCCACATCCTCCTCGATAAGGTTTCTGGTATCCTTCCCCTGCAGCCTGAAGATGGGCCTTACAACAGCGTCTGAGGGCTGATGGTCACCAAAGATCACTATAACCGTGGGTTCTTTTATTCCTTCAAAATACTCTGTGAGATACCTGAAGGCATCATCTGATTCCTTGATAAGCGACAGATATCTCTCCGTGATCTCCTTTTTACCCGAATTATCCCCGCCCGTTATGGTGATATCCTCCGGAATATCTCCCGTATCCTCTTCATAAGGGCTGTGATTCTGCATTGTGACAAGGAAGGAAAAGAAAGGCCTTCCGGTATCGAGGTTCTTTTCATACTCCTTGATTATCTGCTCTGAGCAGGCCATATCACTGATATATCCGTGAACCTTACTGGAAGGAACATCAAAATCCTCCATGAACATGGACTTTTCAAAGCCAAGCTGTGGATATACCCTCTCCCTCTCCCAGCCTCCGGGATAGAAAGGATGCATGCCGACCGTCGTATACCCGATATCCCTGAGATAGGCGGGCATAGCGTATATCCCCTCATCCACGTACTGCTGATAGGGAATGGAGCCCTCGGGAAGAAAGGCCAGAGTATTACCTGTCAGGAATTCAAACTCCGTATTGGGTGTATTACCGCCGACTATCGATACATTAAGCTCGCCTGTTTTCACATTCTGTCCGTCCTTCTGGAGGGAGTGTATAAAAGGCATATAATCCATATCGGTCTGAAAAGACCCAAGCACGGAAAGATCGGAAAAGGCCTCATTCATAACCACGATGATATTTGCCTTATCAGCTCCCGGTGAGGCGGCCTCATATTCAGACAGGAGCGCTTCAGCCTCTTCCTTTGAATATCCTGCGGCTTCCTGACATTTACATACTGGAGCTCCATAAGAAAGGCCGTTAGAGTCCCGTCCCTCTCCGATATCGCAGTAGGCGTAAAAAGCTTTGTATAAAAACCGAAGGTCCTTTCGGCAAATTCAGTCTGGACAAATAAGGTATATAGCACGATAAGCAGGACCGAGACCGCAGTCCCCGCGATCCGAAGCTTTATATGACCCTTAAACTTAAGATCTGCAAAACGGCATAATATAAAAAGTACGATAAAGCCAAGCATGCAGAGCAAAGCCCTGACCCCCGGGACATAGTCGTATCCCGCTGCTACCTCGGCAGCTGTGCCTATGGATTCGATATCCCACGGAAGCAGCGTCACTCCCCTGAACTCCACCAGATAATACTCCGCCAGTCCCAGTATCATAAAGATGACACACATTATCCTAAGCGACAGGCACTGCCTCCCCGTGATAAAAAGGAAGAAGCATTCAATGATGATGAATAGGAGAATGTTCAGACCCTGTATCCCCGGCTTCATCCTGACAAAAGGATTATGTGTGTATGCTTCAAAAAGATACATCACGGCAGCGGGGATAAGGATGAACAGTATCAGATTTTTAACGGTAAATGATGTCTTCTCTTGCCGGTCCATTTGATATCATCGTAATAGGGTAACCAAGCTGTTTCTCTATGAAAAGGATATAATTCCTGCAGTTTTCAGGAAGCTCATCAAAGCTGCGAATGCCTCCGATATCGCATTTCCATCCGGGAAGCACCGTAAGGCAGGGCTTTGCTTTTTCAAGGTCCCTGGGATTAGGAAACTCGCTCACTCTCTTTCCGTCTATTTCATATTCGGTACATACAGGTATCTCATCGAGATAACCTAAGGCATCTACTACCGTAAAGGCCACATCCGTGGTCCCCTGCACCCTGCATCCATAGCGGCTTGCCACGCAGTCGTACCAGCCCCCCCGTCTCGGCCTTCCGGTGGTCGCGCCATACTCCCCTCCGTCTCCGCCGTGGTCTCTAAGCTCATCGGCGGCATCTCCGAAGATCTCCGAGGTGAATGCTCCTGCCCCCACCGCAGAGGAATATGCCTTGCTTACAGTGATTATCTTCTGTATCTCATGAGGCGCCACACCGAGGCTTACCGCTCCATAGGCCGCTATCGGCGAGGAGGAGGTCACCATCGGATATATGCCGTTGTCAGGATCCTTCATGGACCCAAGCTGTCCCTCGAGCAGGATGGTCTTTCCCTTTTTAAGCTCCTCAGTACAGTAAAGGCTCACATCGGTGAGATAAGGTCCTATTATATCCCTGTACTGCATACAGGTTTCAAAAAGCTCCTTCGGATCAAGGGGATCCTTATGATACAGTCCTGTCAGCATCACATTCTTAAGGGTACAGATATCCTCAAGAAGGTCCTTAAGATAGGCTTCATCAAAAAGATCACAGGCCTGTATGCCTTTCTTTGCGTATTTATCAGAATAAAAAGGCGCTATCCCGCTCTTTGTGGAGCCGTATGCCTTCCCCGAAAGCCTTTCCTCCTCACATACATCAAAGAGTATATGATAAGGCATGAGAAGCTGTACCCGTTCTGAGATCAGTATCTTAGGCTTCGGAACCCCCTTTGATACGATCTCGTCCACCTCAGACTTAAGCTTCATTACATCAAGGGCTACGCCCGAGCCTATGACGTTTGTCACGTTTTCATTAAATACACCCGAAGGACAGGTATGCAGGGCGAATTTTCCGTATTTATTCTTTATCGTATGCCCCGCGTTAGCTCCTCCCTGGAAACGTACGACTACATCAGCTTCCTCGGCAAGGACATCCGTGATCTTTCCCTTGCCCTCATCGCCCCAGTTGGCTCCTACTATCGCTTTTATCATATTGATACCTCCGCTTCTTCTCCAAGCAAATCCTTATATTTCTCAAGCACAGGCTTTACATCCTCATTTATGAACCTCTCCGTCTGATGTGCAGCACACCCAGTGTATTTAGCAGGATCAGGGCCGGATTTCAGCTCCTCAAGGGAAACCCCGAAGTTCTCATCCGCAGCGATAAGCTCCAACAGGTCATTATCCTTTCCTTCAGCCTTTACATGCCGTCCAGCCTCCATCGAAAGCTCCCTTATCCTCTCGTGAAGCTCCTGACGGTTGCCGCCCTTTTTGACGCAGTCCATCATTATATTCTCCGTTGCCATAAAGGGGAGCTCTGCCATCAGATGTTTATTTATCACCTTATCATATACCACCAGTCCGTCGACCACGTTCATATCAAGGGTCAGTATGCCGTCAACAGCCAGGAAAGCTTCAGGTATCGACAGCCTTTTATTCGCGGAATCATCAAGAGTCCTCTCGAACCACTGTACGGAGGAGGTTATCCAGGTGTTCATGGTATCAGACATCACATAGCGCGACAGGGAAGCGATACGCTCCGACCTCATCGGATTACGCTTGTATGCCATGGCAGATGATCCGATCTGAGATTTTTCGAAGGGCTCCTCCACCTCCTTTAAATGCTGCAGGAGGCGTATGTCGTTTGACATCTTGTGGGAGGACGCGGCTATGCCTGCCAGAACGTTCAGCACCCTGCCGTCAACCTTTCTGGAATAGGTCTGCCCCGATACAGGATAGCATCCCGGGAAGCCCATCTTCTCGGCTATCATGGGATCGAGCTTATCTACCTTCTCGATATCCCCCTCAAAAAGCTCCAGGAAAGAGGCTTGAGTCCCCGTGGTTCCTTTAGATCCCAGCAGCCTCAGGGAGCCCTGTACATATTCGAGGTCGCTCAGATCCATAAGGAATTCCTGCAGCCATAGTGATGCCCTCTTTCCGACCGTGGTAGGCTGGGCAGGCTGGAAATGGGTGAAGCCAAGGGTGGGCTGAGCCTTGTATTTATCGGCAAACCTTGCCAGTCTGTCAATCACATTCACAAGCTTTCTTTTTACAAGGGTCAGCGCCTCGTTCATTATTATGATATCCGTATTATCACCTACATAGCATGAGGTAGCTCCCAGATGGATGATCCCCGCAGCCTTGGGACACTGCTGTCCATACGCATAGACATGGCTCATCACATCATGGCGCACTTCCTTCTCCCTGGCTCTTGCCACCTCATAATTGATATCCTCCACATGAGCCTTCATTTCCTCTATCTGCTCATCCGTGATATCAAGTCCCAGCTCTTTTTCAGTTTCAGCAAGGGCGATCCACAGCTTCCTCCAGGTGGAAAACTTTTTGTCCTCTGAAAACACATACTGCATTTCCTCCCCCGCATATCTCTCCGACAGCGGGCTTATATATCTGTCCGTATCACTCATCTTTTAAGTTCCTTTCGTGTTTATATGATATCAGGTTACTTATTCATATGAGCCGACGATATCAAGTATCTCGTGGGCATAGTTTGGATATTTCATCACCAGATCCTGCACCTCCTGCTTCGCCGCCTCCCTGTTATCGGTATTATATGTAATGCGCTTCCTGAGCCCCTGCCTTCTTGCCACAAGCTCGTGCCTAAGCTCCACCATCTCCCTCTTGTCAGCTACAGCCTCCGCCTGATGCAGCCACAGGGTCGGGAAATTGACATTCACGTTGATCAGCTCCTGTTTATACCGCTCCTCCGCGGCATCCATCTCATGGCTCATCCTTCGGATCAGATCCCGCTCCCTCTTCTCATCAAGATACAGTCCCCAGTAATACGCCAACTCGTCAGATGAATTGACATGGTACTTTTCATACTCATAGACGATAAGATTCTGAATGTTCACGTATTTGATCTTTATCGTATTCTGCTTCCCGATTATCTGATTCAGCTGGCTCGTAAGCTTCCTTTCTATACTCCTTGCGTTACCAAAAGAAGAAAAGGTGATGACCAGTGTGATCGCACCAAGCGCCGCCGCTATGATAAAACCGGGCATTACCTTCATTTCAAACATAAGCTTCATCAATAGAAGGATCAGCATCACAAAGGACATGGCAAAGACCGTTATCACCGCGATGTTCCTGCAGCTTAATTCCTTGACCCTGGCATCGCTTCTCATAAACTGTCTTGATACCTTCTCGCCCTCAAGCTTTCTGAGATCGTCCCTTACTATCTCCTTATAGTCCTCATGAGCCTTAAGCTCTTCATAAGCCTTGGGCATTTCACCCTCTATGGCCTGCATCTGATTGAATTTTGTCTCGCTTATCCTTCCCAGCTTGTTTGTATGTATCTGGTTCTTTTTCATCAGGCGGATCACGTTTTCCGCGGCATTGACAAGGGCATTGCCCGAATCCTCCGGAATCTGATCGATTATCTCACAATCTTTTAAATAGTCCGTGACATACCTGTACTCCTTTGAGGCGCTTTCGATCTCATCTGTGCATTCAGCCATGAGGTCGCAGAGATTCTTTATATATCTCTGTCTTAAATGCCTGGAGGACATATCGACCTCGGCACGGTCGATGGTCTCGATCTCGGGTATCTCTGTCTTCATGTAGCCGTCATCAAAGTACCCGTTATCCCTGTCGTACTCGTATTCCTCGAATTCCTCTATATCCTTTGCGGTTATCCAATCTTTTATTCTGGAAAATAATCCCATTACTGTGAAATCCTTCTATATTCAGCCTTAAGCCTGTCGCTCAGTCTTTTTAAGGAAAGATCCTGACCATATCCATGTCCGTCCCTCATACTGATCCTTATGGCAGCAATGTCCGCAGGCTCTCTGGTCATCTCATCTATCTCTGCCGTAAGCCTCTCATCGGGACGCTCCTTTAATAGCATATCCGTGTATTCCACCCTTGAAAGTGAGAGCTTCCTGCAAAAGAAAGTCCTCTTCTGGTCCCCGGCTACGGCAAAACACTCTGCCGCCTTTTCGAACATGAAGAATAAGGCATACAGCTTTCCAAGCTTAACCATAAGTTCCCTGTAGGTCAAGCCCTCTTTTTCCGATCCCTCATCCAGAAGCTCCCTGGCGTGCTCATACATCAGTATGGCAGGCCTGTACCTGCCATTGGCAGTAAAATAATCTCCCCTTGAGATCAGCCTGATATATTCCTTCGCCCCGCTTCCTTCCTTCAGGCTCTGACAGCGCTCCTCTATCGCCTCCGCAGACATGAAGCCTCCGTAGGACAGCAGTATCTTGATAAAGGCCTCAAGATCAGGCCTTGACCTGTACAGCTTCTCGGCAAGCTCCTCCAGCCTGAGGTCATCCCTTATAAAATAGAGGATATCATCCTTCATAAGGAAATCACCGGCATCATATATTTTCTCCTTTACAATGAAGCTCAGCTCCTCAAAGGAATGCACCGTAGCTGACAGCTCAGGAATGTTATATGCAATTTTTGAATAAGCTCCTATGGGCTCGTACAGCATTATATAAATATCTCCGCTTCCACTGACTCCTGGGAGGTCCTGAATATATCCCCGAAGCCCAGATCATATACCTTTAATGATATACAGGACGCATCTTTCATAGAGACCTCAAGCTTCACCCTTGTGCACTTTGAAGGTCTTAAGGGGAATCTGTCGCATCTGACCACACTGTACCTTACTTCCTTTGTAAAAAAAGACTCAAGCCTTAATCTTATCTCCCTGTCGGAATCAAGGTAAAACTCCCCCTCTCCCTTTGCCTCATACCAGTTTACCCCGGCATTAAGGAGAGGCACATAGGTCTCCTGTCCGTTTCTTATCATATATATTCCCACATTGGAGACAAGCTTGTCATCATCAAAAAAATAACAGTCCTCAAGCGTGGGGTTTCCATCCCTCTCATCGATCCCGGCATAGCAGGCGCCCTTTGTATACAGATTCCTTCCCTGAAAGACCCTTCTCCTCCTCTCACAGAGATAATTGACCGAACTTTTAAGCCAGCCTCCCTCAAAGCCCTCGCCTGAAAGGTAGACAGCAGATACTATCTCGGAATCAAGGAGTGAACGGGCTATATCCAGGAAACAAAGGTCGTCCTTTAAGGGCATATCGTAATCCTTTCTCTCCACCATGCAAAGATGCGGCCTGGTGTCAACCCTGGTATATAAAAGAAGCCCTCTTACTACATTTCCGTCATAATCAAAAAGAGCCACCTTGTTTTTTGTAAGCTCAGGGTCCTGGTTCATGGCATAGTAAAAGAAGCATTCCGGATAGCCTATGATCCTGTACTCCATTCCCTCATCCTTAAGGAATGCGGCACAGCCCTCTACGGTATTGACTATATCCTCTGAAAGCTCCGAAAGAGCTATGATCACTCTCTCGGCCTGATCCAGGGGGGACAGCACGGAGGATAAATGTATGGTCTTTTTCATAAAGCCTTCGAGCAGATCCCTGTAGGCATAGCTTATCCCGTTCCTGGTGAAGCTTTCATCCTTTGTGGCATTGCTCAGCAGATTGGTAATGATCCCTCCGCCGTCTCCGGATGCCCTTACGGCATCCTCGCCATAGAGGATTTCCCGCTCAGACCTGATGTAAGCGACCACGGGGATCACGTATTTTTCCGATCCCACTATCACAGGGACAGACTGGACCTCTTCACCCTTTTCACCGATCACTCCCACACTGACCTGACAGTAAAGGTCAGTCAGATCATAGCCTATGACTCTGCCCATATTATCTCCTTTACTATCCTGTCCTTGATGATGTAATCCTCACAAAGCTCCAAAAAGCTCGAGTCGTCTCCCATTTTGTGGCTGGTCAGCGCATCCTGGAGTATATCATACCGCATATCCCCATTTGAAAGGCGATCGTCAGCTCTTTCGATATCGCTGAAGGTAGCCCCTCTTCCTTCCACAGTAACATAGTACTGGAGCGTTTCGCCCGGGAAAATAGCCCCTCTCGCCTGATATATCCCTGGGTAGACCTCTCTCATAACCTCTGTCTTAAACTCGGGATTTTCATTATCATCATCCAGACAGTAGTTCATTACTACCCTGCAGCCCGGTTCATTCCTGTGCCTGATGAAAACGTCCTCGGCAAACAGTGAAAGCGAAGGCAGAAGATCCGTATAGGACAGGAAGAAATCAAATATGATATCTCTTTCCGCAAGGTCTCTGAGATAAGGGAAAAGGATCCTGTCAGACCTCATATCACGCCTTCCCTCATAGAAGCGTATCAGACACAGTGCCTCGATATCGCTTATCCTCTCGTCTATGGCAAAGTCTAAAAGGCCTATGAAAAGCCTGTCGTCAAGGATGGCGTCATCTAAGAAATTACTCTCGGCAGCTTTCTCAAAGTATTCCCCGACCACAAGCCTCGAGGCATCCCTTTTTAGATAATCAAAGAATATCTCATCCCTTTCACCGATATACGCCCCCGTAACCAGCATCTGCTCCAGGATACGCCCCTCTATTATGGACGGATCCGCTTCAAAATCGATACAGGCCCTCCATATATCCTTTAATTCCCTGGTAGTACCCTCGTAATATCTGGACAGGAAGTCCAAGATCACCTCATTATATTTATTGTCCCTGAAGGTCGCTGCCGTTATCTCCAGAAGCTCAGGCTCCGGGGAAAGGACCGCGTGACCGCCAGTAACGTTAGCATCCCTCTCAAAGGAATAAGCGCCCCCGGACACATCATTCTCCTCTATGTATCTCGTGGCTATCCTCATCAGGATCCTGGGATCCATGCCATAGGAACCATACTCTTTTATCACGCGGTATGCCTCCTCATCATCGGATCTCATGGAGCAGAACCTCACATATTCCGTCCTCTCCTCCATGCTGAGCTTTGAAGCGTCTAGTACTGCAAGAAGATCGGAGAGCTCACTCTGCATATCGTTGTCAAAATAAAACCTGAGCAGGGAGGTAAGCAGACCCTCCTTGAATTTCCTGCCAAAAAGTCCCGAATCAATTATCGATCTTACGTATTTTACATTCTTTTCATTTATAGAGATATAGCTTCTTCCCATCTCGGAGAGGGCCACCCAGAGTCCCGGATCGTCCGTATCCGGAAAATCTGTCCCTTCCAGATAATCCCCAAGCCTTAGAAGCTTGATATCCTCATATCTTATATATTTCTCACCGAATCTCCGTCCCGTCTGATCCTCAAAGAAAAGCTGATAATCATTATCATAGATATTTATGTAGGCTCTTCCTTCCTTTACGGGCACACTCCTCTCACTGGTAAATGCATCCTCCACTACAGTGACTGACTTTATCCCCGGATCATGCACGATGATAAGCCTATAGAAGCCATTGCGTATCACCGCCTTTTCGATCTCCCTGGCCTCAGTCGGCTCTGACGCTGCTTCCTTAAGGAAGTTATGATGATCCAGGATGATGGCAAGATTCTCATCCATATGGTCAGCAAGGATCTCACTGGCCGCAAAGCTTATGCACGAGGCCCTGCTCTGTTCTAAAAAGGCGGCAGCCTCGCTCCCGTTTATTATCATATTCGCGTATACATATGACCTGAATACGGGAGGAAGGTCATTCTTCATGCTGTAATACATCAGCACGTTTTTCGGCAGAAGCTTTGTGGTCCCCGGATTCATCGTATAGAGATAAAAATCAAACAGGTTGGTAACTCCGATATCCCTTTCCACAGCTTTTTCAAAGAAACGGAAATACCTTCTGTCGGTTATGCCGTTCCTTATGAGATATGAACAGATGGACGACAGCATATCGTTATCACCGAACTCATTGTAATATGTCATCATTATCCGCATGAGTCTGGGATCATACCCCCGCATCCTCTGGGAAAGTATGGAGACCTGGTCGGACAGCTCCTTCTTTAATAGCCCGTGCTTTACCGCGAAGCCAAGCACGTTTATCTCAAAATCTGAAAGCCTTCTTATCAGAGAAGGATCATGTGAGAGGATGCTGTAGGCCTCCAGATACATGAGCGGACTCCGCATCCCTGTCTCCACCAG
>JAEEGL010910121.1_pt1 | contig 11197 bp, 7 predicted proteins | sample 9134231 | NCBI WGS metagenome assembly JAEEGL01 (sample SAMN16246548, study PRJNA631951) | gut metagenome | biome: gut microbiome; feature: rumen; material: fiber-attached | host: Bos | place: Iran: Karaj | collected 2018-10
GGCAGGATGACGGTGCAGATGTCGCGCCCCTCCATGATGATTGTGCCGAGCTTGCGGCAGTCGCGCTGCTTTTGGCGCATCCAATCGCGGACGGCCGGAATCTTCGCGACTTGGCTCGACGCCATCGCAACCTCCGGAAGGCGCAATTCGCTCTTGACGACGGGGGCGCCGTTGAAGATGATGTCAATCTCGCCAGTGCCTGAATCGCGGAAGTCCATCGTCCATTTGGAGAGCCCTGCGGCGACCGCCGCCTCGTCCTCCGCGTTGATTCCGCCTTTGATGCACGCAAGGGCGATGGTGCGGTACATCTCGCCCGTGTTGACATAGAACGCCCCTAGCCTCTTCGCGACTAGTTTCGCGACCGTGCTCTTTCCCGCAGCAGCGGGACCGTCTATCGCTATCTGATACATTTTCTATCTCCTAATTGTCAATTAGCAATTAGCAATTTCAAAATCCAATTGCCACTTCCCATTCAATTCCTCATTCCTCATTCCTAATTCCTAATTCCTAATTGCTCATTGCTAATTTCCCCCAGCGTTCTGCGGAGGATCAGGCGTCGCCTTCTCCTCGATCCTGACGGGGGTGCCTTTGCTCGAGCCGAACTTGAAGAGCCTGAAGATTCTCCTGCCGTCGAAGAACGTTATATATATAATAAGGAATAAAAGGAGATAGAAGAAGGTCTGGACCAGGATGCCCACCAACTTCGGAGGAAGGCGCCTGCGGATGACAATTTCAATCGCGGAGAACAGGATGTAGCAGCCGTCCAGCGCGGGAATCGGCAGGAGGTTCATCACCGCAAGCGAGAAGGTTATCAGGATGATTATCGCAAAGCCGCCGCGAAGACCTTCGGAGGTGAGCGTGTACCACATCATCGTGAGGATGCCGAGGGCGCCGCTCATGTGCTCCACCTTCACGGTCGCCTTGCCGTGCTGCCGTCCCGTGATTTTGGACGTTATGGGCGTGAACAGCAGCTTCAGCGTCCGCCACGTCTGGCTCATGATCTTGCTGAACTGCCTCCACGGATTCGGATGCGCGATGACCTTCGGCGAACTGTCGTCAAGATTCAATCCGACGAGATAGCGGCGCGAGCCGTCCATCTCCATCATCTCCGCCTTGACGCCCTTGAACTCCTTCAGCTTGCCGTTCCGCAGCACCGTAATGTCCATCGGCCTGCCCTCCGTGGCGCGGATGTATGCCGTCACCTGCGCGCCGTCCAGGACGTCCTCGTCGTCGATGCGGACGATTCTGTCGCCGCGCTTCATGCCCGCCTTCATCGCAGGAAGGCCCTTGATGACGTTTGCGGCGACGACCGAGAAGTACAACCCGAAATTCTGCAGCGTGTAAGGCTCAGGGCAGCTGATGCCGTCGATGGTGAGTTCCTTTCCGTTTCGGCTGACGAGCAGGCTGAACGGCCTGCCCTCCTGATTGGCGACGACCTCCTGGAACTGCTTGCCGTTGATGATGTTGGTGTCGTTCAGCTGCAGAATCTGGTCGCCCGCCTGGATGCCCGCCTTCTCGGCGATGGAATCGGCGTGGACGCCGCCCACCGCAATCGGATTCCGAACATAGAAGAACGGTGCTCCGAGCCCCTCCATGAGGGCGTTGGGAAGCGGCGTGTAGCTCGCCTCGATTGTCTTGCCGTCGCGGATGGCGGTGAGCGTCACCTTGAATCCGCCGCTATAGACGTATTCTGTCTGGAACTCCTCGCGCCCTTTGCTGAAGCCTTTGCCGTTGACGGCGACGATGCGGTCGCCCTTGCGGAGGCCAGCCTCCCATTCAGGATTCAGGAGCGTGTTCATCGGGAAGTCGAGCCGCTTGTCGCCACGCTGTACGGTGACATTGACCGCCGTGCCTGGCTCGACGTCCTCCAGAAGCTCCTCAAGGTACTTGTCGGTGTCTTTGCCGTTGAACGCGACTATCTCGTCCGTTATCCTGACCTTTCCGCTGTAGTCAGGCAGCGTCTTCGGGATTTCGGAGATGGTGCAGGATGTCGCCATCGGCGCCTCCCAAAGCCCCACGCCCCACATGACGGTCGCCAGGAAGAATCCGAAAAGGATGTTGAAGAAAGGCCCCGCGAATGCGACTCTGGCACGCGGCAGCGGCTTGCACGGCTCCAGACGCTTCTCGTTCTCGGCCTTCTCGACGTCCGCCGCGTCAAGCTGCGGGATCGCGACATAGCCGCCGAATGGAATCCAGCTTATCACGAACTCCACGCCTTTCCACGTGAACAGCCTGCATATCGGATTGCCGAGCCCTATCGAGAAGCGCTCCACGTAAAGCCCCTGCCACAATGCCGCCAGCATGTGGCCGAACTCATGTATGAATATGCAGAACCCGAAGAAAAATACTATGAAGACTATTTTCCAGGCCGCATCGAGTATATTCAGAAGCAATTCCATTATGCAGACTATTTAAGTATCTAGAAATGAATGAGTTATAGCATCAACCCCTAAGGTCGTCCAGCGAGTAGCCTTTCGCCTTGAGGAGGTCTTCGCAGACGATCTTCCTGCCGTTCTTGTGGCCGGAGCGGAGCATGGCGTCCGTCAGCAGCGCGACACGGCATCCGAAGATGAACGGGACCCTGTTCTCGCGGACCTTTCCGCGCAGGAGCTTCACGAAGTTGTCGATAGGGCAGTCCGGATAGTTCTTCGGGCGCGTCATCGGGACTTCAGTATATTCGTCCTTCTCGATGTCGTGCTTGATGAGCTTGTTGCCGTTGAAGTAGAGGTTGCCCTTTGTGCCGCAGATGCGGACGTCATCGACGAAGCCGCCTGGAATGTCGCTGAGGATGACGAAGCGGCCAGTGACGCCGTTCGTGAGTTCGACGTGGAACGAGCCGTTCGCCTCGACGGCGAGTTCCCTGTCGCGGTAGAAGTTGTCGATGTGGCCCTGGACAGTGAGCGGCAGTTCGTCAAGCATCCACAGGATGATGTCCTGGTAGTGGCTTCCCGAGTCGTTTATCTGCCCGCCGAGGCACTTTTCGGGGATTCCGCGCCATTCCTTGCCAGACCAGTCCTGCGCCATGAAGACGTAGAAGTTCTTGACGTCGCCGATGACGCCCTTCTGGATGAGTTCGCGCGCCTTCATCCACTTGAGCTCGAAGTGGCGCTGGTAGTGTATGAGCGCCGTCAGTTTCTTCTCGTTGACAAGCTTCGTGACTTCCATCGCGTTGGCGGCGCCGCAGACCATCGGCTTCTCAATGAGTATGTTGACGCCCTTCTGCGCGGCGTATTTCGCCATCGGCAGATGGCAGTCATGCGGTGTGAAGATGCAGACTGCGTCAAGGTTGTCGTTGTCGATCATCTTCTTGTAGTCGTTCGGACCAGTGTAGTGCTTGAAGTCCTTCGTCCCCATGACCTTCTCGATGTTTTCGAGGGCCGCTGGATTGATGTCGGACACGGCGACTATCTTTATGTTGAACTCAGGCTTGAGCATCGTCCTGACACGATAGGTGCCCATGCCGCCTACTCCCACGACTCCGAACCTCAACTCTTTCTCTGCCTTCATTGCCTAACTCCCTAAACAAAAACTGACAACTTAATTGACAATTCCTAATTCCTAATTCCTAATTCCTAATTCCTAATTCCGAATTCCTAATTCCGAATTCCTAATTCCTAATTGCTAATTAGACTACAGTCCCCGCTGCTGCGTGATGTTGTCCTTCACGAGGACGTCGTGCGCGCCGCCCTCCACGAGCGAGACGCTCGAGACGAGCGTCAGCTTCGCCTTCGCCTGCAGTTCAGGGATGGTGAGGGCGCCGCAGTTGCACATCGTCGAGCGGATCTTGCTCAGCGTGATCTGTATGTTGTCGTGCAGCGGGCCTGCGTACGGGACATAGCTGTCAACGCCTTCGACGAACGACATCTTCTTCTTGCCGCCCAAATCGTACCTCTGCCAGTTGCGCGCCCTCGCGCTGCCCTCGCCCCAGTACTCCTTCATGAAGTTGCCGTTTATCATGACCTTCTGCGTGGGCGATTCGTCGAAGCGCGAGAAGTAGCGTCCGAGCATGCAGAAGTCGGCGCCCATCGCGAGCGCGAGAGTGATGTGGTAGTCGTGGACGATGCCGCCGTCGGAGCAGATCGGCACATAGACGCCCTTCTCGCGGAAGTACTCGTCACGCGCCTGGGCGACGTCGATGACGGCGGACGCCTGCCCTCGGCCTATGCCCTTCGTCTCGCGTGTGATGCATATCGAGCCTCCGCCGATTCCGATCTTGATGAAATCGGCCCCCGCGTCCGCGAGGAAACGGAAGCCTTCGCGGTCAACGATGTTGCCAGCGCCGATTTTGACGCTTTCGCCGTACTTCTCGCGGACGAACGCGATGGTGCGGCGCTGCCATTCGGAGAAGCCCTCGCTTGAGTCGATGCAGAGGACGTCGCATCCAGCCTCCACGAGCGCGGGAATGCGCTCCTCGTAGTCGCGCGTGTTGACGCCCGCGCCGACGATGAACCTGTGCTTGCAGTCAACCAGTTCCAGCGGGTTCTCCTTGTGCTGGTCGTAGTCCTTTCGGAAGACGAACGCGAGGAACCGTCCGTTCTTGTCCAGAATCGGCAGCGAATTGATCTTGTGCTCCCAGATGATGTCATACGCCTTCGGGAGGGTTGTCCCCTCTGGGGCGGTTATGAGCTTCTCGATTGGCGTCATGAAGGAGGAGCACGGGGCGTCGAGCGGCGTGTGGTCGATGCGGTAGTCGCGCGACGTCACGAGGCCGAGGAGCTTGCCGTGCGCGGTGCCGTCGTCCGTGATGCAGATCGTGGAGTGTCCGTTGCGCTCCTTCAGTTCGAGGACGTCCTTAAGGGTGCTGCCTGGCGGCAGATTCGAGTCCGATGCGACGAATCCCGCCTTGTAGCTCTTGACCCTGCGGACCATGTCCGACTGGCTCTTGATGCTCTGGTTGCCGTAGATGAACGAGATGCCTCCCTCCTTCGCGAGGGCGACGGCCATCCTGTCGTCCGAGACGGCCTGCATGATGGCGGAGACAAGCGGTATGTTCATTGTCAGCGACGGCTTCTCTCCGCTTCTGAAGCGGACGACGGGCGTGTTCAGCCTGACGTTCGACGGTATGCAGTCAGGGCCTGAATAGCCTGGTATCAGGAGATATTCGCTGAATGTGTGTGACGGTTCCGAGTAGTAAAATGCCATTTTCCTTTCTCCTAAATAATCAGTCCTCTATGGCCGCCTTGCGTGTCTGGATTGCATGCAGTTTCGCCATGTTGAACTTTGGCCTCCTGTCGAAATATACGATTCCGTTCTGCTCCTGGAAGAGGTCCGTCAGCTGCGTGTAGCAGTATCCGAACATCTTCGGGTTGCTCAGCAGGACGTCGCAAAGCCCCTTGAAGCGGGCGTAGAACTCGTCGATGCTCTTCGGTCGGTTGCCGTAGCCCCACGATGCGTCGCCTGCGTCAAGGTCGTTCCAGTACGTTCCGCCGAACTCGCTGACGAAATACGGCTGCCCGCCGTACGGTATGCTCCACGCGGCGCCTTGGTTGACGAAAGGCTCGTCGTTGGCAAGCCCCGCGTTATCGACTGAGAACTTGTCGGGCTCCTGCTGGTAGTTGTGGCTGTCATAGACGTCGGCTCCGACGACGCGGTGCGAATATCCCGACGTGTCGAGGACGGGCCGCGTCGCGTCCATGTTCTTCGTGGCGTTGTAGAGCGCGTATGTGACGTCGTCGAGTGACGACTGATAATCGACTATGTCCTCATGCGTCTCGTTGAGGGGGCACCATCCGACGATCGCGGGATGCGAGTAGTCGCGCTCCAGCGCCTCCGTCCACTGGCGGATGATGGCGGCGCCAGGCTGGTGGCGGACGGTGTCGTCAAGCCCTGCGGGGACGCGCATGTTCGCCTGCCTGAAGCCCCAGTCGCCGAACTCGCCCCACACGAGATAGCCCATGCAGTCCGCATGGTAGAGGAAGCGCTCCTCGAAGACCTTCTGGTGGAGGCGGGCGCCGTTGAATCCGGCGCGCATGGAGATGGTTATGTCGCGGACGAGCGCCTCGTCCGTCGGCGCCGTCATGATTCCGTCTGGATAGTATCCCTGGTCGAGCACGAGCCTCTGGAAGACGCTCTTGCCGTTGATGAGCATGCGGTAGCCGTCGATTGCGACGCTGCGGAGGCCGCCGTAGGTGGCCGCCTTGTCGAGAATCTCGCCGTTGGTGTCGGCGAGTTCGACGTCGATGTCGTAGAGCTGTCCGTCGCCTGGCTCCCAGAGCCTTACACGGTCCTGCGGAATGGGAAGGGTGAGCAGCACGGAGAAGTCCATTCCCGTGGTGGCTGTTGCGGTGCAGATGACTCCGCTGGAGTCCTTAAGCGTGGCCGTCACCGTGAGTCCGGAGCGCGGGTTCGCTATCGGCTGCACGAGCCTGAAGCAGGAGTCGCTGACGGACGGCGTAACCCTCGTGCGCCTGAGGAAGGTGTGCGCGACAGGCTCCATCCATACGGTCTGCCAGATTCCCGTCGTGCGCGTGTAGTGGCAGCCTTTGTTCTCGTAGAACGCATAGCTCTGCTTGCCGCTCGGCTTGTGCCAGTTGCGCGGATCCCTTGCGCGGACGACTATGACCGCCTTCCCGCCGAGAGCCTCCGCCTCGCCGAGATTGCACTCGAACGGCGTGAAGCCGCCGCGATGACGGCCAACTTCGCGCCCGTTGACCCACACGGTCGCCTCGTAATCCACCGCCTGGAAGTGCAGTATGACGTCGCGTCCGTTCCAGTCTTCGGGAATGCCGACCTCGCGCCTGTACCAGACCGCCTCCATGAAATCGGTGTTGCCGATGCCTGAAAGCGTCGATTCAGGGCAGAATGGCACGGTGATTCTTCCGCTCAGCGGAGAATCCAGAAGCCCCCTCTGGAGGCCAGAGTCGCCGTTGTCGATCTCGAACGCCCATTCGCCATTCAGATTCAGCCATTCACCACGCACAAATGACGGACGTGGATATTCGGGACGCGGTGTTTTTGCCATTGCTGCTCTCCTTAGTTAAATATATGAAATATTGCGAATTCGATATCCATGATATTGGTGTTTATTTTCCGACCAGAATTCTGTCCGCGAACTTCTGCGGAAGTCCAGCCGCCTCGAAACGCTGCTTCGCGGCCTTCGTGTCGTATGGCACCCTCTCCAGCCACAGCTGCCGCTGCTCGACTTCGTAGAAGACGACGCATGCGCGCGGGTCGTGGTCGCGCGGCTGTCCGACCGAGCCGACGTTCACCATTATCTTCTGCTCCTTCGGCAGAGTCATCTTGTGCGATGGTCCACGGATGAAATCCACGAGCGGCTGCGCCGCATCTGGAAGGTCGAATCCAATCAGCGGCGAATGGCTGTGGCCGCAGAACGCGAGCATCGACGTCTGGTTCTGGAAGTTCGTCGCGAAACTCGCCTCGTCGATGCAGTACGCCCACCGCAGCGGGGAATAGGAGGCGTGGAGAATCTCGAAGACTTCGGCGTCCATCCGCATCGGAAGCTTGGAAAGCCACTTCAAATCGTTCATGGAAATCTGCCCCTGCGTCCATTCGACGGCCTGGCGGATTTCAGGGCGGAGCTTCTCGACGCGCGGGTCCATCAGCAGCGTGACATATTCGTCATGGTTGCCCATGACGCACGGTATCTCCCTGTCATGGATGATCTGAAGGCACTCGTTCGGACACGGGCCGTAGCCGACTATGTCCCCCAGGCAGATCGTCATATCGACTCCGACTTTGTCAATTTGCCCCAGAACCGCATTGAAGGCGTCTATGTTCGAATGTATGTCGCTGATTATGGCTACTCGTGTCATTATGGCTGCTCCTGGACAATCTCCTAAATATAAAACGTTGCCACTGTAATATATCCTTTATTGGCCAGTCTGCAAACCAGTTTGCGCGTTATTCCAATTATGGTTCAGTCTGAACCATAATTGGAATTAATGCTCCACAAAATAGATTGCATCGGAATAAATGTAGCTTTCGCCCGCCTCGTCACCGTAGAACATGGGCCCCTCGAACCGTATCGTGACATACACGTCGAAGGTCTTGTTGCAGAGGACAGGCTGCATCGCCTCGCACTGTATCGTCCACGAGCGGTTTATCCATATTACCGTCCGCTCGGCGACGTTCACCTCCCCCAGACGGAACAGATTGTACCCCCTGTTCTCAGGCGCCTTTTCGACTGTCGCGCCACCAAGGTTCTTCCTGAGCGCCCTGTCGTACGCGCCGAACTGCAGCGGCAGCGAATACCTCTCGTTTCCCGCCGCGCGGATGCGCATCGCGGAACCCGTTGAGGCGGCTGCGTCATCGACAATCTGCAGATTCCTGCTATCGAAATTGGAATATGCTCCAGCTGTAAGATAATAGAACGAGCGCCCCGCCAACTCCTTCGGCGGCGTGAACTTCCCTACGAACGGCTGTATCGTGCTATTCACTTCCTGGAGCAAATTCTGGCGGTCATCGTAGCGCTTCACCCACTCAGTCCACGACTTCTGGATGCGCTTCACCGACTCGTCGGCGGAAATGCCCTTCTCCGCCACCTTTCCGCCGTAATGCGGCACCGATCGGCTGCGGTAGCATATCAGAAGGTCCACTCCGAGCTGAGCACGATGCACGCGCATCACAAGTTCTGGATTGTCCTTCACGGCCTCCTCCGCCTGCCTGAAAAGTTCGAGGCAGGCCGTGACGTCGCCGTCCGTCAGGAAGTCGTAGTCAAAGAGTTTCGGATACATTCCAATCGATTTGTCGCTCCTGCGCGCCGCGGCATCCATCACTTCCCTCGCCTTGAGGATGAACTTGCCCGCAGGGCCGTAGTATCTGTCCATGAAAAGGGCCGTCAAAGCCTCGACGTCAGCCTGCGGATTCTCCATTAGCTTGCTCTCCAGGAAGAACTTGAGCTCCCATGCGTCCGCCTTGTACTCGTTTTCATGCTCCCAGAAGATTCCAGAGACGTTGTTTGCGGCAAACACCTTGTAGAGGTCGCCGAGATACTTTTCGCCAGGCAGCGGAAGCTCTGGCGTGGAGCCTGTATATGTGATGGCATAGTCCCACACGAAGAGGTTCTTGGCGATGCGTCCCCATGTCTGTAGTTGCTTGAGGAAGAACGAGTTGCGTGGATCGTGAATGGAGCGTCTCGGGTCGCTTTTCGTGTCGCAGAGCCTGATAAGCAGGTTGTCGGGCACCTTGACGCCCGTCGGCGCGTCCTCCGTGTATTCGTAAGCAAGCGTGCTGACATACAGTTCAGGATGCTCCTTCGCAAGCCGTTCGCAGATCGGCGTGAGAAAATGCACAAGCAGTCCCGAACGGCCATGCTCCTTGCTGAAGGCGACGCATTCATCGCAAAGGCAGAAGTCGCCGTTGTCCTCCTGCGAAAAGTCATAGATCCTTGGTGCTGGCCTCTTTGAGGCGGCGCACCTCTCGCGGTCTTTCTTGATGAACTCAAGCATCTTCTCCATCACGATGCCCTGCATCTCGCGGTTGGAGAGACATAGCTGCGTCCGACGGCCGCTGGCGACCCTCTTGCCGTCCTTGTCCATCATGAAATATTCAGGATGCTCCTTGCCGTATTTATTAATAGGTATATAGGTGAAAATGGTGTGGTGCGGCTTGACGCCGCCAAAGTCGAACGAGCCGCCGAACTTTGGTGATATGCTTCCTTGTATGTTGGAATTAAGCCTGTTACGAGCAAGCAACGCCTGTCCTCTGCTCCCAATGTCCGCGCGGAAGACCTCCCTGTGCATGAAAAACGGTTTGCCCTCCATGTCGAGCGCGGGCAGCGCCAGCGGCGACGCGGGCGGGACATGCTCCTCGAAGTCGTTCCACCAGTGGATGTCGCAGCAGTCCTCAAGAAAATGGTATGCCGCGTAGAGCGCGCCGCGTGTGCCGCCGCCGTTGACGACGACGTCGCCTCCGAAGGATTTGACAATCCACTTCTCGTCTGGAAGCGCCGTGGATGCAAGCCCCTTCTCGACAGCAAGCGCCGTGTCGCCCACGTGGAACGTGATGCCGCCCCTGCCGCCGACCGTCAAATCCCCCTTGACGCGCTTCGCAAGATATCCGCGCAATTCGCCCATCGCGGTGCTCTCGTATGCCTTCGGACTTTCTGGCCCGACGATTCTATACGTCTGCGCATACATCGCCGCCGCGCAGAAACACAGCACTGTCAGCGTATGCTTCATGCATCCTCCTTTTCGATATTAAGTGCACAGTATAACAAATTCGTTAGATCCATTCCCGAAAACGTCTCAGAACGCCTCCCGCCAGCGGCGGACCTCCGCAGTCGGATCTTCCGCCTGCGTGAACGCCGTAACGGCGGCGATGTGCTTCGCGCCGGCGGCGCGAAGCGTCGGGATGTGCTCGAACTTTATGCCGCCCATGACGGTGAACGGCACTGTCACGGAAGGCGCCAGCGCCCTCAGAGTCTCAATGCCGAGGAACTTGCACGCAAGTTTCTTGGTTCCAGTCGGATAGATGGGACCGATGTTAAGGTAGGAGCAGCCGTCCTCCTGCGCCTTCTGCAGTTCCTCCGCATTGTGCGTCGAGGCTCCGAGTATGAGTTCGGGGGCGAGGCGGCGGGCGTCTGGAATCGGAAAATCCTCCTGCCCGAGATGGACGCCGTCCGCATCGACCGCCATCGCCGCGTCCACGCGGTCGTCAACGATGAGCAAGGCGCCGAACTCGCGCGTCAGCGCGCGGGCCTTTCGGAGAAGCTGCAGGAAGTCGCCGTCTGGCATGCTCTTCTCGCGCATCTGGACAAGCCCTGCACCCCCCTTCAACACTGCCTCCAGAATCACGAGAGGGTCCCGCCCTCCGCAGAACTCCGTCGTTATCACGGGATAGACGTCCGTCTTCCTGAAGGCCTCGATGCGTTCCTGATGTGTGTGAAAAGCGCGTGCTTCGTTCATTTCTGTTTCTCCTATATTATAATATGGTATATTAATTTATCTTTCCACGCCAGAAAAACAACCTAATTGGCCATTTTTAGGGAATTGTGTGGCGACGGCGTCCCGCCGTCGGTCGTGCGATGCCAACAGCCGAGGGACGCCACAAACGCTCCCCGACCGACGACGTGGACGTCGTCGCCACACCCTATTTCAACAAAATATCTCACTTCCGCTTGATTATTCCTGAATCAGTGCTACATTAAATCAAACCATTTTCAACAATTGTAAATCCAACCGTCTCAAAAGGACAAAAACAATGATGCAGATACCCCCACAAAAAAGTTTACAGCCTA
>JAEEGL011609810.1_pt1 | contig 11197 bp, 7 predicted proteins | sample 9134231 | NCBI WGS metagenome assembly JAEEGL01 (sample SAMN16246548, study PRJNA631951) | gut metagenome | biome: gut microbiome; feature: rumen; material: fiber-attached | host: Bos | place: Iran: Karaj | collected 2018-10
AAGGGGCTTGATCTCGGCGTCGGACTTGCCTTCGTTAATTGCTTCGCGAAGAGCCCTCTTGGCCTCGCGGACCTTGGCGAAGACTTCGCGCTGCTCCTTTATGGCCTGATTGTACACGGGCCAGAAAGCCTGGGCTTCCTCGACCGAGAGGGAGAGCTGCTGGGTGATGTAAGCCACCTTTTCAGCTTCGAAACGTTCGTGGTCCACGCCCTTCTGGAACTTCTGCGGGTCCTGGGGCTTCTGGGCCATTGCGCTGAATGATACTGCCAGCGCGAGCAGTGCAATAACCAACCTTTTCATAACACTTTAGTCTTCTGAATAAAAATAAACATCCTCCAGTTGAGCGAGAGTCAGGTCGCTATCCATGAAATAAGCGGCAATCTCTTCACTGGAAGATGGGACTGAGGTACGTTTGAGCAGGGTGCCTCCGATAACGAAAGCTGCGGCAAAGACAGCTGCGAGGGCCAGGTATGGCGAAACCTTCTGCCATGGAGACGCGGCTGGGCGGGAAGGGATGGCCTCCAGCTTCTGCTGCATGCTCTGCATGTAGCCTTCTGGAACGGAATATGGCATCTGCTTTTTCATAACCGAGTATTTAGATGAAAAGGAGTATTCAAAGTTTAAATGTCTTCGGAAAAATCTTTCACTCGTTCGCGGATCCGCTGCACCGCGTGGAAGTAGTTTGCCTTGAGCGCACCGACGCTGGTGCCGGTGATTTCCGATATCTGCTCGTATGAAAGATCTTCATAGTAACGCATGAGGAACACCGTGCGCTGTTTGTCGGGAAGGGCGGCGATGGCCTTGGAGAGTTCCCGTTGAGCTGCGTCGCCGTCGAACCAGGGGTCGGAATCTATCACCCGCTCGGCCTTGGCATCCAGCGGCTCAAACTGAAGCGCCGCACGCACCTTCTTCTTGCGAAGATAACCCAGAGCCTCGTTGGTGGCGATTCGCCAGAGCCAGGTGAAATGGCCGGAGTCGCCCCGGAACGAAGGCAGGGCCTTCCAGGCCTTGAGGAAGGTCTCCTGGAGCAGGTCGTCGGCGTCTTCATGACTATCCACGAAACCACGGATGTGCCAGTACAGCTGTTCGCTATACTGGCACACGAGTTCGCGGAATATGGTTTCCGGATTATTCAACGGATATCATCTGGACTATCTCCTCGGTGGAGCCGTCGGAGTAGGTGCAGAGGGCCTTCACTTCGTGGGTGCCGGAGGTGAGAACCGTCGAGCTTGAGCCCTGGGCCTCGCCGTCGAAGTACCACACAGTGGAGGTGGGTTCGGTGCCGGACTTGCCGTCGAAGCGGAAGTTGAAGGTGTCGCCCGCCTTCCAGTCGCCGGGATTGTCGATGACCTTGATGCCGAGGGCGGCGAAGGGTGATGTTACGCCCTGAATCGTGGCCGAGACAATAAGGTTGAACTTGGCGGGACCCCAGTCTTCGCTGTCGGCCGGGCACATATAACCAGTACCAAGGAGACAGCCACCGTATGCGGCATCATCGCCCTGAACTCCGTCAATGGCCAAAGGAAAGCCCTGGCCGTCATCAGCGTTCTTTATAGAATAGCCGAAGATGAGCGTAGAATCCGCCGGAATGCGTATATCGGCATCGGACACGTCAACGGTAGTCATCTTGTTCAACTGCGGATTAGGGACAACTCTCGCCAGCGCGCGATCGGAACCATAGTCGATGAAGACGGATACCTCTTCCACAGTCTGCGAATAGAACATGAAACTGATCGTGTTTATGCGCATGCCGACCTTGGTGGCGAGTTCCTCGGGGGTGAAAAACACACCGGCGGTAATGGTGGTAGGAGTCTTTTTATCACCGATACCATACCCCGATGGCGGACCGCATTTCTGAAGATCCTCCACCTCGCTTTCCGACACGTTGCGAAGGGTAATATCCTTGACTATACGTCCGGAGATCTTGGCAACATTATAAGCGGCAGGATTGTAATACGGCTTGGTGAGAGTGACCGTCAGGGGGTACTGTGCCGTTGAGGGAACATCAATGGAGTATTTACCGTCCGCACCCGTGACGTACGAACCGACGGAAACGGCAAGTTGCATGTCGCGCTTGCTGAAGATGCGGCCGAGGGCCCTGCGGGGAGCGGGATTCGGGGTGGAGTCTTCCACGGTTATGGTGACGCCCTCGAGAGGATTGCCGGCGGAATCCTTGACCACGCCGGAAATCTGAAGGGTCTCGAAAACCTCAAGATCCAGTGAAACGACTCCCTCGCTATAGGAAATGTTATTCAGATTGAAGCCGGCATAGCCGTTCAGGTAGTCTCTGTTGGAAGGATTGGAATCCATACCGAACGTAGTCTTGCCGGAAGTACCGGGCCAAACATAACTCGCGTACTTGTTGTCGTATGCCGGAGGCACCAAATAGTAGCATGGGTGCTCTGCGAAACAGTTGATCTTGGAGCCGTACAGCCAGTGTGTGAGGGCAGACATTCCACCTACCATATTGGAAGACTGGTCCACGTGGTAGATGAGAAGGCCTGCCGGCTTGCCGGAGATATAGGCGTCCCAACCGGTGCCGTCTCGGGTTTCCAGAAGGAAAAACTCGCCGGGATTGGTGGAAGATACGTAGAAAGCCTCATTGTTGGTGATGGCACGAATGGTCTTGGAACCGCTCTCCGTCCATTCCACCGGGAAATCCATCCATCCGAGCATATTGCGCTCGATGGCGCCGAGGTTCGGGGGCGTACAGCCGTTATTGTTATAGTTGCCCGCGCACATTAGCGAGAAGACGGTTACGTCCGAAGCGGAGCCGTTCTCGGCATAGTCCGTATCGTAGAAGTCCGGGAGACCGAGTACGTGGCCGAATTCATGGCAGAATGTGCCTATACCACACATTGTAGTGCCAGACTTACCCCTGAGTTCAGAGGTACAGGCGTAACGGCCCAGCGTAACACCGTCATAGGAGCGAGAATTATTATTATAGAAGCCGAATGCATGCGGCCAGATGGTTTCCGCAGCCGCGCCTTCGGCTTCGTTGTAACCGGCGTAGTAGAAGAAGATGTTGTCTACGTAACCGTCGTGGTCGTAGTCGTAATCGGCAAAATTCACGAGCCCCTGGCTATGAGCCAAATCCACAGCTGCAAGGAAGGCACCAGTTGCATTCTTGTCGCTTTTCTGCTCATTGTTTCCGCCGTAATCGGCCATTTTGCCACTGATTTTCACAGGGCCTACCACGTCGAAAACCGGGTCGAACTGTCCGGTTGACTGGTCATAGTAGTACTTATGGACTGAACCAGTGCCACCGAAATCGCTATAACCATCCTCGTTCAGGAGACTGGTAAAACGGTCTTTCGGATTATCCAGAGTGAAAGATACATCGGCAAACTCAACCAGAATCACCAGGAAATGGTTGTTACCCTTGGTCATAGGATTGACATCCGGATGATACACCCTGTGCCAGGAAGGAGAATACCTGGGAGCACCGCCCCTGGTTACGGGAAGCTCACGAACTATTCCATCACGAGAGATGGTTACCTCGCGGCCTTGGTCATCCGTGGCCCAGTGGCAGAATTCGTCACCGTGAAGGGTTACCTGGACAAGGGAGCCGTCTGCCTTGCGAAGGGAGATCTTGCCGGGATATGCCGGAGTTGCAAACGCCGCTATAGCGGCCGAAACGAGCAACAGAGCTGAAAGTATATATTTCTTCATGGCAGACATCATTTTTTAACTACATAACCATGGTCTTCGGCATCGATGAGCCAGACGAATGAATCTTCGGCCTTGAGCACCCACACATCCTTTTCGGAGCGGAAATCCATGGACGTAATCCAGTTCTGATAGATGGTGATGTGGAGAGAATCCGCAGGTGTATACGATACCGGCAGACCGCTGATTTCGTACATCTTCGTGCCAACGGGGCTGACCAGACGGAAGATGGATTCGTCTGCCTTCTTCACAAGATTGGTCTGATGCTCGAGCGGATTGTATACCACCGATGCACCGGCCCCGTTGTAATTGTAGAGGCCGTAGGACTTCTGGGCGAAGTCTCCGGCGGGGAGAGAGCTCTCCTGAATCACAGGTAGCTTCACGGAAGCACCCTCGAAGGAGATGGTTAGCTCGGCGTTACGGGCCTCGTCGGCGAAGTTGAATTCAGTCGCCTTGAAACTTACGTTCGTGAGCATATCCGGGGACCCGCTTTTGGGATCAAACTCCAGCCACGAAGCGTCGCACGAGAGAGTCCATGCGGAGGGGAACTGGAGGACGACATCCTGCGGGAAAATATACTTGAGGCGGATTTCATTCACCGACACGCCGCTTGCGACCGTGTTCTGGGTGATGTTTATGGTCATCTTTTTGCTGCCGGCAGAGACGGTGAGCACATCCTTGCGGGGGGCGGTACCATCATTAAGGCTGAGCTGAAGATCGAGCGGAGTCACATTCTTGGAATCCTTCTCTCCGGCGCTTATGGTAATCCAAGAGCCGTCTTCCAAGCCATATTCAAACGCTACGTCGCATGTAACCTTAATCGTTAGTTTATGCGCGAAGCCATTCTCCGAAGTGGCAGACTTGGGATATACATTGAATACCGAAGGCTCCGTAGCCTTCTCATTGGCTTTCTTGCAGGCCGGAAGGGCCAAGGCGGCAAGAGTCAATAACACTAAAAACTTTTTCATAATACAAATATATAAAAAAGCCGGCGGAAAAAACCACCGGCTTCTTTAATATTAGAGTGTAAGGATTATTCGCCAGCTTCAGGGATGGGGAATTCAACCGGGCAATCGTGCCAGGTGAAGCCCAATTCACCGGTATAGGACGGAGTACCATTTACAGAAGCAAGGAATCCTATAGCAAAACTATGCTCACCTTCCGAATACTCATGATCAACATAGCAGTACTTAGAATAGCCGTCCGGATCCCACATGAAAAGCAGAGCAGCGCCATAGCCCCAGAAATCTTGTCCGTCTTTGGGGACAATGACATTGTTGCCGTCATCATCCTTGTCTATGCTGAACAGGAAATTAGGAGCACCATCGGGGAAGTCGGCCGGGTAGGCAACAGCATACGGAGCAACGATACGATAGTCCGCAGTACCGCTGTGATTCTGAATCTTCAGTCCTTCTGCCTCACCAACGGTGGATTCCCAGAAAGCATCATAGAAATCGCAAGTACCTGCATCATCCCATTTCTGCTTAAGAACTTCGAAATGGAAGGAGCAATGAGTGGATTCTGCGGAAGACTTCTTGTAGAGGTAACGGTTGTCGCCACCAACGGTAATGGAAAGCACATAGGGAACTTCCATTTCGAGCTTCAGAAGACCGATTTTAATCGTGGTCGCCGCTGCTCCGTCCTCAAACTCAGCCGTTGCAGGAACTTCGAAAAGACCAGTGGGATCACCAGCTACGAGCGGAACAGAAAGCGCTCCGGTGGTCTCGGTCCTGGCAAGAGGAATAACAATAGAGGAGTCGGTGGGCTCGATTGCCAAGTTCGCAGAGGTAATAGGGAAATAAACCTCAACCTTTCCGGTGGTATCGTCCTGCGGGCCGAACTCAAAAGCGGGATAATCCTGCTTACCACATGCGAATGCAAGGGAAGCTGCCGCTGCAAGGAGTAATATCTTAATGTATTTCATATTCATTCAGTTTAAGAAATTAGTCGGTAACACCGTCTCTGAGGTCGGGATTCTGACCGGGCTGCGGAATCTGGCTGCCGGAATTGTCGATAATACCATGGTTGGTATCCAGTTCGCCCTGCGGGAAACGCATGTTGAGCCATGCATCGTCCTTTGCCATGTTGAATGCGAATGCAGCGGGCTGGTTGCCTTTACCGGTCTGGAAACGAACGAGAGGCTTGCCAAGACGCTTCATGTCGAAGGTGTAGAAACCTTCACCCCAAAGCTCTACGCGGCGCTGGAACCAGATCTCATTGAGAAGAGTGAGACCGCGTCCGGTGACTGAATAGGAAGGATCACGATAAGTCTTCACATAGTTGGTGAGGATGGTTGCACCCTGAGTCTCGTTGAGATGTGCCTGGGCTTCAGCCTGAGTCAGGTACATTTCATCCACGCGGATGAACGGGAAGTCTTCGTCGTTCACGGTCGTAGCAATCGGGTTGCATCCAAACTTCACGTTGGTGTATGCGAGGAACGGGAGCTTGGTGTCACCACCGTCAGAATAGGTGACAACATCATGTCCATCCCAGGTAACTCCGTCGAGATGATCAGACTTGCATTCGCCATCGAGCCACCAGCCCTTACGTACATCGGTTGCCGGGATCTTGTCGAAGAGCAGGGTGTTGATGCAGGTCGTAGTCTGGCAGGATGCGGAATACGCCCAAGCGGAGAAGGAACGAATCCAGGAACTGGAAGTGGCGACGCGGCTTATAGCTGCAATATCCACAGTCATATCATAACCCCAGATCCAGTCTTTCTCGTTGATGCTTTCGAAAGCAGTTCCATCCTTGAGAGCGGACTTGATTTCTGCCGGGGTCTTAGGAGCGATGCCTTCTGCAGCACCGGCGGTGATAGCGGCGGTAGCGTCGTCATAAGCCTTCTGCCATTCGCCGAGGGCGAGGTTGGCACGGGCACGAAGTGCGAGGGCAGCAGCCTTGTTTATGCGGCTCTTGTTAGGACGCACATAACCGTCGAGGTTGTCAACTGCATAGTCGAGGTCTTCGATGATGTAGTCGTATACCTGCTTGGTGGTTGCACGCGGATTGTTGGTGAAATCCTTGGTGTCGGGCTTTACGAGCGGCACGCAGAGGGAGTCCGGAGCAATCGCGGGGCCGAACTGGAAGTTGGCCGCGAGCCTCTGGTATGCAAATGCGCGCAGAGCGTGAGCCTGAGCAATCATCGCAACGATATCGGGATCGGTAACATCACTCGGATAGGAAGAGATGAAGGTGTTGCAGAGACCGATAAGGTCATAGGGCGATTTGTAACGTACAAGGGGGTTACGGTAGTTTGCATTACGCGAGGAAAGCTCGCCGCAAACGCTGAACCAGTTGTAGTTGTTATTCTCAATCCAGGCGTCAGCACCTTCAAGGTCGTCGCAGAAAGTAATCATGATGAAACTGAAGCAGTCCGGCTGGAGTTTGCCTCCATAAGGATTGTTCGGCTGGCCCAGATAAGTGTACAGGCCGTTGAACGAGGCGGCACCCATGGTAGGCACTGCAACGTTCGTCTCCTGAACCTGAGATTCAAGGAGCAGTCCGCTTGCGGGAAGGGCTTCGTCAATATCGGAGCATGCCGCGAAAGTGAATGCGGCGGCAGCAGCGAGAGCGAAATATAATTTATTGAGTTTCATATTCTATCTCCTTTTATGGTTAGAAAGTGATAGTGACGCCAGCGGTAACGTTACGCATTGTGCCATAGGCATTGTTTGCGAAACCGGAACCGGAAGTCATGGAACCGATACCCATGCTGTAGCGGGGATCGACACCCTTACGGGCGGAGAGCACATAGAGGTTTTCACCTGCAACGTAAACCCTCATGGATGCGAGACCGACCTTCTGGACAAGAGTCCTGGGCAGGGTGTAACCGAGAGTAACGTTGTTGATGCTCAGGTAGTTGGAGCTGATCACGAAACGATCCACAGGAGTCTGTGCAACAAGCACGTCGCCATCCCAGCGCGGAACGTTGGTGTCGGGATTCTCCGGAGTCCATGCGAGGAGGATATCCTTGTGGATAACCTTACCGGCATTGTCCTGAGTGTGCATGTAGTCCTGATAGGTACCGTCGTAGTAACGGCCGCCGAGCTGGTAGGAGAACTGTGCGGAGAAGTCGAAACCATAAGCATTGATGCTGGTGCCGAAGCCGCCGAACAGCTTGGGAAGGAAGGAACCAATGTTGTAACGGTCGTCGTGCTCGGTGGAGCCGCTGAGGTCGCCGAAGTTGTCGGTGATTGTCTCTTTGCCTTTCCAGACCATCTTGTCACCGTCTTTTTCGTAAATCTTCTGGTAGTAGAGAGCCTTACCATCGGACTTTCTCACGCCGGCGAACTTGTACATATAGCCGTCGTAGAGGGAGCCGCCCACCTCATAGATACCACCGGTATACTTGATACCTTCCTTGGCGACAGTTTCGTCGAGGGAGAGGATGGTGTTCTTGTAGTGGCTGAAGTTGGCATTCCAGCTCCAGTTGAAGTTGCGGGTGTTGATGATGTTGCCATCAAGGCTGAGCTCGAAGCCCTTGTTGTTGATGGAACCCACGTTAGTGGGAATATAGCTCTTCGGGTTACCGGAGGAATAAGGAACATCCTGGTTGTAGAGGAGGTCCGTGGTGGTACGGGAGAAGATTTCCAGAGTACCGTTGAGGTAGCCGTGGAAGAGTTCGAAGTCGACACCGCCGTTCAGAGCGTGGGAAGTTTCCCAAGTGAGGTTTTCGTTACCCACCTTGTCGAGAGCGATACTGTACTGGCCCGTAGCCTCGTTGTAGGAGTGCTTGTACTGGTTTGCGTACGGATGATAGTTCGAGGAGCTGAGGTTATCGTTACCCTGAACACCGTAGCTGACCTTTACCTTGAGGAGGTCTGCCCAGTCAACATTCTGCATGAATCCTTCCTTGCTCACGACCCAGGCGCCGCCGACGGAACCGAAGGTGCCCCAGCGGTGACCCTTTGCGAAGAATGAAGATTCATCGCGACGGATAGATGCGGAAAGGAAGTAGCGGCCGTCGAAGTCGTACTGAGCCCTGCCAAGGAAACCGTCGGTCATATACCTATCGGAATAGGAGTAGACGTTTTCGTTGGCATGACCGTCGGCGTTGTTAAGTTCGCCGATGTACGGATCGTACAGGTGATCATTCTGACCATAGAGGTACTGAACCATACGGGAGTACTTTTCGTAACCGCCGAGAATATCGAAATTGTTATGGCCAATGTTGAACTTATATTCAGCAAGATACTGGTTGTTCACGGTGAACATCCTGCTGTGCTGGACATAAACACCACCGTCGGTACCGGAACCTGCAGCGAAACGGCTGGAAAGTTCGGTGTAACGGGTGTTGTCGGCGGTGACACCGATGTTGGCGGTAAGGGTGAGACCCTTGAAAGGAGTGGCGATCACGCCCCACTTGCCAACGAGAACGTCGGCATACTGATGCTGATCGTCGTATGCGTTTTCACGGACTGCATTACCAGTGGTACCGGCCCTCACGACTGCGGTGGTGCCGTCGGCGAGAGTGGTGCTGTTGGCATCGTAAAGGATGCGGCCGTCCTCCTTGACGATGTAAGGATTGCCGGCGTCGTCCAGTTTACGAACGTACAGAGGATAGATGGGAGCGATGGTGTTACACACGTAGAAAATGCTGCCCGAGTTACCCCAGTTGGTGGAATAGGTAGGAGTCTGAGAATCGGTGTGGGAGAAGGTGGTGTTGGTGGTGAAGCGGAGCCAGTCCTTAGCCTGATATTCGGCGTTGATACGGCCTGTGTAGCGCTTGTAGTTGGAGTTGTCCACCATACCGCCATCATTCAGGTAACCTGCACTGGCGTAGTAGCTGAACCTGTTGGAGGAGCCGCTGACCGACATGTTGTATTCCTGACGGTAACCATTGTGGAATGCCTCGTTGTACCAGTCATCGGGAGTGTAGTAGTACAGACCGTTGTAGTAACCGAGGGTGGCGTTGGGGTTCACCTTGAAGTTACGGCCGATGAAGAGTTCTCCGTCGGGAACGGTGAAGACCATGTAACCGAGACCGCCGTTACCCTTGTCGAGGAGCTGTGCGTCTGCTGCGGCATAAGCTGCGGCAACGTCTCCGGTGGCGTAGTAGGCCTTGTTGTACAGTTTCTTGTACCAGGTCTCGTAGTACTGGCCGGGATCGGTGATCACGTCGTACTGCGGGATGAGGCGGCTGTTCACGCCGAAACGGGCGTCGAACTTAACCTGAGCCTCGCCTGCCTTACCCTTTTTGGTGGTGATAAGGATAACACCGTTTGCACCACGGTGTCCGTAAATTGCAGATGCGGAGGCATCCTTCAGAACGGACATGCTTTCAACGTCGGACGGGTTGATGTCGGAAATCGAACCTTCGTACGGAACGCCATCAACGATGATGAGCGGGGCGCTGCTGGCACTCATGGAGCCGACACCACGGATACGGAGGGTCGGGGAGTTGCTGGTCGGGTCACCGCTGGAGGTGATGACCTGCACGCCGGGAGCCGAACCTGCAAGAGCGCTGGTGACGTTGGTGGCGATCTTCTTCTCGATCACCTCTTCTTTCACCATTGCCGCCGAACCCGTGAAGGAGCTCTTGGTAGAGGTACCGTAAGCAACCACGATGGTTTCGTCAATAGCTTCGCTGTCTTCCTGGAGAACTACGTTGAGAACATTGTTTCCGAGGACGGGCAAGCTTTGAGGGGTGAAACCGAGAGCCTGGAACACCAGCACTGCATCCGAGGGAGCGGTGATGGAATACTGTCCGGCTGCGTCGGTGACGACGCCCTTCGAAGTACCGGAGATGAGAACGCCCGCTGCCGGGACAGGATCTCCGTTTGCATCCTTCACAGTACCGCTCACATTGATGTTCTGAGCATAGCCCAGAGCGCATGCGAGAAGCATTGCGGCGGATGCCAAAAGAAGCTTAAATTTTCTCATAAGCCATTTTAGATTAATTAAACAAAATAGTGATATTTAATTATATAGCTATCACATTTATAAAGTTCACGCATTCGATCATACCCCCACAAACGGGCAAAAATCGATGCTAAACCTGCGCAATTTCGGAAAATTTTCTCAAAATTGCAAATATTAGATGAGGTTTCAGACCCTTTCGAATGCGATTATTTCGCGAATTCCGACAGGATATTCAGGATTACCCGCGAGGCTTTTTCCATGCTTTCGAGGGGGACCCATTCGAACTTTCCGTGGAAATTGAGGCCGCCCGCGAAGATGTTCGGGCAGGGCAGGCCGCGGAAGCTGAGGTTGGCTCCGTCGGTGCCGCCACGGATAGGCTGCACTTTGGGCTCCACGCCGGCGTCTTTAATGGCCTTCTGGGCTATCTCGATGATGCGGTAGTGGGGTTCCACCTGCTCGCGCATGTTGTAGTATTGGTCCTTAATGACCGCAGTGGCGGTGCCTGCGCCGTATTTGGTGTTGATGAAATCGACCACCTTGACCATCATTTCCTTGCGGGCCTCGAACTTGGCACGGTCGTGATCGCGGATGATGTAGGCGAAATCTGCCTCCTCGACCGTTCCCTTGAACGAAATGAGGTGGAAGAAGCCTTCATAGCCTTCGGTGT
>JAEEGL012722933.1_pt1 | contig 11197 bp, 12 predicted proteins | sample 9134231 | NCBI WGS metagenome assembly JAEEGL01 (sample SAMN16246548, study PRJNA631951) | gut metagenome | biome: gut microbiome; feature: rumen; material: fiber-attached | host: Bos | place: Iran: Karaj | collected 2018-10
CCAGGAGTGGGCGCTGATCCATGCGCTGGAGATCGTCGGCGACCTGGACGAGGAATGGCGCTTCCGGTTCCGTATCATCCTGTTCATGGTCGCAAGACAGAACGGAAAGACGACGCTCTCGGAGATCATCTGCTCCTTCTTCCTCAACGTCCTCCAGGTCGAGGACATCTTCGGGACTTCCCTCTCGCTGGAGAAGGCGGAGGAAGTCTGGGAGGCCGTGATCAAGGACCAGGAAAAATATCCGGAGCTTGCGAAGGCCATCGAACGGATCAGCAGGACGAACGGGAAAAAGCGTCTGGATCTGAAAGGTGATCGGAGTTATAAGGTCGGCGCTCCTTCGCGGAGGGCAGGCCGTGGAGACTCGAACGATCTTGTCATGCTGGACGAGGTCCGCGAGCTTCGGGATTGGGAAACATGGTCGGCAGCTGCGGCCAGCACGACGGCGAAGCCGAACGGCCTGATCATCGGATTCACGAACGCGGGCGATCCGGATTCGATTGTCCTGCGTCAGCTACGCGCCCAGGCGCTCGGCCAGAGCGTCGACCTGGGCGGAGACATCGACGCGAACACGCTGGGCCTGTTCGAGTGGTCTGCTCCGGAGGGATCCGCGACGGACGACATGGACGCGATCGCCCAGGCGAATCCGGCGCTCGGATACGGTCTTTTGACAGAGCGGGCGCTGATGGCCAACAGGGCGACATATCCGGAACAGAAGTTCCGCTCGGAATGTATGTGTCAGCAAGTCGAAACGATCCTCCCGCCTCCGTTCCCGGATGGAGCCTGGGAGGGCGGAACAGACAGCGCGTCTTTTATCCCGCCGGAGGAGCCGGTCTTCTTCGGGATCGATCTCTCACAGGATCGGCGCTGGACGTCGATCGGCGTCTGCGGAAAGCGGAGGGATGGCCATTGGCACATCGAGACCGTGGCCAGACGCGTCGGGACGGAGTGGGCGATCGATTGGTTCCGGGAAAGATCTCTCAAGGGGCGAATGAAGCTCGCCTTCCAATCCCGCGGGGCGCCTGTCTCCGGATTAGCGGAGCAGATTTGCACGATTCCGGGGATTGAACGCATAGGCATCGAAGGAGCGGACCTGTCGAACGGATGGGGCCGCTTTTATGATGGCGTCGCGGCCTGCCTTCCGGACGGCCAGGGCGCGAAGATCTACCATCTGCCGCAGCCGGTCATGGACACACCTGGCCACACGATGCAGCTGAAGCAGATGGGCGGAGGAGTAAAGCTGCCGGACCGCGTGAAGAGTCCGGACGACATCGCGCCGCTTTTCGCCTGCGTGATGGCCTTCTCCGCGGCATCGAAACCGACAACAACCGGGAAGATCTACGAATCCGCCTATGAGGGCGGGTCGAGTCTGACTTTTATCTAACAGAGAGGGGGCGGGTTAATGCCCGGAATCCTGGAACGGTGGCGGGGTTTGTTCCGCCAGCCGATCTATCATTTCAGCTTCGGACCGGACGCTCCGGATCAGGTGCTGAATCTGACAGCTCGGAACCTCTACAACACGCAAGACAATCTCGCCGCGGTCGTCGATTTTATATCCAGCTCGATCGCGCAGCTGCCGCTCAAGGTCTACACCAGGGACGAGAACGACGAGCGGAAGCGCGACAGGGACAGCGTCGCGGCGAAGCTCCTCTGGTTGCCTAACAACGACCAGACGGAATATGAGTTCATGTTTTCCCTCGTGGAAGAGCTGAAGATCTTCGGCTGTGTTTATGTCCTAAAGCTGCCGGATCCGGACAGCGAAAGCGGATTACAGCTGCGGATCATCCCGACGGATTGGGTCACGAACACCGAAAAGGTCACGCCTTACGGACCGGACAAGATCCGCGTCACGGCGGACGGATACGGAAGCATCGAGATCCCGCGGGAGGAGTTCGTCCCGTTCCGCAAATATTCGCCAGGGAATCCGAGCGGGTATGTCTCACCGATCAGCGCTCTCCGGCAGACGCTGGAGGAGCAGATCCAGGCGGGACGCTTCCGGAAAGAGCTTTGGAGATCCTCCGGACGTCTGAACGCGCAGATCGTCAGACCGAAGGATGTCCAACCGTGGACGGAAGAGACCAAGAAGAAGTGGGTCGAAGCCTTCCGGGAAGCCTGGGGAGCCGGTGGAAGCAAGGCCGGATCCATCCCGCTCATGGAAGACGGAATGGAGATCAAAACCTTCAACGCGTCCTTTAAGGAGCAGCAATGGGTCGAGAGCGTGAAGCTCTCCCGCGAGGCCGTCGCGGCAGCGTATCGGATCAATCCTTCCCTGGTCTGGCACAGCGATACGCAGACATACGCGTCGAGCAAAGACAACGCTCGCGCTCTGTATGCTGAATGTCTCGGTCCGGATCTCCAGATGATCCAGCAGCGGATCAACTCGTTCCTGCTGCCGATGATCGGCGCGTCTTCGGACACTTATGTCGAGTTTGATCTCACAGAGAAGCTCAAGGGCGACTTCGAGCAGAGAGCAGCTGTCATCCAATCCAGCGTCGGCGGACCGTGGTTGACCAGGAACGAGGCGCGGCGTGATAACAATCTGCCTCCGATCGAGGGCGGCGACGAGCTGATCGTCCCGCTGAACGTGGTCACCGGCGGACAGGCAAGTCCGCAGGACACACACTCGAACCAGATGAGCCGGACGGTCCTCTGTTCCTGCGGGAAGAACCATCCGAAGACCAAGGCGGAGGAAGAACCGGAGGAGATCAGCATCAGCGGCAAGGTCCCGCAGAGAGAGCAGGACAAGGTCGCGGATCTGCTTGATGGTTTCTTCCAGCGTCAGGCCAAGAGCATCATCCCAAAGCTCGGAGCCGAGGCGGATTGGTGGAACGAGGAGCGCTGGAACAAGGAACTCGCGGACGATCTGGAGCCGGTGATGGACGAGATCGCCACGAAGCACGGCGAGAAGATGGCCAGGGCGCTCGGTGTCGAGTATGTCGCCGAGAAGACCGTCAACTATCTCCGCAAGATGGCGGAGGGACGTGCGGAAACCATCAACGCCGAGACCAAGAAGAAGATCCAGCAGGCCGTGGACGACGCAGACGAGGACGAGGAGGATCCGGAGGACGTGGTCCGTCATGAGATGGACAAGCGCTCCGACGTGGACGCTGCTCTCCTGGGCGCGATGCTTTCCAAGGTCGCGGCCGGATGGGGAACCGAAGAGGCGACCAGGCAGGCCACCGATCAGGGATCCAGGAAAAAAGTCTTCAAGGTCTGGGAGACCGGGGCGAACGCTCGCGAATCTCATCAGCTGATGGACGGCGAGACGGTCCCGATCGACGAGCCTTTCTCAAATGGCGCGGATTGGCCGGGGGACGATTCTCTTGATCCGGATGAGTCCTGCGGATGCAACTGCTCCACGCGAGTCATCATCATCGAAGAATGAGGAGGAGAACCATGAAAACAAAAGAGTTTAATGTCCAATACAAGGACGAAGGATCCGGCAGCGTGGAAGGCTACGCCTCTACATGGATCCGGCAGCGTGACAGCTATGGCGACGTCGTCGCCGAGGGCGCCTTCACAAAGACGCTCAAGGAGCGCTGGAACGGCGGAAAGGGCATCCCGTTCCTCTGGGCGCATCAGATGGACAATCTCAAGAGCATCATCGGCACGGCGGAGGCCGATGAGGACGAGAAGGGCCTGCACTTTATCGCCAAGTTTGACGAAAGCGACGAAGCGCAGAAGGTCCGGTCTCTGTATAAGGACGGACGGCTCAAGAAGTTCTCATTCGCTTATGATGTCCGGAAGGCTGCGGAGGTTATGCTGGACGGCAACGTTCCGGCCTATGAACTCCAGGAGCTGGACCTGTTCGAGATCTCCGCGGTCATGGTCCCGGCCAATGATGACGCCGGAGTCGTGGACGTGAAGTCCGGACGCCGGAACAGCAAGGCGGACGAGGACAAGATCAAGCAGGCAATCAAACTCCTCCAGGATGTCCTGGGCGAGATTGATCAGGAGGACGACGGAAACGGAGAGGACGATCCGGAAGGCAACGCGGGAGCGGAGGACCGGAAGGAAAGCAATCCGGAGAAGAAAGGTCTCCTGGAATATATCAACAAAATTTGAGAAAGAGAGGAATCCAACCATGAAGAAAAAGCTCGAAGAACTCAAGGCCAAGCTGGCCGCGCTCAAAGAGCGCATCGAAGCCGATGACGCCGACGCGATCGCCGAGGGCGTGAAGCTGAAGGGCGAGATCGAAACCGTCGAAGCCGCCATCAAAGAGGCCGAAGAGAAAGCCGGTCTGCTGAAGCTGATCGGCAAGAAACCCGAAAAGGATGACGAGACCGTCGAGACTCCCGCGAGGAGCCTGGGCGAGCATTTCGTCAAGTCCATGCCGAAGACCCACGAAAAGCGCTTCACCATCGCCGCGAAGGCGTACAATGATCCGCTGGCCATCGGGACTCCGGGATCTCCCCAGGTCCCGCGGGCGCTGGTCACCGATATCGACAAGAATATCGTGACCGAAGCGCTGCCGGAAACCTTCCTCCGGTCCCTGTTCGGCGCTGAATCCATCAGCGGGAACGCGCTGACCTACTTTGTCGAAGGCGCCATCGAATCCAACACCGGCAGCGGCCAGAGTCCCTATGGTTTCGATCCCACCGACGAAGGCGCTGCCAAGCCGCAGATCTCCTTCGCTGATCCTTCTCCCGTGACCGTGGCGCTGGACAAGCTGGCCGCGTTCATCAAGGAGACCGACGAATACATTGACGACGCTCCCTTCCTGGCCAGCGCCATCAATGGCCGTCTGCTGAACTATCTGCGCCTCCGTGAGGAAGCGTATCTGCTGACCAAGCTGAAGGCCGCGAGCATCACCTCCGACACCACCAGCTGGGCCAACAGCGCCACCGGCCAGGACATCGCCGATCTGATCTTCGAGAAGATCATGAAGGTCCAGGCGGACAGCGGCTTCGCTGCCGACGCGATCATCATGAACCCGAAGACCTGGCAGATCCTGCGTCTGGCCAAGACCACGACCAAGGAATACATCGGCGGCGGCTACTTCGCCGACGGCCAGGGCAAGCAGCTCTGGGGCGTCCCGGTGTATTGCAGCTCTTTCGCGGCTGCTCCCGTTTCCGGTTCTGCTACCGGTGAAATCTTCGTCGGCTCCTTCAAGGCTTGCGCGTCTGTCGTGAGCAAGGGCGGCGTCTCCGTTGAGGCGACCAACACCGACACGGACGACTTCCAGAAGAACCGCATGACCATCCGCTGCGAAGAGCGCCTCGCTCTCGCCGTGCGTCGGCCTGCTGGCTTCGTGAAGATCGTGAAGGCCGCAACGGACCCTCAGTAAGTCTGTCGGTAGATGCAGACATATCGGCAGACACAGATCTCCTCGGTAAAACCGTTTCAGATCTGCAAGAAGACGTCTTCATCGGAGAAGGCGTGATCGGCGGAACGCTGCACTATGTGACCGGGTACACCGGATTCTCCGGAGATCCCGCGGAGCAGGAGGGCAACTATCTCGCGATCCACTTCGAGGATGACAGCGCGTCATCGATCTCCGTCAAGGTTGTCGGCAGCGAACACGATCCCGTGACGCTGGACGAGGACGGCATTCTGGTCGTCAGGATCAGAGAAGTCGCGAAGGGCATCGACGTCTACACCGTCAAGAGCGGCGTGACGTATATGAACCACTTCGACTTCGTCGACCTGGTCAAGGAACCGGAGGAGGACTAATCAACCGGGGCGCGGTCCGGTGGCCGCGTCCCTTTTCCGAAAGAAGGTGAGCAACCATGAAGACGCTCGTTATCAACGGAACGGAAGTGCATGAACCGGTCAAGGGCCAGAAGCAGGAAGAGAAGAAGGCGAAGGCCGCGAAGCCTGCCAATAAGGCCAGGAAGGCGGAGAACAAATGAGCCTGATCACATCATGGGGATATACCATCCCGAACGCGGACACTCTGGCGGATCTGATCTCGGCGGAGGAGTTTAATGCTCTGACGGCGAGCAAATACGCAGGAGACACGCGGATCGCCTCGGTGATCACCGCGGCGAGCATGGCCGTCCGTGATTATTGCGGCTGGCACGTCTCCCCGTCCCAGGCCTGCTCGTTCTCCGAGCGCTTACTGTACGGCAACGGCAGGATACAGCGCAGCGGACCGGACTTCCTGATCCAGCTTCCGGCGGCTTATGTGACGGCGGTATCAGCTGTCACGATCGGCGGCGAAGCCTGGACGGACTTCTCATTCGAGACGAACGGCCTGCTCCGTCTGTTCGATGTGTACGACCGGCGGATCACTCGGAAGACCGAGGTCGTCGTGACGTATACGGCAGGCATCCCGGCGGCTCTGATGGGCAGTTTGAAAGAGCTGGTCTCCGGAAGAGTGACGCGGGCCTTGTCAGGGACGAACGGAGTCGCCAGCGAGAGCGCTGGCGGGGTTTCGGTTTCGTACAGTTCCGGATGGTCTAACGGCGGCGGAGCGGGCGCTCTCCAGTCTACGGACGTCGAAACGCTGGAACCGTACAAGCTGCGGGGGGTGTTCTGATATGGCGCTTCCATCTTGGGCGGAAGAAGAGGTCACGAGGATCCGACCGGGGACGAAAGAGAGCCGCGGATCCATCGTGCCGGATTGGAGCGAGGATAAGGTCTCGAAAGAGACGATCCCAGGATGCTCCGTCCAGCCTGCATCGACAACACTCTCCCAGGATGGCCGCGTCCTCGCGATCTCCGAGGGTTTGACCTGTTTCTTCCCTCCGGGAACGGACGTCGCCGCAGGCGACAAGATCCGTTATGACGGAGAAGACTATCAGATCATCGGAAAGCCGAAGAAGTGGAAGTCTCCGACCGGGAGAGTCTCAAACATCCAGGCACAGCTCGAAAGGTGGTCGGGATAATGGCCAAGCAAGTCGAGATCGAATTTTTCTCGGAAGGCTTCGAGCAGATCCTGACATCTGGCGGGGTTATGAGCGCGGTCGAAAGCGCGACCAATGGCATCTGGGCGCGGGCGAACGCGAACAACACACGCGGAGGAACGGGATTCCATTCCGGAACCCGTATCGGACGCGCATACGGGAGCCAGCGGGCGCTCGGTTTCGTCTATACGACGGACCGGAAGAGCGCCATCGCGGAGGCGGAGGATAAAGCATTAAGCGAGGCGGTGAGCGCAGGATGAGTATCACGATCAAGAGATCCGTGGACATCGAGGACGAGGTCCGGATCGCTCTGAAGGATCATCTGACGGCGTATTGCCGTCCTCTGCCGAAAGACTTCTCTCTGCCGTGCATCCTGATCACTCAAGTCGGCGGAACGGACCAGGACGGACAGATCGACACCTTCGAGGTGACGCTGGACGCCAGGGCATCCAACGCCGCAGACGCGAACGAAACGCTCCGGAACGCGATCGGCGTCCTGCGGAAGGCCGCGGGCGACCAGACCACCGCGATCCGGTTCGTGGAAGTTAATTCATCCGGCAGCTGGGGATCTGATCCAGCTCGTCCGGATCTGGCGATGTACTCGGCGCGGATCCGCGTCGTGGCGCATCTCGAAACAAAATCTATTTGAGGAGGAAAAACACAATGGCAAGCAACGACGTCAAGCTCGGCGCTGGTCTCGCGACCGGTATGTTCTACCATGCCCCGAAAGGCACGGCGCTCCCGACTTATCCGACGGAAACCCTGGCGGAAGCCTGGAAGGAAGTCGGATATGTTGCCGAGGACGGCATCACCTGGCACCATGGCCGCAGCGGTGAACCGCTGAAGGATTGGTCCAACACCATCCGCCGGATCCTCGACAGCTCCGACGACAAGACGATCGCCGTCCCGATCATCTCCACCACGAAGGAAGCTCTGAAGACCATCTTCGGCGATGGAAACGTGACGGAGACCGCGGCCACCACCGGCCACGGAAAGCTCCTGACCATCACGTCTGACGACATGATGTCCGGAGAAGAGGCTTTCCTGTTCGTCATGAAAGACGGCGACGACACCATCGCGATCGGAACCACGGGCGGCTTTATCTCCGCGCTGGATGATATCACATTCGCTCCCGGCTCCCCGATCACCTGGAACGCCACCATCAACATGAGCGCCTGGACGATGATCCTGGACGACGGCCAGGTCACGACCTGATGAACCACGCGCCCAGGCTGGGAGACCGGCCTGGGCAATCTTTTTATAAAAAAGGAGTAAGAAACTATGAAAAACACACAGAAGAAACCAACGATCATCACACTCGCGGAGAGCTGGCCTTTCGCCTTCGCGTCTGATCCGGATACCGTTTATGAACTCCCGGCGCTGTCCCAGCTTTCCTATGAGGAAGCGAAGCAGATGCAGGAGATCGGAGGCATCACAGACATCACGGAACAGGGACCGAAGATCAAGAAGTTCATCCTGGACCATGCGAAGGGCCTGGAGGACAAGAACATCAGCGACATGGAATTTTATACGATCTTCAACCTCTACGCGCTGTCTGAAGGGAGCGACAAGCTGGGGGAATCGAAAGCCTCGCCCAATTCATAACAGAACACCGCGAGGCCGTCGAGAAGGATCTTCTCACAAAAACAGGATATAGCATTAACGACATCGGGCACTCCCTCTCCTGGGAGGCGCTCGGTGCTTTTTTGCGTCATATCGACCTGGACGGCGAGATGGCAAAGGAGCTTGATCCGGAGCTTGCTATCTGGGGCGGATCGCTCAAGACGAACGCTCTGCTCGCTGACATCGTCGATCTGCTGGCGCTGATAAACGCCAACCTGGTCGCGCTCGGATCCGGGAAGAAGGCAAAGAAGCCGAAACCGATCAAGCGGCCGGGAGACAAAGACAAACAAGTCATCGGGAAGAACGCTGTCCCGATCGATGAATTGAGGGCCTTCTTCGAGAAGAAGCGCCAGGAACACGAAAAGCGGAAAAACGGGAGGTGATTCGTCCATGATCGAAGTCGCGCAGGCGTCGGTGACTATTATCCCGACAATGAAAGGCGCTCAACAGACGATCACGAAGGAAATGTCGTCCACAACGGACACAGCGGCGGAGAAGGCCGGAAAGTCCTCCGGGAAGAAATTCGCCTCGAATTTCAGCAGCGCTATCAAATCCGGAGCGAAGACGATCGCGGCAGCTGTCACGGCATCCGTGGCCACCGTCGGCGCTCTGTCCGCGTCTTTCTACAATGCCGCCAAGGCGACGGCCGAGTTCGGCGACCATATCGACAAAATGTCCCAGAAGATGGGGATCTCGACGGATGCCTATCAGGAATGGGACTTCATCTGCCAGCACAGCGGGACGTCTATGGACGCCATGAAGACGAACATGACGAAACTGTCCACGGCAGCGGCGAACGGATCCGAAGCCTTCCAGGCGCTCGGCATCTCGGCAGAGGAAGCGCAGAGCATGAGCCGGGAGGAACTCTGGAACAAGACGATCACAGCGCTCACCGGCGTCGAGGATGAAACGGAACGCGCCAGGATCGCGCAGGAGCTTTTCGGCAAAGGCGCGACCGAGATGGGCGCTCTGCTGAATATGTCGGCGGAGGAGATCGAGGCCATGAAACAGCAGGCCCACGATCTCGGAATCGTCATGTCCGAAGAGGACGTCAAAGCGGCTGCAGCCTTCCAGGATTCGCTCCAGAATATGCAGCAGAGTTTCACCGGCCTCAAGAACAAGATGATCGCGGAGTTCCTGCCGGGAATCACGACGATCATGGACGGCCTGACGCAGATCTTCTCCGGAGACTCCGAGGGCGGCGTGGCAAAGATCAAGGAAGGCGTCGCCAGCATCTCGACGAAGATCCAGGAAGTCCTCCCGGATCTGATCTCAACCGGATCCGAGATCGTCTCGTCAATCCTGGACGCGATCACGGAGAATCTGCCTCTGCTGATGCCGCTGGCGGCGAATATCATCACAACGCTCGCCACAAACATCGTCGAGGCGATCCCGGCGCTCCTGGACACGGGCCTCTCGATCCTGACGGAACTGATCAACGGAATCGTCGACAACGGTCCGGAACTGATGAAGAACGCGACGAGCATCCTGACGGACTTCATGACGTCCCTGTCCGAGAAACTGCCGGAACTGCTGACAACAGCGGCGGAGCTGGTGGCCATGCTGGTCACCGGCGTCATCGAGAACGCTCCGCAGCTCGTCGAGGGCGCTCTGTCTGCCGTGACGAACTTCATCAGCGGGATCACCGAGCATCTGCCGGAGATCCTGGCCAAGGGCGGCGAAGTCGTCGGAGAGCTGATCTCTGGCATCGCTGAAAAAGCACCGGATCTGCTGGAGGCCGTCTCCGGGACGATGGGAAGCATCATAGAATCCATCGGAAAAGCTGTCGCAGACATCGCGACGGCGCTCGAACCATACGCGCCGACAATCGCGCAGATGGTCACCGATACCGTCGACAAGCTGCCGGGGATCATCGACTCCTTCAATGGAATCGTGGAGACGATCTCCAAGGCCATCACGGACATCGTGGCGGCGATTGCTCCGTATATCCCGGACATCACCAAGATGGTCGAGGAGACAACGAAGCAGCTGCCGAACATCATCAGCGCCTTCAATGATCTCGTGTCGACGATCAGCGGCGCGATCACGTCCATCGTCGAAGCGATCGCTCCGTATATTCCGGACATCACCAAGATGGTCGAAACGACCGTCGAGAAGCTGCCGGAGATCATCGCAGCCTTCTCGGATCTGCTCGCGCAGGTCGGGCCGATCATTGACTCCATCGGCGGCGTGATCGAGAAGATCGGGACCGCGCTCTCCGGAGTCGTGGAGAGCGTAGGAACAAGCGTCGCGTCCATCGTCGACTCGTTCGCGGGATTAAGTTCCGCTCTGGCGGAGCCGATCGGCGCGATCGGCGGTCTGATCGAGTCCATCGGCACGGCGATCGGGACCGTCATCGAGGCCGTCGGAACGTGCATCGCTTCGATCAATGAATCGTTCGCGAAGGTCCTGGACAGCCTCAAAGGCGTCATCGACTCCATCGGCGAGGGCGCGGTCAAAGCGGGCGAAGGATTCTCCACGCTGGCGGATGCGATCATCAAGCTGGTTAACCAGACCGGCTTCTTCGACCTGGCGGCGACACTGACAAAGGTCGCCAGCGCTGTCGGAGACATCGCGAAGACAGGTAAGGACGCTGGGGACGCATACACGAACCTCGAAAAGCTCGTCGGAACGCTGTCATCCCTGGCGGAGTCTGATTTCGGAACCATGTCGACGAACCTCCAGACGATCGCGGATAAGCTGTACACGATCACGCTGTACACGCCGAC
>JAEEGL013373540.1_pt1 | contig 11197 bp, 9 predicted proteins | sample 9134231 | NCBI WGS metagenome assembly JAEEGL01 (sample SAMN16246548, study PRJNA631951) | gut metagenome | biome: gut microbiome; feature: rumen; material: fiber-attached | host: Bos | place: Iran: Karaj | collected 2018-10
CGTCCCTCTCCGGCGGCTTTGCCGCCACCTCCCCCGCACCGCGGGGGAGTCTTCCCCGGCGAGGGTTTCCCTAAAACCTTTCCTGCGCTTGTATAAGCGCAAAGATTTCGCCCGCTGCGGCGGGCGACCGTGGGCGCTGCCACCGGACCTCGCCAGCCTGTCGAGAAAGGCTGGACCGAAAGCTTTTATTGTGAATCCCCCAAGTTTTCGTGAAGATCCAAGAAAAAGGCGATACCGGGCACTGCCCGATATCGCCTTTTATTCTGCTTCAAAAATCAGAACACCGTTTTCGGATCTTTGAATTCCTTCAGCCGCTGCTCATAGGCCGCCATGGCCTGCGGGCGGAAGGCTGCTTCTTTTTCTTCCCCCGCAAGGCGGAGCAGATACTCCGTAAACAGGGGGTTATTCGGCAGCAGCGGCCCCAGCAGGGAAGTGACGAACAGGTTTTTATACCGGTAACCCTCGTATTCCCCTTTGCGGTTGTAGCCCGTACCGCGCAATACCTTGATGAAGGGATTTTTCGAATTGTCGCCGCAAACCGTACTGAACTGCGATTGGAAGCCTACGATATCAATGCCTTCAAACGTGCCCAGCACCTTGCCGTTGAAGCGGTCGAACAGATCCGTTTTTACGGTCAGGTCCACAATGCCGAGGCCCTCGGTCCCGATCTTTTCCGTTACGTAATCGATCTTTTTCATTAAGATCTCGCCGCCGTTGCCGGTGGCAAGCACCGCCGTGCCGTTTTCGATCAGCTCCGTGAGCCGGCCGGCGTAGGGCAGCAGCGCTTTGATCGCGCGGCGCTGGTTCGCTTCCGTCATGCTGCCGATATAGATCAGCTCCGGTGTGCCGGTGGCGAAGTAAGGCGTGTTTTCCAGCGGTGTTTCAATGAATTGGGCCTCCGGCAGCGTCTGCCTGAGATACGTCACGTTCTGCCAGTCGCCGAACAGGTTGCAGATCTCGCCGAACAATACTTCGATCTTCATTTGCCCTCACCGATCCTTTCCAGCAGCAGCTTTTCCTCGCGGCGCGCCTCATCCAAAAAGTAATTGTCGTAAAGCACGTAGATGTCGTCGTATTTGTCCACGTCCACCAGCGCGGAGCAGTCCTTTACGGTATCGGTGGTAACGATCTTCGTTTCGTCCAGCCCCGTCATGGCGGCGCGCAGAATGTGATCTCTGCCGCGCTTGCCCGCAAAGATGAGCTGCGCGATGCTTTCGTCGCCCAGGGGCGTGTAATCAAGGTCGTAGAGCCAGCAGGTGCTCTCGGAATTGTTGATGTTATCCGCCTTGTCGTCGATGATCAGCAGCACGCACTTGCGCTCGCCCGGGCATTTGGCCACGTAACTGAACACGCGGCTCACGGCCACGGGGTTCTGCCCCTTGGCGAGGATCATGGTGATGTGTTTTCTGCCTACGCTCGCCTCGGCGAAACGGGTATTCACCAGCGCGGTCTGTTCAAAGGCGGCGGCGATCTTTTCCGCCGGAATGCCCACCTCGCTGAGCAGGGCGATGGCGCCGCAGAAATTGAATACGTTTACGATGTTGTCGTTCACCAGCTTATACGTGGTTTCGCCGTTGTGCGAAACGGTGAACGTGCCGTTTCCGCGGTCGATCGCGGTCACGGTGTAATCGCGGGCGGGGGAGGCAAAATCGCAGGCGGCGCATTTCCAGCGGCCGATGTGCTGGAACCGGCGGTACACCGGCTGCAGCCGCGCCCCGCATTTGGGGCAGAAGGCCACGTCCCGCGCGCCGCTGTCCTCGGGTGTTTCCGGGATCTCGGCGTCCACGCCGAAATAGGTTCTGTTTTTGCACTGGGGCGCTAAGTTGGAGCAGATGATATCGTCCGCGTTGAGCACCAGCTTCGTTTCGGCCGGTACCGCGGAATTGATGATATACGTAATGAACTCCGTATTGGCGTTGCGCTTTACGGAATCGCGCATGATGTTGTTGCAGATGATATAATCCGGCGCCATGTAGGGGTACACGCGCAGAGAGCTGCGCTCGTCCACCTCGATCACGGCCCAGTCGTTTTTATGTCTGCCGCCGAAGGTGGAATTCTCCAGCAGCACGGCGGCCACGCCCGCGGCCACGTTGGAGCCGAAGGAGTTGTTCGTCACCTCGTAGCCCATCTGTGTCAGCGCGCTCGCGATCAGGTTGCTGGTGGTGGTTTTGCCGTTGGTGCCCGTTACGCAGATCAGCGTTTTCGGCTTCTGCAGGTGGCCGATAAAGTCCTTGCAGAGCTTCAGCGCGATCACGCCCGGCATATAGCTGGCGTTACGGCCCGTCAGCCGCAAAACCAGAGCCGCGAGTTTGCCCGCGGCCATGGCGATATAAAATCTCAGTTTTCCCATATTCTGTTATCCCTTATTATCGATCAGATGGAGCTCATCAGCGGGCCGATGCCCTTCACGGCTTCGCCGATGCCGCCGATGATCTGGCCGATGCCCTGCATGGTGCCTTCACCGTTCAGGATCCTGCAAAGACCCGCGGCCATATCCTCGGTAAACACGCCCATGCTCATCGAAATGAAGCAGCGGATCGGGATCTGCAGCGCCATGCTGGTCATCATCTTTTCCTGCGAGGGGTTGCCGCCGGAAATGGCGCGGAACAGCGCCACCAGCGCCGCGTTGATCTTCTTGCCGGCCGGGGTGCCGTCCGCCTCCTCCAGCGAGGAATTCAGCGTGATATAGGGCGTATCCTCGTCCTGATAGGGGATCTCTCTGCCGATGAGCGCCGTAAAGGCCTCGTCGCTCACTTCCTGCACGTTGGCGGTGTAGTACACCGGGGCGGTCTCTCTCAGGTCGGGGATCTCCACGTCCCCGGCGGTGGATTCCACGGTCACGGCGGCCTGCAGGCGGATATCGCGGCTGGAAGCGCCCACAAGGATCTCAAATTTGCCGCTCTCCACGTGCCAGTCGTGTATATTCACGTTGTAGTAGGCAAAGCTGCGCTTGTCCAGCGTCAGCGTTACGGTCTGTTCCTCGCCGGGCGCAAGGAACACTTTCTTGAAGCCCTTCAGCTCTTTTTCGGGGCGGAACACGGTGCTTTCCGCGTCCTTTACGTAAAGCTGGGCGATCTCCGCGCCGGGAACGTTTCCGGTGTTCTTCACCTTGAAGGTGACGGTGAGGGGATCCGTATCCCTGATCTTCTTTTTGGATACCTTCAGGCCGGAATATTCGAACGTAGTGTAGGAAAGGCCGTAGCCGAAGGGATATCTTACGGGCACGTTCGCCGTATCGTAATAGCGGTAGCCCACGTAGATGCTCTCGCGGTATTCCACGCTGCGGCGGGAACCCGGGAAGTAATAGTAGCTGGGGTTATCCTTGAATTTCACGGGGTAGGTCTCCGCCAGCTTGCCGCTGGGGTTCACCTTGCCGGTGAGCAGGTTGACCGCGGCCTCGCCGCCGGCCTCGCCGCCCAGATACCCGTTGAGGATCGCCTTCACTCTGGGTTCCCACGGCATCTCGATGGGCGCGCCGCCGGAGAGCACCACCACGGTGTTTTTGTTGGCGGCGGAAACGGCGGTCACAAGATCCACGTGGCTCTGGGGGATTGTGAGGTTCTCGCGGTCGAAGCCCTCGGATTCGTAAACCTCGGTCAGACCGATGAATACCACGGCCACGTCGGCCGCCTTCGCGCATTCCACGGCCTCCTGCAGCAGGCGCAGATCCGTAATATCCTTGCTCTTATCGTAGCCGCGGCAGTAAACGATGCCTACGCCCGCGTCAAGAAACGCGTCGAACGCGCAGTCCACGTTCTGGGCGTTGATCTGGCTGGAGCCCGCGCCCTGATAGCGGGGGGACTTGGCCATTTCGCCGATCACGCAAACGGAAGCGCCCTTTTTCAGCGGCAGAATGCCGTCCTCGTTTTTCAGCAGCACCATGCTGTTTTCGGCGATCTCGCGCGCCACGGCGTGGTGGGCTTCTTTATCGTATTCGCAGTCCGTGAGGTTCTCGTTGCCCTTCATGAGCAGCTCAATGATATCGTCCACGCGTTCGTCCAGCGCTGCTTCGCTTAAAGTGCCGCGCTGCACGGCCTCCACCAGCTTTCCGGCGCCGAGGCCGTTGGAACCGGGCATCTCCAGACTCTGGCCCGCGGCGATGCCCTTGTCGATCTCGTTTTCGGCGCCCCAGTCGGTCACCACAACGCCGTCAAAGCCCCATTCCTTACGCAGCACCTGCCCCAGAAGCCACTCGTTTTCGGCGCAGTAGGTGCCGTTGAGTTTATTGTAGGCGTTCATCACGGTCCAGGGACGGCCCTCTTTGACCGCGTATTCAAACCCCGCCAGATAGATCTCGCGCAGGGTGCGCTCATCCGCCACGGTATCGATGGTCATGCGGCGGGTCTCCTGATTGTTCGCCGCAAAATGCTTCAGGCTGGTGCCCACGCCCTTGCTCTGCACGCCCTTGATAAAAGCGGCGGCCACGCGGCCCGCAAGGTACGGGTCCTCGGAGAAATACTCAAAGTTCCGGCCGCACACGGGGGAGCGCTTGATGTTCATGCCCGGGCCCAGCAGGACGCTGATTTTTTCCGCAAGGCATTCCTCGCCCAGCGTTTCGCCCATTTTATACATCAGGTCCTCGTCCCACGCGCACGCGGTGCACGAGGCGGTAGGAAAGGCTACGGCGGGCACGGCGCCCATCACGTCGGTCTTTTCTTTTTTATCGTTGTGTTTTCTGAGCCCGTGGGGGCCGTCGGATACCATAATGCTGCCAAGCGCCAGCTTGTCCACGCCGTGCACGTGCCAGTAATCCTTGCCCGAGCAAAGCATTGCCTTCTCTTCCAGTGTGAGCTGCGCGATCAGTTCGGGGTGCTTCATCATAAGTCCTCCTTATATATAGATAAAATTATTATACTATATATATTTTCGGATTTCAATAGCGAAAGACAAAAGAAACGGCAGAGCTTGCGCCCTGCCGTTTTCAGAAATGAGTTTAAGGAGTGAAACCAGGCGGATCATCAATGCCGCACGGGCGCTACTCCGTGAAGGTGGCTCTGTGTGCCTCCACAGTGATCTCCCTTACCGTCAGTTTTTTACCGTTGAAGTTAAAGAATAAAGTCAAGGTGATAAATGCGTTCGTTTCGGTATGTTCAAAATAAAAAGACTGTTCGGTCACGTATGTAACGTAATCGTCGTATTCCTCCACCGCTTTGTCGTCATGGGTGTACCGGAACCCCATTTGCGCCGCTACGTAAGCAAACGCATCCAACGCATCCTGCAAACCGGCGTCGTCAAAGGCATTTCCATGGTAATCCACTGAAATATTTGCAAGTTTGGGATCCCGCTGCCATGAAAAACTGCTGCCCCAGGGAGCTACGCCTGTGATCGCCCCGAAATCGGGCACGCAGAGTCCTGCGTAATTGAGCAGCGCCGCCTCTTTCTCCGGGTCCGCAATACGGATCGTGAGCGTGATCTTGCTTCTTTCAGGATCGTTCTCCGCCCAGACGCGGACGTGCGCTTCCGGCCCAAAGCGCTTCACTCTGACCATAAGGGCGTCCTTTGCGTAGTCGGCCGTGATCGGAACGACCTCAATGCAGTCCGTATCCGCCGCAAATCTCAGATCCGAGGCGTCGGCGTTTCGGATATCAAACGTGAAGAACGCCGTTGCGCCGGGAAAAAGCGTGGCCTCGGTATAGCTTGGCGTGATCGTTACTCTGATATTTTGTTCGCAGTAATCCTCTACGCTGATCGGCTCGCTGTTATTTAACAGCTCCAAACAGGAACGCACGGAGGCGGCCCTTACGATATCGCCGTACGTTTGGCAGATCAGCCCCAAAACCCGGCCGTGGGAATCCATCATCGGGAGCCCGTACGGCTCTTCCCTTTCTTCACTTCGATTCAGCGATTCGGAATAGGCGCTGATCTTTTCCAGATTTTTGTACCAGCCGTCGCCGGGATCGACCGCGCGCCGGCAGATCACGCCTTTGCGCACTGCGGAGGAGATCTCTGCCGGAAAACTGCTATGTTTTGCGAGTGCGCGGGAATAATACGCGCCGTCCCCTTCGGCATAATCAAAGTTGATCTCGGGCGCGGTGAACGTTCCCTCCAGCCGGAGCAGCACAACGGGGCCTTCGGAAACGAGAAGCTCTTTGATCTGCAGCGGCTCTCCGTCAAGCGTGAGCGCCTGTATGCTTTTTGCGCCTGAAATGGCGCCGTTCGTGGTTGCAACAAGCCCGTCCGCATCCAGAAGAATGCCGGGGTGATCATAGATATTATTGTTTCTGCCTCCCGTTGTCCGTATGATCACCGTACACTGCCGGGCGGCGGCAACGATGGCGTCCGCATCCTCATTTTTCAGCTCCGGGATCTCGGGTCTGGGCAGCTGTTCAAGATTTTGCAGATGCAGACAGTAACGGAGAATGGCGCGGGCGTCGTCAACCTCTATTTTATCGTTGTAATTTACGTCCGCGGCGTAAAATGAAAGGTCGTCGGGCGTGTAATGCTCCAGATCCAGCGCGGCGCGCAGGGCAAGGCGGGCGTCTTCGATCTTGATATAGTGATCTCCGTTGACGTCCCCGGGCGCATAGGCAGATGCGGAAAAAGCGAAAAGAAACAATGCGCCGATCGCGGCGATACAGAGCAGAACAGGTTTTAATCGTTTCATATTTTTCCTTCCGTTTCGTATGTTTTTCTGTTTTTGAACGTTACGGTTCGTAGGTGGATGCGGGTTCTTCGGGCTGCAGCGCCCGGAGAGATTCGGGAATGCCGTACGGTATAGAGAAAGGGGAATCGTATCGCATCGTTGTGGATCTCTCGGTGCTGTCCGTCAGATCGGTCGCGGAGCTGTTGGCGTTATAAGCCTCTCCGTAAAGGCGTTCCCGTACCGATTCTGCGGCAACTGAAAGCGCATCCTTCTCATTTGCGGCGCTGTTTGCCTGCAATCCGTTCATTTCCTCCGCGTGGAAAGCCGCCGTAGCTTCGGGCTCCTCCGCGTACGTATGCGATATGGCGGACTGATTCACCGTTTCCGGCTGGGGGGTGGAGATCTCTTCCTGCGCGGGCGTTTCGCTCCGATGCTGCGGCAGATACAGGTGCTCTTCCGGCTGTGCCGCGGCGTTCGGTTTTACCGGATCGGTTGTTTGCGAACGTGCCGGTTCCGTTTTTTCCGGCTCCGTTTGCACGTGGGCGGTTTCGGGCGGAGGCTGCGGCAGAGAGACTTCAGGCGCGGACGGAGCAACGGTGCTCAGCTGCGGGATCGGCTGAATGATGCGGAACAGCGGGTTCTTTTCGGGCGGAACGCCGAAGGTGAGCAGCAAAATCAGCAGCAGGAGCAGCGAGCGCCGGGCGGGCGTTTTTACCAGATTCCAAACGGACTGGCGCTGCATACGGATCAAACGGTCCATCTTCTGCCGGAACCCGTCCGAAAACGCGTGCTCTATTTCATCCTCCGGCGGTACGGCGGCATATTTTTCCGCTTCCGCTTTGCGCAGGGCGGCGATCAGAGAATTTTCGTCCACGTTCATTCCTCCTCCAGCAGCTCCAGCAGCTTCTGTTTGCCCCGCTGGATCCTTTTTCTTGCCGCGGCAACGCTCAGCTCCATCGCGCGGGCGGTTTCCGCCGCGGAAAACTGAAGCACGAACCGGTAATACAGAACGTCGCGGTAGCTTTCCGGCAGTTTTTCAATGGCCCGAAGCAGCCGTGTTTCCTCCATATTGGCGCAAACCTGCGCAAAGGTCTCGTCCTCTGTCCGGTCCGCGTTCTCCTGCGCGGGGTCGTCCAGTACAACGTCCTTTTTCGCGCTGCGGCTCAGAAGGCTCAGAGCGCGGTTCCTCACGGCCTTCAGCAGGTAATTGCGCAGGTCCGTTTCGTTCTCGATCCTGCAAACCGTTTCCCATCTGCCGGAGGCGATGCGGAAAAACACGTCGTGTACCGCGTCCTCTGCGTCGGCGTCGTTCTGCAGAATGCCGCGCGCAACGATAAACATCTGCTTGCGGTAGCTTAAATAGATCCGTTCAAACTGCTCCTGATCGGTCGTTTCGCTCAGCAGCGCCAAAAAAAAGGAAAGCATGCCCCTGATCGCCTCTCTCTCTTACAGTATAACCGCTGACTGCGTAAAAAGGGGACAATTTGCATAAATTATTTAAGCGTAATCTTTTAATAAAATTATTATAGGATGCTGCCCGCATCTTGTCAACTTCATATGGGCGAGCTGCCGAAAGAGCAAACAAAAGAAAAGGCGCTGTCTCATACAGCGCAGAACAAAAAGAACAGGAAAAACCTTGCGATCCGGCAAACGACGTTTCTTCGTAAAACAAAGAAAGCATCGCTTGGGCGGTAAGTATGACCAAACGTTCTTTTTCAGATTTCAACCGAAATGATCAGATCCATGATCTCATAAACGTCCTTTCCGGGGCTGAAAAACGCCTGATACGCCACGCCGCCGTCCCCCGTGGGAAAATACCCCACGCATTGCCGATCCTCGTAGATCCCGCCGCCGTCGTACGTCCAGACGTAAAAGACTCTGCCGCGGTAATCGGTCCGCGCGCCCTGTCCGGAAGCGACGGATCCCGGCATCCGGTCCTGATCCTGCAGCGATACGGTCCCGTCGGCAAAACCGTATTCCAGCGATACGCAGACAGCGCCGGGGGCGGAAATATCGCCCTGCCTGCTGACGACGCCGATCCGGTAGCCGGTAAAATCCGCGGCCGCGCAGTATACGATGGGATGCGCAAATTTCTCTTTCGCCGTATCGTAATCCACGGCGAGCTGCGTGAGTACGGCGTTTGCCGTGCCGGGATCGCCCCCGGGAGCGGGCGCTTCAGTTGTGGTTTCGGCGGGCGGGGCAGGCGGGTCTTCTTCGGTGGGCGCGGTCCCTTCCGCGGCGGTCACGGGCTCTGTGGACGGCGTCTCCCGCGTGCTCTGCTCCGGTACGTCCGCGTCCGTGGTCTGCGGCGTCTGTTCGGCGGTTGTTTCCGCCGTCGGGCCGGGGTCGGCCGTTGTTTGTTCCGTCATTTCGTTGGGCGCCGTATGCGCGGCGCCGTTCTCCGTGGTCTGCGGGGGCACTACGGCCACGTCCCCCGGCATCTGCGGCGTCTGCCGCCATATTGCGAACGCAGCGATGCACAGCGCAAGGGCGACGCCGGTCGCCGCGATCCCGCGCCGGATCCTTTTTTGCCGGGCTTGAATGATCCCGCTTACCGTATCGAACATGCCCGATTCCGCCAGCAGGTCCTCGTTTGTTCCGGCAATGGCGAACAGCAGATCTCTTTCGTTCATGTGCAGGCTCCTTTCAGAAATTTTTTCAGTTTTCTGCGTGTGCGCAGCAGCACCGACCGTACGGTGCTCTCGTTGATCCCGTACGCAGCGCCGATCTCGCCCGTGTTTTCAAAATAGTAATAGCGCCGGATAAAAACCGCCCTGTCCCGCACCGAGAGCGTATATAGAAAGCGGTTGATCTCTTTCTTTAATTTCACCGGGTCCGCTTCGGCCCCGTCCGGGATGCATACGGCGAGCTCTTCCCGCAGCGCCCGGTCCTGATCGAAGATCTGCGCCACGTCTACGGAGAACCGGTTCGCGATCCGCAGCAGCATTTTATAATCCGGCATGCTTTTTCCGGTTTCCCATTTGGAAACGAGATCGCGGGATACGTAGAGCTCCGCCGCCAGCTGCTCCTGTGTTAACCCGGTCCGCGCGCGCAGCGCCGCGATCGTTTCGCCCGTGTTCAACGCCCATCACCTCCCGTTGCGCTTTCATTATAAAATACGGGCGCGCACCGTTCAAGGGAAAGAACGTTGCACACCAAAAGTTTCAGTTTATCGGGTTGTTTAGAATTAAAAATGAAAAACGAAAAATGAAAAATGAAGGAGGCGGCGGAAGCCGCATTTCGAATGCGGTACCGGCTGATCCGCCATATGTGATCGGGTAAGGCGGAGAACTTGATTTTTATTTTTCAGCCTGATATAATAAATCAGCCGGACAGGCGCCGGTCTGCAGGCAAATGAAATGGAAAAGAGCGGTTTTTTATGAAGCAGAAGAATGTTATTTTTGTGTTCCTCGTTAAAGATCCTGCGGACGGCAGGGATTATGTTTTGCTCGGCAAACGCAGCGCGGAAGCCGAAGTGCGTTCGGTCCCTTCCGGTAACGTGGGCGCTTCTCAATCTCCGCTTGCCGCCGCGGAAGAGATATTCTACACCGAAACCGGTTTGCGTATGGAGATTTCGGACCGCGCGTCCGGGCCCTGTGCCGTTTCGTTCCCGCAGCTGGCGGGGCTTACGGCAGAAATGCGGTTTACCGGCGTTTACACCGCGTGCGGCGGCGAAAGCGAAGCGCATTGCTTTGCGGTATATCTTCAGGCGGATCCCTGTGAGCTGATGCGTTTTCTCAGTGTCCGCGGCGGAATGGAGGATCCTGTATTCGTACCGGTGACCGCGATTGCCGGTATGGATCTGACCGGCCGGCAAAAGGATGCGGTGATTGACGCTTTGCGGCTGCTGGATATCGATTTCCAGAAGGCGGAAGATCTTGCCGTTGTGACCCCGGCAGGGGAGTTCACCGGCGCTGCTGTTCCCCGCGGCGTCGCTCATTCGGAAGGCGTCATGCACGGGGCCAGCCATATTTATATCTGCCGCAGAAACGCCGCCGGTGAGATCGAGATCCTGCTGCAGCGGCGCAGCCACAATAAGGATACGTATGCGGACTGCCTTGATACGTCCAGCGCAGGGCACGTGGAAGCGGGCATGGATTATCTTTCCACCGCCCTCAAAGAACTTGCGGAGGAGCTGGGGCTGGTGGTACCGCCGACCGCGTTGGAATTTGCCTTTGACCAGACCGTAAACGAGGTGTGGCAGGAAAACGGAAAAACGCTGACCGACCGCGAATACGACCGGGTGTATTTTCTCTGGATGGATCCTCCGCCCGGTACGCTCTCGCTGCAAAAGGAGGAGGTTTCGGAGGTGCTCTGGCTTCCGCTTACCGAGATCTCCGGCCGCATTGCCGCAGGGGACGCCGAAATCTGCATTAATCCCGCGGAGTTCAGCCGCGTGGAAGCGTGCCTGCGGAGCAGATAAATAAAAAGCAGTTTGCGTGGCGCTGTACTACGCAAGCTGCTGTTTTTTTGCCGGTCCGATGGAGAAGGATATTTCAGTTTATCTGTGAGGGCTCAGGGCCCAGGGCTCAGGGCTCAGGTGTAACAAGGAATAACAGCAAAAAAGCGGCAATACGGTAACAAGCATATTCAAAACCGTTATTTGCCTTGAAA
>JAEEGL013825647.1_pt1 | contig 11197 bp, 10 predicted proteins | sample 9134231 | NCBI WGS metagenome assembly JAEEGL01 (sample SAMN16246548, study PRJNA631951) | gut metagenome | biome: gut microbiome; feature: rumen; material: fiber-attached | host: Bos | place: Iran: Karaj | collected 2018-10
CGCTGCCGCGCAGCCCGCGATCTCCTCCGTGGTCTCCATGTTCGCGCTCTTCGTAGACAGCGCTGCCAGAAATGCCGCGTTCTGCGTCGGCGACGTCTCCCCGTTCATGATCTCGTTCATGACGGCAACCGCTTCGTCATACGTCAGATCCTCTTTATTCACGATCTTAATGATGGCTTCCTTGATCATAAAATACTCCCTTCTATAGCTCCAGGTAATTCTTTAATATCTTCTTCCCCTCCGGGGTTAGGATCGATTCCGGATGAAACTGCAGGCCGTAGACGGGGAAGGATGTGTGCTGCACGGCCATGATCTCGCCCTGCGCGGTCTCCGCCGTCACTTTAAGGCAGGACGGCAGGTTCGCCTTATCCGCCGCAAGCGAATGATACCGTGCCACAGGCGTTTCCTCAGAGAGTCCCTGAAACAGCGGACAGGAAAGATCCAGCTTTGCGACCGACTGCTTCCCGTGCATGAGCTTTTCGGCGTAGGTCACAACGCCCCCGAAAGCCGCGCAGATCGCCTGATGCCCAAGGCAGACCCCGAGCATCGGGATCTTCCCCGCCAGGTCTTTTACGATATCGATAAGGTATCCCGCGTCTTCCGGCCGCCCCGGGCCCGGTGAAAGGATGATCTTATCGGGAGCAAGCGTCTCGATCCCGGCAGGCGCCATCTCGTCATTCCGGATCACTTTGATGTCATTATTCAACTCTCCCACATACTGATAAAGGTTATAAGAAAAGCTGTCGTAATTATCAACGAGAAGGATCATAACGTGTCCTCCTTTCCCGCTTCTTCGAGCGCCCGGATCACGGCTCTCGCCTTGTTCAAAGACTCCTCATATTCCTTTTCCGGCACAGAATCATAAACGATCCCCGCGCCGCTGCGGATGAAGACTTTTCCGTTCTTTTTATAGGCAATGCGGATCGCGATGCAGGTGTCCATATTGCCGGTAAAATCGATGTATCCGATCGCGCCGCCGTAGATCCCGCGCTTATTATTCTCGAGTTCTCCGATGAGCTGCACCGCCCGGATCTTCGGCGCTCCGGAGAGCGTTCCCGCAGGCAGCACCGCTTCGATCGCATCCAGCGCATCCTTATCGTCACGGATCTCGCCGCGGACCGTCGAGCCAATGTGCATGACATGCGAATACCGCTGGATCTCCATATATTTCTCCACCGACACAGTCCCGAACTTACTGATCCGCCCGAGGTCGTTTCGCCCAAGGTCCACGAGCATATTGTGTTCCGCCAGCTCCTTTTCATCGGCAAGAAGTTCCTTTTCAAGCTGCCGGTCCTCTTCCTCCGTCTTCCCCCGCGGCCTGGTCCCGGCCAGCGGGAATGTGTGCAGGACGCCGTTTTCAAGCTTCACGAGCGTCTCCGGCGAAGCCCCGGCCACCTCTACGTCCGTGCCCGAAAAATAAAACATATAGGGGGAAGGATTCAGTGTCCGAAGGATCCGGTACGTGTTCAGAAGGCTTCCCTCAAAGGGCGCGGAAAGACGGTTACTGAGAACGATCTGGAAGATGTCGCCTTCGGTGATATACTTCTTCCCTTTTTCGACCATTTCACAGTACGCAGCCTTATCAAAAAGCGGCGTTACATCCCCGGTCAGGACACCTCCCTTTTCGACCTTCTTCTCCCCCTCGGCCAGAAGTTTTTTCATCCCGGCAAGGTCTGTTGCCGCCTTATCAAAACTGCCCTCAGGATCATTTAGCTTACAATTCGCGATCAGAAAGATCTTCTGTTTCAGATGGTCAAACGCAATGACCTTATCAAAGAGCATCAGGTCGCAGTCCATGAAATGCTCCGTATCCTCGGTCTGCCGCTTTGCGGTCGGTTCGCTGTAGGTCAGATAGTCAAAGGAAAAATACCCAACCAGCCCTCCTGTAAACGGCGGCAGTTCCTTCATGGACGGGCTCTTATAGTCCTTCAAAAGCTCACGTAAAAACGCCGTAGGGTCACCCGATTCGATCTCCCTATCGCCGGCCCTGATCTTTCCGTCGATGCAGGTGATATCAAAAACCGGATCGTACCCTAGGAACGTATACCGCCCCCACCGATCCTTTTCCTCCAACGACTCCAGAAGATACGTATGCTTTGATACATTTTTCAGTATCCGCAGCGCCTCGATCGGCGTGCACAGATCCGATAAGATCTCCGTACAGACCGGCGCGACCTTATATCGCCCATCCTCCGCCAACCGTCTAATTTCTTGTAAATCCGGAAATATCTTCATACCTTATCCCTGTTTATAAACTCAACACCGTGTAAAACCACATAACTTCTCAATATCATAGCACATTAATTCAGATAAATCCATTCTTTGCATACGTTTTGTTTTCCTGATCGGCACTAAACGGAGTCTGACTCATTTTCCCCTTGCCAGCCCTTCCCGTCCATGCTATACTCTACGCATCATTTCGGAAACAATTCTAAATTCAAAGGCCGTTCGGCCAAGCTTTTCCGATTGAAGTAACAAGAAAAACGGACTATAATCGAGAGGAGGAATCATTACGGAAAAAACGAACAACGGGATCGCCTGGCAGAACAAGGATATTACATCCAAGGTCTTTGGCGAATCATTAAAAAACAAGTCTCTTGAAGTATACGGGATTCATGTACCCCGGATCATTGATATGCTTCCGGCAGATTTTCCGGCGGTAGAGGCCAATGAACTTCGCATTGATCAGCTCTTCTTGTTAGAAGACGGATCGGTTGCGCTGATTGATTATGAAAGCGAATATAGCAAAAAAAATATTGTAAAGTATTTACGATACGTTCCCCGTATCTTTGAAAAATGGCTGAAGGAACATGGAGATTTCCCGGAGAAACTGCGGCTTATTGTGATCTATACTGCAGATGTGAAACGCAGCTCTACGAAGCGGGTCTTCGATCAGGGGGCTATTCGGGTGGAGTTGCAGGAAGGTTTTCTTTCTGAGCTGGATGGGGATCAGATCACTGCGGATATAGAAAGAAAGATCAAAGCAGGAGAACCAATCTCGGATAAAGACATTATGCTTCTGATCATTCTCCCTCTTACATACCGGGAAAAGGATCGGCAAAACAAGGCAGTCGAAAGGATCATTGATCTGACGGATCAGGTTCCGGATCCGGTGAAATCCGGCAAGATCATGGCCGGAATGGTGACCTTCGCAAACCATATCATCACAAAGGAAATGAGAACAAAAATCTATGGGAGGTTGAAGATGACATTTATTGATCAGATGTTTGCAGAAGAAATGCAGGAAGCGTTGGACCAGAGGGCGGAAGAAGTGACAAGAGAAGTGACTAAAAGCGTAACTGCAAGCGTGACCCAAAATGTAACAAAAGAAATTGCAGAGAAGTTTCTTCAAAAAGGAGTTTCTTTAGAAGAGGTATCCGAGTGTACAAATCTTCCTTTGGAAACAGTCCGGAAACTGGCAGATGAGATTTTCCATACGGCAGGGGATGGTTCTTTCTGACTCATTTCAACCTAACCGATCCGTGAGAGGAAAAACATGATATCTTCATGCCCTTGTCCCGGTCAACGTTAACAATAAAGGTGAGAGCCGCCTCGCTGGCGGCTCTCACCTTTATTATGTATGTCTCTTTTTGCGGACAAACTCGGGCAGCATCGTCCGTGTCAACGTAATACTCTTCTCCAGATTCTTTGGAAGATGGTATTGTTCCCGTGGCAGCTATTTCACATAAATCGTGACCAATTTTACTGTTTCTTTGTAATTCCCGCTTGCGGCGGAGGTCACTTTGAAAACATAGGTTCCTTTCTTCGCTTTTTTCCTGAAAGTAATCGTGTCTCCGGAAATGGATACTTTTTTCGAGAGCTTTGCGGAATTCGTTTCGTCCACGATCGTCACCTGACCGTCAGACCCCTTTACCAGGATCTCCACCTTTTGGCTCTTTTTCTTCAGGGTCTTCGCTTTCAGCACCGTCCGGGAAGCGGTGATCTCCGATTCGAGTTTCTCTTCCGGTTCCGGCTCGGGTTCATTTTCCTCCCACTTCGCAAAGAGGGTGATGTCTCCGTTAACGGGATTGTCAAAATCATATTTTTCGCTATACGACGCATCCGCATACCAGCCCGCAAACGTATATCCTTCTTTAGTTGGATCTTCAGGACGGGTTACTGTCAATCCTTTTTCCACCTTCTGCGGATCAACAGAACTGCCTCCGGCGGTATTAAATGTAACAGTGCAATCCTCTTCTACCGGTTCAGGTTCTACAGGATCTTCCGGATCTACCGGGTCGGAAGCCCCGCCTGTTTTGGTGACCGAGAAAGAATAATCTCCGTCAATCGTTCCTAACCCGTTTCCAACCCCATACACATATACATAATAGGTAGTGTCTTTGTTTAATTCATAAGACTTTGTCTTTTCTTTGCTGTTAACTGACATCTCCTCATCATCCACAGGAATTCCACCCTGATCAAGGATCTGAAACTTGATCGTACCTGTAGACCCGGAATTGCCTTTATAACTGATATTCATTGCTTTCAGCTCATAGCTCCCGCCGGTAGAGTCGGTTTGAAATCTGAAATAATCCTCATCATGGACAGTATCCTCAGAACCTCTGTAATCGATCAGATGTCCGGTTACAGACTCTCCGAGATTGTAATCCGCAGCAGTGGAGATGTCATCGCCTTCCAAATCCACCTCATTATCAACAGCAAGACCATAGCCTGCTCCTATTGCAGAAGTACTGACCGGATAAACGCAGATGTAATAGGTCTCCCCGGCGGTAAGCTTTACATAGGTACTGTTACTTCTGCTGACTGATGTCCCTGATGCAGTCAATTCTTTGATCATACCAGCCCCTTTACTGTCATACATGTAGCATCTCATAGGCTTTGATTGAGTACGGGCCTGCAGCGTGATCTTATAAAATCGAACTCCATCCAGTGCAGTAATCTGATACCAGCTGTAATAGCCTTCTTCAACGCTGCCATACGCCCACGTTCCGTCAACATCGATCGTTTCCGCCCCTTCGTATCCTTCAAAAGCAGGCATATCTACCTCATAGGCTGACGCTGAAATCTTCTCCGGCCAAAAGCCGACTCCGGATCCAACGCCTAAGATCATTGCCATTACCAACGCCACAAAACTCTTCCATTTTTTCATTTTGATTATCTCCTTCTTTGTACTTGCTATTATTTATAATACTCCAAAACCCATGATATTCTAAGATTCATCTCTTGTAATAAGCCATAGGCCTACAACGAGTCCCCATCTTGGAATATGTAATGAAATCATTATATTGTTTTTTACTCAGTTATTGCATCATTGATTATCTCATCATAACGGTCACGAATTTCGTCAATCGATTCCCAGAAGCCAATCCATGGCCCGTAAGTATTCTTGAAATCCGCCTTTCCATCAGGTTGTTTTCCGATGCTGATTAAATCAATAAAACCATAAGTTCCCTGATATTTTCCCTCGCTGTCCTTTCGATAAACAAAGGTCAGTACATTCTCACCATCTTGCTTACCGAAGATATATCCAACTATTGTCATTTCATCATTTGGATGATGACTATTAATTTTTTCTGTTGCGAACTCAAGAAGTTCGTCCATGGAGTCTGAAAGTTCAGATACATCAGCAACTTCTACCGGATCCATTTTCTTCATGCTGCCGCTCCTTGTGCTATATTCAAAACCTGTGACATTGCCTGTATTGGCATCTACCATAAATTCATAATCAGCTACTATAGACATAATATATCCTGTCCACGCCGCATTATCTACTTCTTCATATCTGCTATAATAGATGTAAATTGTATCGGAGCCTTTTTCCCCCTCATAATATTCTTCAAGTTCAGGAATATTCTTTGCTTCATCATAGGTCATAGCAAGAATATCATCATAGCTTCTACCATCAATATATCTTCCATACGGCATAGCGGCCTTTGTCGGGTTAATAGATTTAACCAGAATCTCTGATAAACTCACTGACTCCTCCCATGGATTATCTGCATGAATCGTAAACCAATAAGATCCATCACGCTTAACATTAATCTCCACATGATCGGATGATGGCGTTACAATTTTATCTGGATTGTATTCGTATTCGTAATTGACCTCCGACCCTTCTATCAGCTTAATGGTGTCCGCAAGAGAAAGTCCCATTACATAAAGAACATCATCAATCTGCACCGGATAGTCGCCCGGTGTAACGTTATCCCAGCCATTGTCGCGTTCATAAACTTTATAGCTCTTTTGAGTCTCTTCCTTTGTCTCCTCATATTCTTTCCATCTTTCTTCCCTTTCCGCATCGGCGGCATCCAGCTCAGCTATAGTTTTTGCCACTTCTTCAGAAAAGTTCGTATCTTCATAATAGGTTTCCTGCTGCTCCGACTTCCCACAAGCCGTAACGGCGGTCATCATAGTTCCGACCAGAAGTAATGCGGTTGCTGCTTTCATTTTCAAACTCTTCATCGTTATCATCCTCCTTTTTTGATCAATAGAGTTTCGGTTTGTAGACGAATCCACGTTCTGCTTCCGCGGGAAGATTCCCCGCATTTCCTGTCCACCCGCAAGTGCACGTCCACAGGCATTGCAGAATATAGCTCCGTTTGAGTTATTGGTTCCACAGTTTACACAGTTCATTTCGTTTCCTCCTTTTTTTGTGTGTTTTTGACGTTCTGTATATAAGGACGAGGTCGAAATGAAAAAGGTTGCAAAAATTTTAATTTTTTTTATGATTCAAATATTTCCATCAGCTGCTTCACAAGTCCGTTCTCGTCGAACACCAGAAGATAAAATCCAATACCACCCTGTCCGTCACTAAATACAGCTTCCGCGGGTTCGGGCGTGCCGGGATATACGGTTCCCGTGTTCCAATCATAGGAATAAACCTCGGCGTCTTTGGCTATGCTCAGTTCATACCCGTCAGCTATCGTCGGGTTTTCCACCCACGTGCCGCCGATATTTCCCACCACGCCTTCCTTTAGGAAAACGTCCACGTTTGTTAAGTCGTATCCTCCGATATCAGTCCCGTACATGCGGATCAGATCTTCTGTGTCGTCTCCGTAAATCCCGCCATCGGGAGACAGTAACATATTTTTGTCCGTCAACCCTTCCGGATCTGCAACCACGGTAAACGAGGTTCCCACCATCTCCACCGTTTCTCCAACCTGCATCTCGTCAAACTGGCCGTGCGGGAGGCAGAGAAACTCCCCGATATCAGCCCGAACAGTGAAATAGTCTCCATGATCCTCAAATCCGGAAAGTCCGACTGTATTTAATGGATCCGGCTGCGACATAAGCTCCTGATTGAACTCCGCCGGCATTTCCGGCTGCGCTGCCTCCGTTGCTTTCGTTTCCATTGGCTTTTCCGTTTCCTTTGGCCTTTCCGTTTCTTTTGGCTTTTCTGTCTCCTTTGGTTTTTCTGTTTCCTTCAGCGTCGGCTTCACTTCCGCCGTTTCCACCGGTTCTGAAACGATCCGAACCGTCTCTTCCAGGGCTTTCGCTTCCTGTCTGGAATGGAGGTACAGACCGATACCGGTTCCGGCTGCCGCAATGGCACCGGAGATCCCAATGACGATCGCTGCCACCGCGCCTTTGGAAATCCCGGTAGAGGCTGTAGTTGCCGCTGCGTTGGCCGCTTCGGATCCGGCTGCTCCTGTCTGGAAGTACCCGGAAGCAGAAAGTCTTTTGGTCACAGAAGCGCTGACAGCAGACGGAACCGTGGCCGCCATGGCTTCTTCTGCAAAGAGGAAACCAAGCAAAGCAGCCGGCGCGATCGCAAACAGCTTGCCATATTTCTTTTCGAGTGTCTGCACCTTCTCTTTGAAAGCCTTTCTGCCACGGGAAAGATCCGACTTCACGGTGCCCTCCGGAACACCCCGAAGCGCAGCAATCTCCCGAATCGAACGCTCATTAAAGTAGAATTCTGCAAGGGCATTATATTGAGCTTTTGGGAGTGTATTCAGAATCGCCCGTACCTCGCGCTGCAGGGCTCTGTCTTCCATGATGCGTTCCGGCACCATGAAGTCATCCTCAAGGTTAGATAAATCATCCCGGTCTCCATCTTCCTTTGCACTTGCAAAGACTTCCTTCTTCGCTGCATTTTTACGGCAGAAATCAAAACTTGCATCCTTGACGATCTTTCCAATCCACTTGTACGCCGACTGTGGATCACGCAGCGTCGATATATTCCGAAAAATCTTAATGTAAATCTCCTGCATCAGGTCTTCCGTATCCTGCTCCGAAAGATTGTAAGGCTTGATGCGGAAATACACGGTATTTTTTGTCAATTCATAGCACTCATTCCATGCCGAATTGTCTCCCGCCTGGATCCGACGGACCGTGTCTGCCACCTGATTGATCAATTGTTTGCTGTCTGCAGCCATATTATCCCGTACTCCTCCTAATAATCACCCTATCAATTCTATTACCTTTGCACTCGCCCATCCGGTCTGTGTCATCTCTTCATCAATATAGATCTCGTACCAGGGCGTACCGTTTGAAGCCGGTATGACATTCCCTGTAGTTATAAACTCCTTCCCCTTCGCAGCTTCACATATCACGTTGTTTTCCTGACCCGGGCCGGTTCTGATATTTGCCATGTCCACGGAAATACGAACTTTTGATCTGTTTTCATTAACAGAAGCATCCCATCCGGTTCCTTCGGTGAAATCCGTAGTTTCATCATAACCGGATCCTTCCCCCATTTGCGTGCTGTCGGTTTCATAGTTTTCATCCAGCATATGAACATATGCGATCGTTTTCTTTGTCGCATATGCAACAAGGAAAATCGTAATTGCTGTCAGTATCAGCACAATGGCCGTAAATACTTTAGCTCCCGGTTTTCTTACATACTCACATTTATATTCCATCTTTTTTCCTTTCTACGACTGCTTGAAATCACATTAATACAACACTATCACCCATCACTTTAACCGCGAACCACAAAATAACTCCTACCACCAGTCCTATCGTGATCAGGATGGTTACGATCGTACTTATACGCTCAATCTTATGAATCTCATAATATTCAAAGTGTTTCCCGGCCATCTCCCGGATGGAATTAACAATGGAAACCGGAAAAGCTACCGGAATGACACCTACAAGAATAATGATATCAAGGAGAACTATAAGCAATGATGCACTGCCATATATATTGCCGTCTCGCCCCTCATACTCATAGGTTGGATCCAGCAATCCCCATCCCCGCTTTACACAGATTGCAATAGATACGACCAGAAAATACACGAGAGCGCATGCCCTGAACCCCATAAAGCCGAAGGCGAGAACGTAGCTTTTTATAAACGTTGGATCAGAAACACCGCCTTTCTCGAGATAGCTTACAAGAACGGTCACAAACACAGCGATCGCAAGCAGTGGAAAAACGATGAGCGCAAGACGCTTCGTATAATATCCCACGCCAACACTCTGTACATCATAAGTTACCACCGGTTCATTTGCCCTGCTCTGCCTCATGCTTTGGCGATAAAACGGATCCTTCTGTCTGTAATCAGCCTCATCAAAATATACATTCTTAATCGCCAATGACTTTAAGCAATTTGGACACCACTTATCACTTTCTGAACACAGTTTCCCACATTCACTACATGCATAAACCATTTATTCTTCCTCCTGTTATTTAATAAGAAGTTCTCTTTCAAGGATCCGGAAGACCCAAAAGGCTTCCGTCCCATTGTCGCAACCGAAATTCAAGAATACCTCCGGTCTGCCCCTCGCACGTATCAGCCTCCCCCGTTTCAAAAATATCGCGTCCATTTTACGATGCTTTGGTGAAGAAACGCATAGTAATGCTCTGACACCCCATTTGCAGATGTAAGCCAGTTCTTTTCCGCAAATGATCGGGTCCGAAAGAAGCAGCAGCCTCCTCTCCATCAACTCCGAATAATCATTCTTTTTCTCGTGATTCATTTTCTTCGTCCTCCATTTGATAAAGAGGACGAGGCAAAGGAAAAAAAGGTTGCAAAAAATTAAATATTTTTCAATTTCAAAAATTTTCAAATTCCATTAAAATTTACAAGTCTATGCCATTTTAGCATTATTACGATCGGCTTGCAATGCTAAAAGCATATTCAAATCATCCTAGAGCATGCCGTCTGCCGACAAAATAGAGGTACAGATACAGGAGGAGCATGTATGATTCAGGGGTTGGGAGAGAAGTTGATAAAACTTCGTTTGATAAAGGGATTGTCTCAGAAAGAAGTTGCCGCTGCTATTGGAGTTTCTTCCGGCGTAATCTCAAATTACGAGACGGGAGAGAGAACACCAAGCGTAGAAAAACTGATGTCTCTTGCTGTTCTGTATCACTGCTCTACTGATTATCTACTAGGAATTGAAAAAGCAGAAAAACAACTTGATTGTTCAATGCTTACTGACAGTCAGATGCATTTGCTTCAAGTATTTTTGGACGAAATGACCACTTCTTCGGGCTGGACGAACGGTTCTGCTTCCACACACGGACGGAAACCCTCAAAGTGAATCAACGGTCTTTTTGACTTATTATTTACGCATGTTTTCTTACATGTCAAAATTTGCCGCTTACGATCGAGCATGGGAAATTTTTCCACCCTGCATAATCAAAACTCCCCGGCATGACCAGCCGGGGAGCCTCATATCTGTGTTTTATTTTCCTTTTAAGCGTCAGCCGGGACGATTCATTCCGACTGATTCCTATTATGACATGATATGGCCAAAAATGAAATATCTATCATTTTTTATCTCTTGCCAACCCGACACAGATATGATAATTTCTCTCCATCTTCGGAGCGTTCGCTCTGAAAATTCTTACAGCCACTCGTCCTGTTTTTCCGATTGAAGAAACCAGCCAACCACACTATAATGAAGGGAGGAATCTTTATTGTGCAATAAAGAACAGAATAACGGCATTGTCTACCAGAACAAGGACATCGCATCCAAGGTATTTGGGGAAAGCATGGAGCGTTCACAAAAGATCTCCCCGGCAGATCAAACTGCCGGGGAGTTTATGCGTCTCGACGTCCATGGAAAAGAAACGGCTCATTCCATCCTGATCGCCTTCATTTCCTTCTTGTTTCTGTACATATCCGCGTCGGCGCGTTTGAAGACGTTTTCGGCACTGCTGTCCACCTCGGGATCATATACGGCCATGCCAATGGCGGCAGACACTCTCTCCCAGTATTCCAGAGAATTGTTTTGTGCGGTGTCCTTCATGATATCCCGGAAGTTTTGGATCAGGGCATCCTTTTCA
>JAEEGL013850541.1_pt1 | contig 11197 bp, 4 predicted proteins | sample 9134231 | NCBI WGS metagenome assembly JAEEGL01 (sample SAMN16246548, study PRJNA631951) | gut metagenome | biome: gut microbiome; feature: rumen; material: fiber-attached | host: Bos | place: Iran: Karaj | collected 2018-10
ATAGCTTTTCTAATATAAATATCTTGTTCACTTTTACTATAACAATTATTCCCATTAATAATACTATTATTTTGACATCTTTGAAAATAAAGTCCATATTCAAAATTATTATGTTGTGAAGCACCATGTGCTAAAGTAGGCCAAAAAAATCCTTCATCATATTTACTAATAACAGTCTGAGTATCTTTATCATAATATTTAGAAATACAAAGAGAATTAGTTAAATTATCAATTTGAGCTTGTGTATAAGTTGAATTAAATTGACCTAAATCATTAAATTCACAATATTCATAAATCCAATGTGAATATTTTGATATATCATTATCTTCTGTGAAGACTCCATCGTTAATACTTACTCCAACTACATTAATTGCTTTTGTGTCAATTCCTATTTCGTGATTGTCACTATTATATAAGGAAACGTAATGAAAAAGGGCTGAGGAATTTAAAGGATAATCATCTATTTCTTCTATAAATTTTGTAAAGTAAAATGATGTTGGATGCTGCTTTGCTATCACATCTATTGATAAGTAACCTATTAAGAAAAATACTAATATTGCCATTAGTATTGATAAGATTCCTGATAATATTGAAGAATGGTTTTCTTTACCATGGTAGAATAAAGTTATTTCTGATGATAGAAAATCAAATTTTTTGAAGAACATTTTTTTATTTTATTTTGTATTATTTTTTAAAATTATATATGAAAAATATTATAGATTATTTTTATTTATATTGAATAAAAATTTAATGAAGTAATTTCTTAAGTTTTTATATTTAAATTAATGAATAAGTTAATAAATATAAAATAAATATAAGATAAAAATATAATAAATATAAAATAAAAATGGATAAAAATATTTAAATATTAATCTAAATCAATCAAATTTTAAAAAATATTATTTTAAATACTAATAATGTTTTAAAATTTGCACAACTATAATTAATTTTATTAATATTTGTTTATTTATTTAAAAATTAAATTATAAAAAACAATTATGAATAATTCAAATAAATCAGAAAATCTTGAAGAATTAGAATCAAAAATAGAAAAAATATATATTGAAGAATATAATGAAAATTTTGAAGATATATTATTAAAAAAAGAAGGTGAATTTTTACATAACATAAGTGAAAATGTAAAGTTTTTCATAGAAGATAAATATTCAAAAGAAATATATAAAATACCTAATTTTATAAATAAGTTAAAGTCAATAGAAAGAAAATTATATTATAATATGTATTTAATTGACAAAGAAAAAATAATTAATAATTTAAAAAACAAAAATATAGATTACATAAATAATGGAGAAAATTTTTTTTATTTAAAACATTGCAAATATCAAAATGACATTCCAATTCATAATTGTAATAAAAAAAACAATTTCATATTAATAACAAATGAAGATAAAAATTCAAATGAAAAAATATATATATTAACATGTACAAATTGTCTTCGTTCATATAAAATAAATTATATAAAATTATATTGTAATTTTTGTCAAATAGAATATTTTACAAAATTAATAAATTCAGATGATAATGAATCATTTTTACAACCAGCAACATGGGAAAAATATCATTGTCGCCTAATAATAAATCAACAAATGGGTTGTATAAAATGTAAAAAAGGATATTTTTATTTAAATATAAAAGAAAATAAAGTAATATGTAAATTATGTGGTTTTTCAACAGATCCAAATGATATTCTTTGGAGATGTATAAAATGTGGATTAGATTTTAGATCTAATGCAAAAGTATATAATCCATATAATTATAAATCTATTTCTTTAGCTATTAAAAAAGGTATTATTAATAAAATTTCTGCAGTTCCTAATCAAATTCCTTGTCATCATAATAGAAATAATATACATCATAAAAGAGATTGTAATGGAAATATTTATTTAAGTGATTTAAATGGAAGTAAAATTGTTGTTTGTTCTAAATGTAATGCTATTGTTAAATATGAAAAATTTATTTTTGAATGTGGAGAATGTTTTATGAGATTTAGAGCAGAAATTCATGAAGAAGATATTTTAAAGGAAAAAGAATTAGAATTTAGTAAAATGAATCAAGAAAGAAAATATATAAATGATTTTTATAAGAATGTTCTTAAGAAAGATTTTAATTTTGATTTAAAGAATAATACAAATGAAAATAATAATAATCCATATGAAATTTCTACAATTGAAAATACTATTAATAATGATAATAATAGTAAAGATAATAATGAGTTTTTGAAAAAGGTTAAATCATTTAAAAATGATTATGATGATATATTAGAATATAAAATTAATTCTGTTGAAGAAAAGAATTTGGAAAATCAAAAAATAGAAGATAGAAAAATTGATAATTTGTTCTCTAATAATAATAAAAATAATAATCGATTTAATAAAGAAATAATTATAAATGATTTCAATTTTTTTTATAAAAATGAAAAAAATATGATTCCATTATTTAATTTAGAAGACTATGAAATTATTTCACAAATTGGAGAAAGTAAAAAAAGTAAAATATATTGTGTTAAAAAAATGAATGATAATTTATTTTATACATTAAAAAAAAGATATATTACATCAAAAAAAGATTTAGATAATTATATTCATTTATATAAAATACAATATTCTTTATCAAATATATTATATATTACAAAAGTATATGGAATATATTATAATGAAAATGAAATAAATATATTAACAGAATGTGGAATGAAAAATTGGGAAAGTGAAATATATACATATAAAAAAATGAAAAAATTATATAGTGAAATTGATTTAATTAATATTATTTATCAAATAAGTTTTGCATTAAATATTTTGGAAGAAAAAAAATTGTCTCATTTTTGTATTAATCCAAATAATATAACTGTATTTAATGATCAATTATATAAAATAACAGATTTTGAACATTTAACTTATTCGTTTCCAAAAAATATTTGGAGGAATGAAAATAAATTTATTAGTCCAAATTTAAATTATTTATATAAAAAAAAAGACCCTAATTATAAAGTTAATTTAATAAAAAATGATGTTTTTTCATTAGGACTTTGTTCTATCTTTACAATGAATCAAAATAATGATATTAATTTTCTTTATAATGAATTTGTAAATTTAGATATATTAACTAATATAAATAGAAAAATAAAAAATTATATTTATAAAGTAATTCAAATGGAGAAAGATGAAAATTTATATTCAGAAAAATTTATTAATTTAATATGTAATATGATGACTATTTCTGAAGAAGAAAGATTTAATTTTAAAGATATTCTTAATTATATTTCCAAAGAATATAAAATTGAATCAGACATTTAATTTTGTTACTTTTTAGTTTAAAATATTTTATCTTATTTAAGAAAAGTTTTATATTTTATAAAGTTAATTTAAATATAAATTTTTAAATAAAATGTATTTTAAAAAATTTAAAAATAATAATTTATTTATAAAAAGAAGTAGGTCTTGTCTTAATATTTGGAGTTCTTGAGGATTTTAAAAGTTCATTAACATCTAACATAAAATTAGAATTTTTTTCAAATTGTTTATTTATTTTATTTCTTGCAATATCTTTTTGTTTATTTACAGAGTTTAATTGTTTCATAATATTATCTTTTTCTTTTTTTAATTTAGAAATAGAATTATTTAATTTTTGAACTTGTTTATTTAATTCATTAAGATTATTATTTTCTAAAATAATTTGTTCTTTTAAAATTCTAGTTTCTTCTTTAATTTTTTCTTTTTCATTTATTATATTTTGTTTCTCAGATTTCATTTGATTTATTGAACTTTTTTGATTTTTAAACTCGTCTTTATTTCCCATTAATCTTTTCATATTTCTATTAATTTCATCATTATATTTTAATCTTTTTGATTGTAATTTTTCATTTAATTTATTAGAATTAAAAATTTGCTTTTTATAATTATTTACATTTTTATTTAATTTTTTAGATATATTTCTTTTTTTATTTATTATTTTCTCTTTATTAGTATTTTCTTTTATTTCATTAATCCAACCTTCTAAAGTTTTCATATTATCTGTATAATATTTTGATGCTTTAGATTTTTCATATTCTAATTTTTTTATATTTGAACAATGTTCATTTTCAACACTCTCTATATATTCATTTTTATATCTATTTACATTTGAATTTGATCCTCTTGTTGAATTATAATTTTTTGAATTTGTTGTTGTTAATATCATATTTTGTAAATTATTACTATCTTCTTCTATTTTATTATTATTACTTTGAGTTTCTGTATATAATTCATTTAATGGTACTGGCTTTAAGTCATTTTCTTTAATTAATTGTTCTTCATCAACTTCTTTTTGAATAATAATTTCTTCTTTATTTAATTTTTTTTCAATATTTGTTTCTTTAGTTTCTTCTTTTTTTATTTCATTATTATTATTATCTTCATTTGTTTGTTTTTCATTATTATTATCTACATTTAAATTATTCAACTTTTCATTATTATTATCATCATTTAAATTATTTTCAACTTTTTCAATATTAGTTTCTTCAACTAATTCTTTTTCATTATTATTTTCATTCAAATTATTAACTTTATTATTATTTTCTTCATTTAAATTATTATTATTTTTTTCTTCATTTAAATTATTATTATTATTTTCTTCTTTTAAATTATTATTATTTTTTTCTTCTTTTAAATTATTATTATTTTTTTCTTCATATAAATTATTATTATTATTTTCTTCATTCAACTGGTTTTCTACTTTTTCATTATTATTTTTTTCATATATTTCTTTTTCATTGATATTTTCTTCATTCAATTTATTAATTCTTTCATTATTATTTTCTTCATTCAATTTATTAATTCTTTCATTGTTATTTTCTTCATCCAATTTATTAATTCTTTCATTATTATTTTCTTCATCCAATTTATTAATTCTTTCATTATTATTTTCTTCATCCAATTTATTAATTCTTTCATTATTATTTATTTCATTCAAATTATTGACCTTTTCTTGATTATCTACAATATATTCATTATTTAAATTTTGTTGATGATTATCATCATTAGAGATATCATTTTTATTTTTTTCATTTGAATCTTTTATATCATTTTCTTCTTTTTTCTTTCTAACTCCACTTTTGAAAGGATATTCAGCAACTTCAAGATATTCTTTTTTCTTTTTTCCATAAACTAAATTTGTAATTGGTTTTTTCACATTTTGTTTATATGACAAAGAATTATTTCTTTGATTTATAACATCATTAGAAACTTTATAAATTCTTGGTTCTGTATAATTAAATGATTTTCTTTGATTATTTTTTTTATGAATATCTTTTAATATATGTTCATAATCTTCTTCTAAATTTGAAAATATTCCATATATATTTTTTTCCATCATTGATTTGTTTTCATCTTTGTTTTTATCTTCCATAATATAAATATTTATTTTACTTTTTTATGTTAATTATTATATTATTATTAATTATTAATCTCAATTTATAAATAATTAATAAAAAAAACAAATTTTATTATAAATTTTAATATTTAATGTCAAAAGAAATAGAAGATTTATTAAAATGTTATATATGTAAAAATAATTATGATTTAAATTCTCATTATCCAATGATAATAAAATGTGGACATACATTTTGTAAAGAATGTATAACATTAAATGAAAATAAAGAAAATAATAATTTATGTCCAATTGATAATCAACAAACTATAATGAAAATCGAATCAAGTATAAATAATTTATTAATTGAAGAAATAATAAAAAAAGTTTTTAATTATGAAGATAAAGTTCAAATGAAACAAATAATATATATAAAACCAGATATAAGAAGAAATAGATCTCCTTCATTAAAAAGAGGAAAAAATAAATTAGAAGAAAATAATAATGAAAATAATGAAAATATAGATAAAAGTAATGAAAATAATTATAATATTAATACTATAAAAAGTACTAAAGTTAGAAGTTCAACTGGATATAAAAAAAATATGAGATTTTCTAAAAAAGAACCTAATCGTTTTAGTAATATAAATATGAAAAAAGTAGAAATTGAAGATGAAGATGAAAAAATTAAAGATGATATGAATGATAGTATTGAAACTATTCCTTTAAATGAAGATAAATCAGTTTTGAATATTAGTTTTAAAGATGAATGGACTGCATTTTTAGAAAAGAATATTATAGAAAAAAAAATGTCAAAAGATGAAAAGGAATTTTTAAATAATAATAATATTGAAGATACTATTGATAAAATTTCTAAAATTGATGATGATTTTTTAACTTCTTCAATTGCAAATTTAATTCCTGCATTAACTAGTATTAATAACAATAAGAATAATAATAATAACAATAATAATAATAAAAATGATAATAATGATAATAATAACAATAATAATAATAACAATAATAATAAAAATAATTATAATATTAATAATATTCTTAATAAAAATAATAGACATATTAATAATAATAATGCTTTGAAAATGGCAGCAATAGAAAATATAAAAAAAATGTCAAAAAATATAAACATAGATGCAAATATATTAAGATATGCATCTAGTACTTATAATAGTAAAAATAAAATAGCATTATTTAATAAAGCAAATATTGAAAGAAAAACAAATAATAATAGTAAAGAAAAAAATAATCCGATAATAACAAAAGATATAAGTAAAACACCAACTAAAGAAATATTAAATGAAGATCATGAAGATGAAAATAAAAATAATGTTTTATTACAAACATATAATAAATTAAGTAATCAACCATATCATAAAACTGTAATAACTAATAAACATTTACAAAATAAAGGAAATTCAAGTAAGAATGATGATTCAAGAAAAGAAACAGATGAAAGTAATAAAAATAATAAAAGTTTAGGATATGAATTAGAAAATAAAATAAAAAATAAAATTATAGATGAAGAACAAAAAAAACAAGATAATAATTATAATATAAATATAATAGATGAAAATAAAAAAGAAATAAAAATAAATGAAATTCCAATAGATATGAATAAAAGAAATATAGAATATAAAAATCAAAATTTAAATAAATCATATACAGAACAAGAAGAAAATAAATATATAAAAATATCAAAAAAAGATAATCCAAATGATATATTAATAAGAAGAAAAAATTCAGACATAACAGGAGAATTAAAAAAAAATTCAATTGAAAAAGAAACAATAGAAAAACCAAAAGAAAACAAAAATTCAGATTCAAAAAACCAAAATTCAAAAAATCTTGAAGTAGAAAATAAAATAACACCTCGTACAAACATAGCACTTCAAAACTTTGATAGTGACATAAGTGGTATATTAGAAAATAGTATAATAATAATGAAAACAAAAAATGAAAACACATTTCCAAAATTAAAAAAAGAACTAATTTCAATATTAACATTACAAAACAATACTTTATCTCAAAAAGAAATAGAAGAATCAGCAAAATATAAAAAATACATAAATTACATAGAAAAATCATTATCAAATCAAAAATTAAAAGAAAATCCTCAATTAATAAGAATAAAACTTTTTCCAAACAATGACTTTTTCATAGGATACATAGATCACACAAAAGACGAAATAAAAAATGGTATATTATATTATAACAATGGTGATTATTACGAAGGAGAATTTCAAAATGGTAAAAAAGAAGGTTTTGGTATAATAATATATAAAAATGGTACTCGATACGAAGGAATATTTAAAAATAATAAACATAATGGATATGGTAAATTAATTCAATTAGATGGAGAAGTTTTTATTGGAGATTGGAAAGATGGTAAAATAAATGGAAAAGGTGTTCGTTATCATTCAAATGGTGATAGATACATTGGTTCATATATTAATAATATTAGAAATGGTGAAGGACATTATATTTTTTCAAATGGTGATTCTTATGAAGGTAATTGGAGTAATGGGAAAGCAAATGGTAAAGGAAAATTTACTTTTAAAAATGGAAATATTTATGAAGGTGATTTTAAAGATAATATTATTTGTGGTAAAGGAAAATTTACTATGAGTAATGGAGATGTTTATAGTGGCGTTTTTAAAAATGGAATGATTAATGGTAAAGGAATTTTTAAAAATAGTAAAGGAGAAAAATATACTGGATTCTTTTTAAATGGAAAAAAACATGGTATGGGGAAATTAGTTGATAAAGATAATAATGAAATTGCTAATGGTTATTGGAATATGGATAATTTTGTTGGGAAAAAAAATATTAATGAATATATGTAGGAGATTTGAAGTTTTAATTTATATAATTTTATATATTTTATCCTTTTTATTTTTTGTTTTTTTGTTTTTTTTTTTTGATTTTTTTTGTAATTTATTTATTTTTTGTTTCTTTGCAAATTTGGTTTAGATTTGTTTTTTTAATATTATTTTATATATTTTAATTAAGGGTTTTTACATATTATCTTTTTGATAAAATTAAATATTTAAAAATATAATATTTTTTTTTAAATTTTTTATTAATTAAATAAAAAAATGTTTTTATTAAATACTTGTTAATTTAATTGTAGTTGCAGCATTTTTTTCAATTCTATGAACAATATCTTTTAATTCATCATCAAAACAATATGATAATTCACCAAATAAAATTCCTTCTCTTAAAGAAATAAACTGAGCTTTATTTGCCAATTTTTTCCCTTTATTTTCATGAATAATAATTTTATTATTTTTACTATTCATTTCAATATTAATAATATCATCATTAATATAATTATAATTATCTTTACCTCCTAAAATAATTAAACTACTATCATTAATTTTAACAATACAAGTAAATTTCTTAGTTAAAAACTCTGAATTTTCCATAACAAGAATAGTATCCCATTTAGTACTTTTATTCATATTTAACCTAAAAACAGTAGAACAACATTTTTGAGTTAATGAATTATATCCTCCAAAACAATAAACATAATTATAAGAATTATCACTAAATATACTACTACCATATCTTTCTTCTGGAAGTTCAGGTAAATCTTTCCATCTTTTATTAGTAATACTATAATATTCACATTTATTACTTTTAAATCCAGAAACAACAATAATATATTCATTTCTAAGAATACTTAATGAAGGATAATAATGCATATAACATGAATTTACTTCAAATGAAACTGAAATTGGTTCTTTTGATATATCTATACTATACATAAATGAAGACGAAAATGAATTTGGATTTGTGTCTAATGTATCATTGTCTTTATTTATTGAGTTTAATTTACAACCACATAAAAATAATTTGTTATCTAAAAATATTTGAGACATTCCTTCTAAGTTTAATTGAGAAAAATATAATTTGTGTTCATATAGTAAATCTGATTCTATATCGTATATTTGAAGATATAAATTTGTTGTTAATTGTCCTGAAAAATCATCTTTAAATGAAGAAAATGTATCTGTAAATTTTTCATTTTCATTTATTTTATCTGTTTTTGATATAACTCTAAGAAGCTTTTTAGAGTTTAAATTGAGACTATTTTATTTTTTATTATTTTTTATTTTACTTTTGATCTCCTTGACAACAATTATTTCCCATTATGTTTTATTGTTATTTATTTAAAATTTTATTATTTTTGATTTATATATTAATTTTTTAAATAAATAATAACCATTATTTTTTTATAAATTGACTATTATATAATAAAATTAAATAATGAAATATTAAATTATGATGATAAATAAAAAAAACAGACAACATGAAGAATAAAAATAAACTCTTATCTACATTATCTGAATTATATTTTATTATGAAATAATAATAAAATAAAAACAATTATATTTTTTAATAATTTCAATTAATAATGTAATTAAAATTTTATTTTATTTAAAAATAATTTAATTAACTTAATCAGTAATAAATAAAGTCTCCAATTAAAATTTAAAATATTATAATGGAGGATGTCATAATGACTGATGCAAATGAAAAAAATAACCAAGATAACAAAGAAAAAGAAAGTGAAATATACAAAGAATTTAAAAAGAGTTTAAGTCTTATTGACAAAAGTATAATATTAAAAGATTTAAAAACTCTGAATATAAATTATCGTTTGATAAACAAATTCAGAAGAGGATTTAAAAATGAAGATTTTGCATATTTAAATGAAATATATATTAAACCTCTTTTTATTTTACCAAGTTTAAAATATGATTTATCACTTCCACACAACTTTACAATATCTCCAAAAGCATTAGATAAAACAAAAAATTCTCCTGAAATAATAGGATATATTTTCTTAATAATATTAACAAAATTAATAGATGAAAAAAAATATGAAGAAGCATTTAAAGGAATAGAATTTTTAATAGATTACTTTAAAAAATATGAAAATTTAACAATAAAATCTTTAAAAGCAAAATCATATTATTATTTATCATTAATAGCAGAATTTTTAAACAAATTTGATTCAATAATAAAAGAATTACATTCAGCATATAGAAGTGCATGTATCACAATGGATGAAATAACACAAGTAACTTTAATAAATTGTATAATAAGATATTATTTAATAACAAATAATGTTGATTTAGCAAGAGCATTTTTAAGTAAAACAAGATTTAAAGAAAATATTTCAACAAATGAAGACTCGAGATATTTATTTTATATAGGAAGAATAGAAGCAATTCAAATGAATTATTCAGAAGCATATAAACATTTAACTAATTCATTTAGAAAAGCTCCAGAAAAAACTGGAGAAGGATTTAAAACTTTAGTAAATAAACATATTATTGTAGTTCAATTATTAATGGGAGAAATACCAGATGTTAAATCATTATTAAATCAAAATTTTAATGAATTTAAACCATATTTAAATTTATTAAAAGTAGTAAGACATGGTAATTTAGAAGAATTTAAAGATATTTGTAATAAATATTCAAAAGAATTTGAAAAAGATCAATTATTTACTTTAATACAAAGAATAAGACATGTTGTTATTAAAGCAGGATTGAGAAAAATAAATTTATCATATTCTAGAATTAGTATTAAAGATATTACTGAAAAATTAAAATTGGAAAGTGAAAAAGAAACAGAATATATTATTGCTAAAGCTATTAGAGATGGAGTTTTTCTTGCTAAAATTAATCATGATGAAGGTTATGTTCAATCTATGGAAATTAAAGATATTTATTCTACTTTTGAACCACAGAGAAGTTATAATAATAGAATTCAGTTTCTTAATAAAATTTATAATGATGCTATG
>JAEEGL014412690.1_pt1 | contig 11197 bp, 9 predicted proteins | sample 9134231 | NCBI WGS metagenome assembly JAEEGL01 (sample SAMN16246548, study PRJNA631951) | gut metagenome | biome: gut microbiome; feature: rumen; material: fiber-attached | host: Bos | place: Iran: Karaj | collected 2018-10
ATAAAGCGTCGCCAAGTCGCGATCCAGCAGAACCTGCTTGTCTCGGATGACTTGAATCATCTTTTCGACGGACGAATTGATGAGCGGATTCTGTACGATGACATCTGTATTGTCGGCTTTTTTGTTCATTTTTTCTCCTTATAACAAAAAAAGCCGTGTCCTTTTTGATAAAAGTAACACGGCTTGTCGCAGGCTTGTCCTGCCACTATAGCTTGACTATTGGGGAATATACAAAATGTGGCGCGGGGAGACAAGTGAGGGGGGGGGATGGTGAATTGTTTTTTTTTATTATTGTTTACAATGCTTACGCGAAATAATTATTTACCTATATACAGAAGTCTAATCAATGATCTAGACAGGGAATTTTTTATTCCTTGCTATAGAGAGAGCGTCTTTCTTGAAAGAGGGGTTGGTTTTTTCTCGTTAGGTTCCTTAATTCTTGACATTGAAGGCATTATATTATTTTTAGAGAATGGGGGCAAAATACATCTAGTTTGCAATCCGCGTCTGTCCGAAGAAGATATTAATATAATTATTGCAGGGCAAAAATTGGATAAGGATTGTATAACAAAATCTTTGTTGCGGGAATTAAGTGTAGAAAGCTTTTTTTCAGAATCAGAGCTGGCAGCTCTTGATATTATATGCAATATGATTTATGAAGAGCACCTTATAATAAAGATTGCATATATGCCTGATGGTTTGTATCACGAAAAAATAGGAATCTTTTCGGATGAATATGGTAATAAGATTTATTTTTCGGGCTCTGCAAATGAAACCGTAAATGCAAAGTTGCGTAATGCAGAATGTATAGGTGTTGCATTATCGTGGGATGGTGGAAGTAAAATGATTGAACTCCAACAGGATTATTTCGATAAACTTTGGAATAATTGCTTTGGAGAAAAATTACAGGTAATGGATTTTCCGGAAGCTATAGAAAAACAAATTTTTGAGAAATATCGTAAAAGTGCATCTCTTGAACAGGCGATCGAGTCTTTTCAAAAAAGTAAAAAAGACCAATTTAAGCATTCAAAAAAAATACGTCCTTATCAGGAACAAGCGATAAATGAATTCATAAACAATGGATACGCTCTTTTTTATGAAATGGCTACAGGAACGGGAAAAACATTTACCGCTGTGAAAACTGTTGAACGTGCAATAAAGGATAAAGGCCCCCTTTTTGTTATTGTGTGCGTCCCGCAAACAGATCTGCAGCCTCAGTGGAAAGCGGCCTTCGAAGAATGTGGTTTTGAAGATATTTATTATCTTGGAGGACTTGCTGCTGGAAAAAGTGATGAAAACTTTGATGATGCGTCCATTCTCTTTTATGGAGGAGAACATAAAACAGTTGTTTGCATCGCTGTTTATGACACTTTTTTCGCAAAATTTGCGAGCCAATGTAATGATATTGACAATTTGTTCTTCATTGTTGATGAAGCCCATAATCTTACTCCATCATATTTAAAGTCTGTTCCAAAGGATCCACTCTGTCGTCTTGGATTGAGTGCTACGCTAGAACGTTTCGAAAAATTTCAGGCTGATGGAATTAAGAGTTTTTTCACCAAGGATAGGAATGAGACTTTTATCTATAGCATAGAAGAAGCAATTGATGCTGGTTACTTGTCCCATTACAGATATCACCCTATTATCGTATATCTCAGTGATGAGGAAACGAACAGGTATAAAGCCAAATCGAAAGCCCTAGCTCTTGAAATGAACCAAGAAAATCGTGATGAGGATAAAATTTCTCGGTTAAGAACAGAACGCAGCTTGATCATCAAACAGGCCTCAGGAAAACTGATCAAACTAGAGAGTATGGGCGGTGATTATCCATTTCACAATTCTGTTATATATTGTGGCCAGGGAAAAGCGGAAGAAGAATCCATTATTGACAGGGTGACTCAAATCGTTCACGATATGAAGTTGCGAGTATCACAATTTACAAGTAAAACTGTGGATAGAACAAAAGTTTTAGAAAAGTTCTCTCAAGGTTATTTTGATGTTCTTGTAGCAATCAAATGTTTTGATGAAGGTGTTGATGTCCCAAAATTGGATAAAATATACATCTTATCTAGTGATAGTTCTTTGCGTCAAACGGTTCAGCGTCGTGGACGTGTATTGAGATTGTGTGCTGAAAGTGGTAAAAGGGAGGCGAACATTTATGATATGATCGTTCTTCCCACACTTTTAAATTATGGTGCTGGATGCCGTTCTATAATCGTATCGGAATTGGCACGTTTTTGCGAATATAATCGTTTGTCAGATAATTTTGAAGAAAATAAAAAAATCATTGAAGAAATTATGAAAAAGTATAATTTGACTGAGGAGGATTTGTTTAATGAAGAATAGTCCTATTGAAGTTGTTCTTGATCAAGAAGGTTTTTCCGAAACGGAGAAAAAAGCTTTTCTCGATATTATTGAGTACGCAAAATCCTGTCAAAAAACAATTGGTCGTGAAAATCTAAAAAGTTTTGTAGATAATAAAATCAGCGAGGTTGCAAAGAATGAAGCTGTGTAGCATTAAATATTCTAACTATCGCTGTTTCCGTGATCTCAGTATAGATTTTAAGACAAATGGCTCGAGAAATATAGCTCTTATTGTCGCCCCCAATGGTGGCGGAAAAACGGAGATGCTGTTCTCTTTCTGGTGGGTTCTTTATGGATTCGATTTTAAAAAACTTAAGGGAAAAGAAAGTACGGCGTATGCTCTTAATTCTGCGTTGTATCATGAATTAAATAACATTGATCAAGAAAAAACAGAAACCTGTTTTGTAGAACTCTCTTTTGAATCGGAAGGTATTGTATATACGATTAAAAGGTCTGAAGAGTATTCAAAAAGACCGAAACAGGGTATAAGTGTCACTCAGTCAGTAGTTCTTTCTTACATTAAAGAAAATGGTGAAGATGCACTTCCTATTGAAGATGCTGATGAAGTAAAGCTTTTCCTCAACAAAATTATTCCTCAGAAGATTTTATCGGGGATTATTTTTGATGGTGAACGAATGAAACAGTTAAGTTCCATTGATGAAGATTCTAAAAATGCAGTTGAGGGTGTGATAAAACACATTACGAATGAAGAACTATTTGAAATGTGTACTACAGAGTTGGAAGAACTGCACCGTTCAATAAACAAGGAAATTCGAAAGGTTTGCAAGGATACAAATAATACGAATCTTGGTAATATTCAAACTCAGATTTCCTTGTTCGAAGAAAAACTGAAAAATACTAAAGAAAATCTTGAATCTAATAAGATTTATCTTGCTGATATATCTGCAAAATTAGATGATATATATAGAGAACTTGAACAGCACAGAGATTCGCAAAAATATGAACTGCAAAGAAAACAATTGCGTGCAGATAAAGCCGATTTGGAAACGGAACTTGAAAAAAATATTGAAGAATTTTTTGGAGATCTTTGGTATGGATATTCTCTTATTACGCAAAAGTTGATTAATTGTGTAAAGGAGATCATTCAACAAGAGGACTTGCCTTTGGGACTTACTGCTGAAGCTGTAGAACAATTGCTAAAAAAGAGCGAATGTATTTGTGGAAATTGTCTTGGTAATAAGGAACGAGAGCTTTTGAATGCCTTGGTGGCTAAGCTTCCTCCAAGAAATATCGATAGTACGATTTTAGAGATGGCTCGTCATGCAGAACTTGACGCTGGAGATATGCGCGCAAAGTTGTCTCGTTCCCATAACGACATCAAAAAAGTTGAAAAAGATATTGGCAAGAAAAAAGATGAAATTGATAAAATTTCTGGTTTGATTACGGATGGTGCAACAGATGTGATTCGTGAACTAGAAGGAAACCGAAAGAATCTTGAAACAGAACGAGTAAATAAAAAACTTGCAGAAGAAAGATACGAAAGAGATAAGACTCAATATGAAAACACCTTGGCTACGTTAAAGGTGCAGAGTGAACGGGCTGGACGCATTAACAAGGATACGCTATATCTTACACAAAAAGATAAATTTACGGACAAATGCTTAAAGGCGATTCTAGCTATTGATGAATACAATAAACGATCTTCTCTTAAGCATATAAATGGCAAAATCAACGAAGCTTATTCAAATCTCAGTGAAGACTATGAGAGTCTTGGAAAACGTCTTTATGTGATTCAATTTGATAAGACTGACAAATTTGGAATGGTCTCTTATCTTCAAAGTCAGTACGACGCCACTTATGCCCGATGGCAAGCTGATGGAACACTCGCTTCATATCTTCACCAGCAAAAAGATGAGGATGAAATCAAAGAATTGATTATTATGAAAATTAGGGAGTCAAATTCTACAGGTCAAAGTAAAATCAATACATTGGCTTTTGCAAAGGCAATTCTAGATTACTCCAGCGAGATTCGAGAAGGTGACACGACTCAGCTTTCCAAATCCTATCCATTTCTGATAGATTCTCCATTTACAGAATTATCTGGTGGAAATTTAACAAAATCGGCTGAAAATATTCACACGTTCTCAGAACAGCTTGTCCTGATGATATCGGAAGACAGTCTTTCTGGAGTAAAACAATTTATCGAACCATATGTAGCATGCTCTTACGAATTACAGAAAAATGAGGGCGCAAGTAATTCTTCCTTGAAGGTATAATATGGCAATTAGAACTAACCTAAATTATCGTTTTAAAAGAAGTGCCGACCAAGAAGAGAGAATGAAGTATCTGGTTCACGACTTGAAACTATTTAGATCCTATAGTCAAATTCTGATGGTTTCCGCAGTAATAGGCTATAATAATAACGCATTCTGTCCCATTACAACTTCGGCTTCTGATACGGTTCAGATGACGACTTTTCAGGAAAAAGATAGAGACGTGATAGATTTCATTGCATTTGCTTACAAAAAAGAGCAATCTATTTTGAATAGTGATGAAAAATACTCAATCTTCGAAGCATTCGCTAATGGAGGTTTTCCTATATTATTCGACAAACTTGGGATCGATTTTCAAAATAAAGAAAAGAACAATCGTGTTGCATTGATGAAAAAATATTTATCGTTACTTCTAGCGAATAAATTTTAATAAGAAATATGGCGGATGAATCTGAGAAACAATATCTTCCTGACTGCTTTATAGGACGAGCTCAAAATGCCTGTAAGCTGCTGCTGTTCAAGTTTCTTTTGGATGAAACGTTGCTTGCAACTCCTCAAATATACGAATTAAGGTATGTTGTTGCTCGGATGATCTTTGGTGCTTGGCCTTTTTTGATAGAACGAAAATTATCATTTGGAATTCAAGATAAGTTCCTTTCTGCATGCGTACATATTGATGAGAAAGTAACTTCTTCTGAAAAACCTTCAGTGCATTTTATTGATCAATGCTTAAAAGAAGGACTTTTTTCTCCGTTTTTGAAAGATATGGCACTCACCCTTTCTCGATTTACTTCGTGTTGGGGGGAAGAACGCTATTGTCCGTATAAATTGATTAAGAATAACAAAAGTTTGTATTTGGAAACAAGGTCCCCTTGGATAGATTATTGTTTGCCATTGATAGAATATTGCAGAACATTATTCTATGATTCAATGCTTTTTTTTATTTGCAAGAGAAATAAAAGTGTTGAAGATGTTTCGGAGTATTTGAAAAATTGCTTTGGGAAGCCTATAGAATGTTTAGTTGTTTACGATAAAAGTGAACTTCAAAAAAAAGAGGTTGCAGTTAAGGAATCGATTGTTGATGATTGTATTTCTGAAGAAGAACTTGAGTGCTTGAATAAAATTCCTGTTGATTTTTTGTATCAGGTAAAGGATTGTATTGGTTGCTGTACTCAATTGCTTTTTTTGGAAAAAATGCATCCTTGCGATATAAATGTGGTTGCAGACGTATTTTATGCGGAAAAATTTAAAAGAAAATGGTTAACTGAAATTGCTGATTATGTAAGAGACAATTGTTCAAAGATAATATCCCTTTATAATTATTTTAATACATTTATAGAAATTCCGAGCAACGTCTTCGGAGACATTCCGTTAGGTTTGTCTACAAAAATGTTTATTGAAGAGTATATTGATCGTATAAAATATAAGTTGTCGCTGATGTCTTCCGAAAAAGCAGAGGGAAAACTAAATAGACTTAAAGTATTCTCTGCAATGTATGATTCTCGTAATGGAGAAGTTGGTTCTAGAATAACGCTTGCTAAAAAATATCAGTGGAGTAGAGAACGAGTAAGACAGCTTCTTTTGGGAGACGAAGATATTGGCTTGGATGTTTGCATCAAGATTTTAAAAAGCCTGGATACGACAAAAAATTTTTCATTAAATCCGTCTTTTCAGTCTGATTTTATGCAACTTGACTTGTCGGAGGAATACGCCTTTCCGCAAGAGCAATTTGATATAAAATATGGTATTATTGACGACAAAACAAGGCAATTTCTTTTTGATGTGACGGAATGGAAAAGCTGTAATTCAATGCCTTCTTACATAGGACCGATTGTTTACAGAAATTGTGATATAAAGAAAGTGTCTGCGGCATTGTCTGATGTACGAAAAATTTTTGATGAAAAGATAATTCCGGTCTCTTTAGAAGAGGAAATTGTTCCCGAATTGATGGAAAAATTTGTTCTTGATAACCAAACGATAAATGTGATTTGCGATATTATTCGCAAGTCAGATTCTTTTGAATGTGTTCTTTCGGATAATAGTGAAAATTTGTATGCTTTGAAATGGCAATACCTTTGCTCTGTTCCTAGTCGTTTGGCAAGGATCTTATATGAATTTAATAAACCAACACATTTGAGGGACGTTTATGCGGAGTACAATCGGCGAGCTAAATTATTTGGAGTTCCTGCAGAAAATGACCCCAATTGGTTCACGTACCGTTCTCATCGTTGTATAAAGAGTATCGGTCGTTTGGGTATGTGGGTATTTTCAACGGAGGCAGAACCCGAAAAAACGAAAAAAGGAGGTGTGGTCTCTTTCCTTGAGGAATATATTAAAGAAAATAATGGAATAGTCACTTTTGATAAGACCGTTGATTATTTACGAAAATCAGGATACTCTCATTCAGAAAAATCAATTCGCGTTTATTTAGGAAATCTTTGTAGAACTTTAAAAAATACATCAGGCAATGTGTTTGTTTACAAGCAATGGATAAGGCGTTTCGAAAATTTAGAAATAAACCCAGAGCGAAATAATGTAAGCGATAAGGCTATACCTATATTTATAGGTTTCTTGAGGGAGAGATCTGGTTATGCTTCATTATGTGAACTTAAGGATGCTTATTATAGAAAAACGGGTGAAATAATAAAGGATGTTACCGCAAGAGCTATTTTAGATAAACATAGTGATTTATTTTCGAAAGAATATATTGGAATGAGAACGGTTTATTTTTTGATGAAAAGTGAGGGCGAAGAAGAACAACGAAAAAAAATTCCAGATTTTCATTGTATGATTCGGGAAAGGATAAAAAATATCCTAAAAAACACGGATGGACATGCTTTGAGGATGAGTCTCATTACGAGAGATGTTTGCAAATTGGTGCCAAAGGAAAAACATTCCAACATTGTCTATGCCATTATTCGAAATATGGACGATGTTGAAATGTACGAAGTCGAGGGAAAAAAATTTCTTAGACTAAAAAAGCAATAGGAGGTTATCGTTTGGAAGCTGCCAGACCGTTTTGGTAGCCTAATGCGTATGCCTCTTGTGCACTTTTATGTCGTTGTGGGCCTGCTTGGCTATCATCTAAATCTTGCATGCGCTTTGCAATATTTATGTTTTCTTTCCTGTTTAAACCGTCTTGAAAACCAAGCTCGTAAGCGCAACCAGCGCATTTATGTCGCCCTGTTTTATATTGCCCGTCACTAAGTCTGTTGAGAATAGAGGCTATGTTGGAATGGTCTTTTTGACATGACATGAAAAACTCCTTGCTTAAATAAGTATTAATTACTTCTTTACTTTTTTGGTTTTGTAAGCTTCCCCATAATCAACACCTTTGGGGCAATGGAATGAAATCTAACAACTAGTAGGAATAAAAATCCTGCTAGTTGTTTCAAATATATAATAAAATGTGATAAAATTAGAAGAAATTGATGAATAAAGTAACGAAATTGTTTATTTTTTCATCACAAACAAATATTCGTGGGCTATCAAAAGAAAATCATTTGCTTTCAATTGCCATTTTTGTGTTCCAATACAGTTGTGCTGTTCTTTTATGACGATTTCCTTTAAAGAAAAGCCTACATTAAGAAAAATATTCATTAATTCAAATCCTAACGGATATAGAATACCTTTTTTTCGGACATCCCCAATCAAAAAAGCACAAATTTTCCCCTTTTTTAGGACTCTGAACGCTTCCGTAGCTACGGGTTTCATCTCTTCGATGAATTTATTAATTGAATATTGAGACAAATCATCTGCAAGTCCATCGCTGTACTTTATGATGTCTGCATAGGGAGGGTGTGTTGCTATTAAATCGATGCTTTCTGTAGAAAGAAAAGATAATTTTTGAGCGTTTCCTTTTCTGATTGTAATATGAGATTTAGATGTGCAATTGAAATCAATTGCCGATTTACATAATTTTATTGCGCTAGGGTTTATATCTATTCCAAAAGCATTACGATTGAGTAGCTTTGCTTCGATGAGAGTTGTTCCACTTCCGGCAAATTGATCTAGAACAGTGTCACCTTCATTAGAATAACGAAGAATCAGATTTCTTGGTATGTATGGAGACCAGTTACCACGATATTTGTTAGTATGTGTAGCCCAAGAACCCCTATCAGGGAAACTCCAAATGGAAGTTTTTTCTAGAGAAAAGTTTTCAGAGGTTAAGTTGCAATTCATAATTGCCTTGAAATAGCGAGAATATCCAACTGATCCATCCGCGAATAGTTGATGAACGTCTCTTGAATGTACTTTCGCTGCCTATATTAAATAAGTTGCTGCTTTTCATAATTGAGACGATCTCGTCTTGTCCAATGATTGAGTTTTGCTCAAGTGACCTTGTAAAGGTCTCATAAAAGGCTTTGTGTTGTAGTATTTTCTCACAATAGGCTAATTGTCTTTTTTTGTAGGGTAAAGAAAGAATTTTTCTTCCTTCATCGGTAATTATATAAGGACCTCCTGTTTGGATTTTTTTTATGAGTCCTAGATATTGTGCTGCGTCTGTATAGTAATTTGTTTGACGGACATCAAATGCGTATTTTTGAGTTACTTGTTCTCTTGTGTAAGAACGAATGTTCAGTATTTCACATAAGTTAATAACTCTTTCGAATTTGTCCGCTTGTGGAAAAGCAATTTCAGGTTCTTTGGTAATAGATGTCGTTCCTAGAAGTTTGATGATGTCATCTAGTGTGATGTCGGTATTTTCAATGGAGTATCTTTTTGATTTCACCAGTTTTAATGAATTGTAGGCCATTTCGTCTTCAAATGTATATTCGTATAAAGAGAACACTCCATTCGAATATATTAAGAAAACAGGCTTGATTTTTTTTGTTAAACCTTTTTCGTGCCAAGTTCTGAATGGATAATAAAGCTGTCTAATTAAGAAATCATCTGCAAGATCTCTTTTTGCCTCAATAATTGACAGGTAATTTATCCCTTCATAAGCAGAATCTATTTCAATTTGTGAATTTTTTACCTCTATTGTGTGGATCTGTTCGTTGGTTCCTTTAATGTTAAATGAAAATTCACCAGATCCCATACGTCCACATGCTGTGGCATATAGTTCTTCATCCTCAAAAAAATCGTTTAATATCCCAGATGCGAAAGCTGCATTTATTGCAATTGTTTCACTAGGAATATTTTCTTCGGTTATTGACTGTAGATAGTCTGGTAAAGAAAATTGTTTGATTGGAGAATTATTTTGTTCAAACTTGTGATAAACGTCAAAATTTGAGATTATGTAATCTCCACGAGATATGGGCAAAATAGCTAATTTATTATCGCGAAAAATCTGAGGTAAATTAATGGAATGATCGAATTTAGACATTAAGCGTGGTTCGCGTTCTTTTTTGATATCGTTTGCGGATATGATAAAATGTCCTTGACGATTGATTTCATCAAGAATATTGAACCGTTCAAAAAGAACTTTCCATGCTTCGTCTGTTTTTGTTAAATCACTCATAATTGGTTACGACGACTTCATCAACTAGTCCTCGACGAGAAGCTATCGAGTTAACAGATCTTTTAGCTTGAATTGTGTGGATTGTGTAATCTTTGTAAAGGTCTCTAATGAAGGCTGTTGCAGAATTTGACAACATGAACTTCACATTCTTTTTGTCAAGTTTATCGCAGAGCTCTTTTAGAGATTCCTGCTGTTCTCGCCCAAAACCTCCTTTTGTATATCCAGTAAAACTCGAAGAATCTGAAATGGGATCATATGGAGGATCAAAATAGACGAAGGATGTTTTTGTCACGTTATTTAATGCAGAAGAAAAATCCTCATTAAGGAAAGTAATTTTATTTTTGTTTAAATAATTACTAACAGCTCTTAAAACTGGTTGGTTTACTATTCCGGGATTTACGTAATGTCCAAAAGGTGTGTTAAATTCACCAGCATTATTAACTCGGAACAAACCGTTATAGCAGGTCTTGTTTAAGAAAATCAGACGAGCGGCTTTTTGTATGTTTGTTCGTTCGTTGTAGGCTTCTTTATCTCTATCCCAATCTCTAACATCATAAAAATGTTGTTCTTCGTTAGGATGTGTTTCTAGTTCTTGAATCAAATCTTCAACATTGTCTTTTATAACTTGATACATATTGATCAAGTCTGAGTTTACATCATTAACTACCGCGTTTTGAGGTTGTAAATGAAAAAGCATGGCCGCACCACCAAGAAACGGCTCGTAATATTTTGTATAGCCATCTTTGGGAAGGTACTGACTCAGCTCATTGATAATCTGTCTTTTCCCACCAACCCATTTTACAACAGGTGCGACGAGTAAGTTTCTTTTTAAATTAGACAGCATATAATTCCTAAGTTTTAAAGAAAATATAAAAAAATAGTGATTTGATTTATTTTCTTTCAAATATAACATCTTATTTTGACATTTAGTGACATTTTGAGCACTTTTGTATTTTCATTCAAAAAAAATCTTTATCCGACAAAACCTCACCCAAATTCTCTAAAAGTTGGATAATTCCCCAAATCTCATAAAAAAAATCACTTTTGGGAATTTATGTGATTTTAAAGACCTATTTGTTCTAAACGTTGGCACGAAAGTTGGCTCTACATATATAAACCAAAAATCGCTATCCGA
>JAEEGL014652134.1_pt1 | contig 11197 bp, 7 predicted proteins | sample 9134231 | NCBI WGS metagenome assembly JAEEGL01 (sample SAMN16246548, study PRJNA631951) | gut metagenome | biome: gut microbiome; feature: rumen; material: fiber-attached | host: Bos | place: Iran: Karaj | collected 2018-10
CAGGTAGTCCACGTTCTTCGAATGGCAATGCGGGCATTCCTTAAGGTAACGCTTGTCGATATGACCGCAGTCGTTGCAGATGGTGTTCGGGATATTGAAGGTGAAATAGTTACATCCCTCGATTGCCGCTACGCGCAACAGCTGACGATACTGCTCCTGGCTCAGGTGCTCCTCGAGGTTGCAATGGAGCGCACTACCACCGGTGAGGTGCTCGATATACTGACGTCCGTGGAGACGGAAGCGATCGAGTACGTTGAGACTCTTGTCCTCAACGATGTAGAAATAGCTGTTGTAGCAGTCGCGCGGTACAACGTAACCGTCTTCGCGGTCCCATTTCGCATGCTTTACACCTACGTTCTCTGCCGGGATCATCTCGCAGTTGCACATAGCGTCCTTGGTGCGGTACTCTTTGTTCTTTTTCTCGATGATACCGAGCAGCTCTTGCACGAAATGAGCATACTCCGGCGTATCCTTGATCTCGAGACCGAGGAACTCAGCCGCCTCCACGAGACCATTCACACCGATAGTGAGGTACTGACGGCCGATATTGATGTAACCGGCATCGAAGAGCGGCAGCATGCCTTTCTCCTGCAGCGATTTGAGGTTCTCGTTATACGCGAGTTGCACCTTATGCATCAAGTCTACCACGTCTTCGATATAGGCCTGGTACGGAATGTTGTTGCGTACGGCATACTGGATAGCGCGGTTGAGGTTGATCGTCAGTACGGACTTCGAGCCCGTCGAGATACCACCGGCACCGAGGGTGTAGCTGAAGCTATTATCGGTGATCGCATTACGCAGACGGCAGCAGGACGAGAGGCTATCGGCATTGTCGGAGACATAGGTGAAGAACGAGTGGCCCTTCGCGTACATCTCGGCCGTGAAGTCCGCATACTCTTTGTCCTTGATGTCGCCGTTCTCTGCGAGCAGCGCCATGGTCTCTACCGGGAAGGTGAGCACGCAACGGGTACGCTCTTCGTTGAACCAATTCATGAAACGCTTCTGCAACCAGTTGAGGCTGTCCCAGTGCGGCTCTTCGCCGTTCGGGAAGCGGAAGTGCTCAAACAGGCTCTGGAAATAATAGCGGTCATAGTAGCTGATATTCCAGAAAACGGACTGGAAGTTACGCGCACCACTCGGCTGGTTGAGGCTGTAAACGACCTGCTGGAAGCAATCCGTGATGACCTTATCGATCGTACGGCGTTTCTTGCTCAGGTCAACTACCTCGTCCGCACGTTTGTAATAGTCCTCGCCGTACTCCTGCTCAATGAAATAGTTCATATACATAAGGAACTCGGGCGTAGCGCACGCGCCTGAGAGCATGGAGCTGACCATGAAGACCATGTTGATGAATCCGCCGCAGAACGATTTGAGGTTGTGAGGAGGCGTAGCGTTACCGCCGATGGACTTCGTACCGCCGATGAGCCAGGGGTACATGGTGATGGATGCACAGTAGTTGGCGAGGTTGGTCTCGTCGTTCTTGTAGATGAAGTGCTGGTTGAGGAGGCTCATGTAGCGGTCACTGAGCTCTTTGCCGAACATCTCTTTGATACGCTCGGTGAGCAGACGACGGTTGAGACGGATGAAGCCCTGTTTCGGCAGTTCACCGATGAGGGTAGCGATGTTCTTGTGCTCCACGTTGGCGTTGGCGTCGAACTTACTGCCTTCGGCAGCGTTGGAAGCCTGCACGTAGTTCATCATGAAGTCGAGACGGCGCTGTGTGTCACGATCCTCGGTGTGCTGATGGCGATAGAGCATGTATGCTTTGGCAACCTGATAGTATCCCTCTGCCATGAGCGCAACCTCCACCTGGTTCTGGATCTCCTCTACGGTCGCGTTGTTATGTACTCGCAAGTGCGAGAGGATGGACGTCAAGGTCTCCTCGGTCGCAAATGCACCCACTGCTAAGAATGCCTTCGAAATGGCATTTTTGATTTTGTCGATGGTGAATAATTCTTTCTTACCATCACGTTTGATAATGTATGTTTCCATATATAAGCGTATAAAATTCGTCTCTTGCTTGTTATATCAAGGCCTCATGGCATAGGCTCCTAATCGTGGAGCCGAAAAAGCGGTGCAAAAGTAGTACAAATTTTTGAATTGCGCAAATTTTTTGACAAGTTTTTTCAAAAAAAAATCACAAAGTTTTCCAAAACTTTTCGTTATATTGCTCATTTTAAGCACTTTACGATTTTTATCAACAGAAAAAGTTGTCCAAAACGAAAATTTGTTAACAACTTGCGGCTTCTATTTATGGAAGATTTATCATCTGTTTAGATCATGAGTGGAAAACATTACATTTAATACCAAATATTAAACAAAAAACGATAAAAGTTACATTTTTCTTGCGTATATCATTTTTTTTGTATATCTTTGCGCCCGAAAACAATTTAATACCAGATACAATGAGAAAAATTCTTTTAACTCTACTTTGCTTCGTGTGCTTGAGTGCGTCCGCTATTACTTTGCATGTGGAGCAATTGAACGCCTCCGACTTTGAGTTGGCTGTGTACAAAATCGGCAAAATGGTCTTTGTGGGCGAGACGGTTGTTTTCTATGACCGCCAAGGCAATGTATTGGAAGAGATGCCGCTGGGTTCCATGAAAGCCATGACCTTTACCGAAGAGAAGGTAGGTCTTTTCCAAGTGAATGATCCGCGTTATGTGGTTTATCCCAACCCGACGAGTTCCCTCGTTTTGATTAAAGGCTTGAGTGAACCGACGATGTTACGTCTATACTCGTTGGAAGGAAGCCTCGTCAAAAGCGAGGAGGGCACAGAAATGCATATGGATGGAGTGCCGGCAGGGCAATATTTCCTCCAGTTTAAAACCAATATTGTGAAAATTATCAAACAGTAATACCTATGAAACGTTTCTTTACTACCTTATGGATTGCCCTGGCGGCAACAACTATGATGGCCCAGATGCAGATCTGGTACAACGGCGCTATCGTTTATGAGCGCGATTACAAAATGATCGACAGCGTCACATTCGCACTGCCTCACAATGAAGGGGGCGAAGGGGAAGGTGATGCACTGAGCCCGGAAGGCACCAAAGAAAAACTGATGGAGATCGCGAAGAAGATGGTGAACACCTTCCAGACCAACGACCAGCGCGATTTTATCGAGATTGCAGACGCTTGTTATACCAAGTACGAAAACTATAGTTGGGAAGGCTTTGAGGATTATTTCGAGAGCACCTATGATCCGGTCTTCGATGACGGAAGAAACTATGCGTCCGAAAGACCTAATCCTGTTGCTCCGTACGTAGGCATGCTGTATCGCGTAGCTCGCGTGGCAGAAGGCAAAGCGGCTCCGACGAACATCAATTATATCTTCAGCTTTGAGCAGGATAACTTCGTCTTCGAAGCAGACGATGCCAACAAAAAATGGAACTATATCGGCAAATCGGGTGATAACTCCGCTATTGTCCGTTTCAAGGACGCGCAAGGGCGCGCGTGCGAACTTAAAGCTTGGCGTGAGGGGTCTTCCAAAACCTATAAATATACGTGGGTAGAAGACGGCCAGCAGCATACCATCGGTGCCGTATTGCCCGAAAAGGTGTATGTGCGCCTCACCTGCGCCGGTGTACAGCGTGCACAACTCGCGTTCACGCAAGAGTTGCAGAAGAACGATCACGCCTATCTCACCTTTGGTGTGAACCTCATTAACCTGGCATGGAACATCGACATGAAGATCAACTCCACACACGGTTCGTGTGCGTTCGAGATGAAATATGGAGACCAACCGTACCTGAGTGCAGCAGTTAATCTGCCGCTGTATGAACTGATCGGCAAGCGCGATGACCAGAGTTATGAAGACTGGGCAGAGCAATACGCTGACCGCTACGATGAGTTGATTAAGAAAATCGGCGCAGCAGACGGTCTTGTGGACATCCTCGGTCAGATGCAGATTAAGGTAAAGAGCAACAACGTGGGCTATGCGTATCGCGATTTCATGAACTGGGATAAGAATTATTCACATTCGTCCTCCACCCGCGAGAGTGTACGTGCTTTCTGCAGCTGTTTCAATGACAACAACTCGAATGGTATCTATTTCAATAGCGATGTGAAGCAAGCCGAAGTACGGTTACAACCCATGTACAACGAGTCGTACAGTCAGTATGAGCCGGAGGGTGTACTATACTTCCCCGCAGACGGAACGTCCTACGGCTTTGAAGAGTATTTCGTTCGCAAGCCGTTTACAGACCTGCAATACATGGTAGAGGATTTGATCAACAAATACATCCGGTTGTCGCAAAACTTGTTTGGCGAAGTAGGAACTATATCCTTCGACGACATGGATAATCATCCTACGCACTAACATGCTTTATTGGCTGATAGCGCTAATACTATTATTTGGTGGCAGTCTGTCCGTTTTCGGGCAGACTGCTGCGGATAGTAGCAGTGTGACTATCGTCAAGCAGTTGGAAGATATAGAGGTTGTGCAGCAACAAACACGTCCTATCGTTCATCAGAGTGCCGAACGCATGGAAGTGGACGTAGCACAACTGCAACACATGCCGAAGTTCCTCGGCACATCCGATCCTATCCGCTATCTGCAAAGTCTGGCGGGTGTACAGACGAATAACGAAACCGCGGCGGGTTTGCATATTCACGGCTGTGACGACTATCAGACCTTGGTTTCTATCAACGGGGCGCCTGTGTTCTACCCGAACCACCTGATGGGTTTGTATTCCACGTTCATCGGTGCACATTTCAAGACGATAGAGATGGAGCAATCCGAGCACACTGCAATGATGGCGAACCGTATAGGCGGTTGGGTGAACTTCCGCACCTTCTCCGACATTCCCAAACGCTTTTCGGTGGAAGGAAATATCGGCATCATCAATTCCGACCTTACCTTCACTATTCCTATCGGCAGCAAGCACGCATTGTGGATATCTGCACGTTCGTCGTACATCAACGCCCTCTACGGACGCTTCCTGAAAGTGGACCAATATAATATCCGCTACCATTTCATGGATTTTAACCTCACCTATGCAGGGCAATTGAGCGAACGTGACAGATTAGTGGTGACGGGGTTTTATAACCGCGATAAGATGGGGCTTTTCTCCAACACGGGAAACACACAGATCTCGTTCCCCTGGCAAAATATCGTAGGCTCCGCCTATTGGCATCATCGCTTAGATCAAGGCTATTGGCGAACGACGGTCTACTACTCGTCCTTTGACAACCAGTTGGATGTATTGGCGGACTCTGCGCGTGCGCGCTCCACGGAATGTATCGCAGTAGCGGGCATGAAGAACGAACTGACCTATGCCTTGCCGGCCGATATCACCTTGCGTGCAGCGCTGGACTACGAACATTATATGAACCTGCCGTTAGCCTTTACGATCCGCGGCATAGAGATGTTCGAGACGGATGCGCCGCAACCCGGTTTGGCTCACGCAGACGAGGTTTCAGGAGCCCTTGATATGCGGCATGAGGTAAATGAATGGTTCGCGTACAACGCCGGCGTGCGTTTATCCGGCTACATCCATGACCATCACTTCTGGTGGGGCATAGACCCGCGCGTTTCGCTGCATTTCTGCCCGAAAATCAACCATGATATCTCCGTGCATTACGGCATGTATCACCAGTATTTCCATAAGTCCGGAGTAACAGGCGGCGGACTGCCTACGGATTATTTCTTTGTGGCTACCGAGCAGTTTCAACCGGAATTGGCGCATTCGGTAAGCATGAAATATGTGGGTTCCTTCTATCATCAGCAATACAGCGTGTCGGCCGAGGTGTATTTCAAGCAGCTCTATAATGTGGTAGAATCCACCGGTAGTATGCTGCAGGTACTCAATAAACAATTCTCGTATGACAAATATGTGACAACGGGAAGCGGGCGCAACTATGGACTCAACCTGATGTTCCTGCGCAATAGCGGTATCGTAACCGGTTACGTGAGTTATACCTTAGGCTGGGCGCGACGCAGTCTGCCCGGTTTAGAAGGATATACCGATTATCGCTATGCAGCCTCGAGTGAACGGCGGCACGACTTGAAAGTGGTGATCAATTCGCATTTCGCGAAGCGCTGGCACATAGGCGCGATGTTCGTTCTCGCAACCGGTGTTCCCTATACCGAGACACGCGAAGCGTATATGTTCAACGGCAGACTGATGGGGGTCTATTCGACTTTCAACGGTGCCCACCTACCGCTCTACCACCGCCTGGACCTTAGTTGCTCGTGCGACATCATCAAGACGGCAGAGCATGAATTAGGTATTAATCTATCGTTGTACAACGTCTATGCACATAAGAACGCACAATTTGTGATGTATCGGGACGACCTCAAACCCATCTACGGCAATGCCTTAATGACGATTATTCCTTCCATCAGTATATACGGAAAATTCTAATGAAACGCATCTTATACATAGTAACTTGTCTGCTTTTGTTAGCCGGTTGTTCCTACAACCCACCGCAAGACTCTTCCATGGTGTTGGAGGCATGGATAGACGCCAACGGTCATCCCGTTGTGATGATTCACAAGAGTTATGTGCTGGCGAATGCGCCTGACTCTGTTCAATCGTTAGAACAGATTATCGAGCAACAACTCATCCCCTTCGGCAAAGTGACCTTCTCGGATGGCGAGCAGGAAGTCGTTCTGACCGGGCGCTTGGACACCATGTACATGCCGCCCTATACCTATACGACTATCGACATCATAGGTGAGCCCGGAAAGCGATACACGGTGACCGCCAAATACAAAGACCTACACGCTACCGCCACAACAACTATTCCGCCTATCGCTACGCTCGACTCGCTATCCGTTCAAGCCAGTTCGATGGGCATGGTGGATGTGACGGGATACATGACGCTGGAGAATCCGCTCGAAGAGACCTACTATACACTCTTCGCACGAAAGAAAGGCGCGAAGCAATTCCAGTTGTGTCCGTTTGGTGTGTTCGACAGCCGCGATGCAAAAGACGGGCAGTTCAAGATGAAGGTCTATAACCCGATCTCTCAGGGAAAAGACTACGAGGCTTTGGCGAGTTATTTCGCCGTAGGAGACTCCGCCGATTACCAACTGCGCGTAGCGCGCGTGGACTATCCTACGTACTGCTTCTGGAAGGAGTATAACGAGAATATTCTTTCGCGAGGCGTGCTCTTTGTGCCAATCTACAAAAACATGCCTACGAATGTGGTTGGCGGTATCGGTTTCTTCTCCGGATTCGGTAGTTCTATTTACCAGTTTAGTCTGCTTAACGACACCACCTATCGCTATTAAAAAAAGAAGGCTGCGCGGTGCGCAGCCCTCATTTTTGCTTATCGGAGCGGGTTCGATTAACGAACGCGGGTGCCGATAGCGTTGAATACCTTATTGTCGCGGATGATGAACAACTGACCGTCCACAGACACTTTCTGTACTTGCTCGGTCAACTCGATATTCTCGATACCTTCCGTTTGACCTTCCTCAGCCGTCTTGATAACGAACTCGTACTTCACGTTGTTCTTAGCCAGCATCCAACCGGTAAGTACAAAACTGCCGTTCTGACCGGCTGCTACGCTAAACTCAGCCGATGCAATAGCAAAGCGAACTTCGTTAACGAATACTCCAGTATACGACTGGTTAAGATCGGCCTCCGTAAAGGAACCTATGAATTCGTCATTAGCAATAGCCAAGGCCGCAACAAACGAAGAGTCCGCATTAGCAGCCAACACATAATGGCTGAAGCCATAGTACCAAGAAGAAGCACTTATATCCTGATGATCTGCGTTGTCGAGATTGATTTGTACAACTTCATCAACTACTGCCTTGTTGCTGCGGAGCGTAAAGATGTAGCAAGTCAAATCAGTAGCCAGATAATTTACCGTCACATCATAACCGGTCTCATCCTCTACCACCTTCAAGGATACATCCTCATATGCGACCGAAGCTGTATCGGTTCCATTGATAGTGTACAAGCCTACATAATCCGTATAGAGATCAGCCAATGCGAACTCACCGGCTATCGTTGTACTATAGTAGTCCATATAAAGCAAGTATTTGTCACTCTTTGCGACAAAATAGAAATCTCCACCAAAGTCATCAATCGACACCGGCTCTTCGAAGGTATAACGAACGGTGTCTGTTGCCACCGGCTTGACATACTGCAGTTTAACATGGTACAAGTTCTCATCGCCCAAGAACAGGTCTGCAGCGATGTTGTACACACCGTCTTTCAGCACGATAGTAGCATTGGCATCAAAGATACCTTCAATTTTCGTCGTGTCCTCGCCGTCTACCGTATAAAGGCCGGTATAGTTCAACAGGAAGTCTTCTTTGGTATACGAACCTTCAATCTCCGGGGTGGTAACGATATCCAATGTTACCAAGTAATCCGCACGCTCACCTGTGAAATACCAATCTGCGTCTTCTGCATAGTACTTACCGGTACCCTCGCCGAAGTCAAGATTGATTTCTGCTTTCGGCTCATCCGGAGCAAAGAAAGTGAGGTTGATGTTGTAGGTATTACCGTCTTCATCTACAGCAGAAGCTAAAAACTGCTGTCCTTTTGCCAGCTGATTGAGCTCTGCAGACGTAACCGTGAGTGCGATTTCATTATCGTCTGCATCATAAACAGTCAATTCGATATCCTCATCATCAGAAGAATAGGTAGTAAAATACTCCTCACTCATCGGGAAAAGAGCGGCCTCTACAGCCCACTCGTCATTACTGCCAGAGATACCAACATAGCCATAACCAAAATACTGGAGATACAACTGAAGGTAAGAATCGTCTATACTGAGGTTATTCGCCTCAATGTTGATTACCTCGCCATTGAGTTGAGCAGGAGCTTTTGGAGCTGCTTTGCGAACATGGTTAACAATCGCATCCTTAGTTAATTGTTTCTTGCCGATGGGACGCAGATTCATCGGCGCTGCATTTGCGCTCAGTACGATTGCGAGAGCGCACAAAAGAGAGTAAAATTTTCTCATACCTTAAATGTTTTAGTTCATTATGTTAGTTAATCATTGCTGTTTATTCCATAAAAGCAATAAAACGGCGCAAAATTAATACAAAATGTTCATTACTACAAGAAAATCCAAACAAATTGTTTATATTTCTTTATTTTGCAAACTACACTTTGCAATTTTATACCTTGTTTATTTGCATATATCGAAAAAAAAATGTAATTTTGCACCGTCAATTGAAAATAACACCTTTTTATGCGTAAATACTCCTTATTGATAATCGCGCTCCTATGTGTATGCGCGCAGGCACAGACCCGCTATGTAGGCGGCGATATATCTATGCTCACACAGTACGAGCAATACAGTTCGGGTTACAGAGATGTAAACAACAAGAAGATCAGCGACCTAATCAGTTGGCTTATCTCCGACTGCGGATGGAACACGTTCCGCGTCCGGCTCTTTGTGAATCCCAAACAGAAAGCCCCGGATTATACGAAGACCGACTATGCGATCGTGCAGGACTTGGCGTATGTCACGGCGCTCGGCAAACGCATCAAGGATGCCGGCGGGTATTTCATGCTGGACTTCCATTATTCCGACTCGTGGGTCGATGCCGGACATATCCAGCCGCCGGCAGCCTGGAAGGGGCTCTCGGATGAAGTGATGGCGGACAGTCTCGGACAATACACCCACCGCGTGCTACAGGCCCTCAAAGCGGCAGGGGCCACGCCGGATCTGGTACAAGTGGGCAATGAGATCATGTACGGTCTTTGCGGCATCAAAGTAGCGCCTTACACCAAATCAGGCACTAATTGGGACGGTTACCTCAAACTTCTCCACGCCGGTTGTAATGCGGTGCGCGAAGAGTGCCCGAACGCACAAATCATCATTCACACCGACCGACCGGCCAATGTCGCCTATAACTCCTATTATTACAGTAAGTTGAAGGACAACCATGTCGATTTCGATATCATCGGACTGAGTTATTATCCTTTCTGGCACGGCTATCTCACTGTAGATCAAGTAGCCTCGAAGCAGGACAAGAACTATCTCGTCAATACCATCAATAACCTCAAGGCACTCTTCCCTACCAAACGCGTGCATATCGTGGAGTGCGCGTATAACTTCCAGTACTGGCCGTCCGAGGGCGTGAACTACGACACCCGCGACGCATGGCCTTGCACCGTAGCCGGGCAGTATAGTTTTGTGAAGGATCTGGTGGATAATCTCAAGCCGCTGGAGAACGTGGACGGTATTTCTTACTGGTATCCGGAAGATGCCGGAAACGGCGATAATGTAGATTGGAGCACCAAAAAAGGATTGGTAGAAGAGACATGGTCGAACCGCGGTTTCTGGAATGAGAATACCACCAGTAGCGGACATGCCATCAACAAGACCGGTTCTGTATCGGCGACCAAGACAGCAGCGGATGTCTGCGCGCCGTATTACATGCGGAATTTCTATCACAGTACCACGGGCATGGAGGATGTTGCCGGTCGCCCGTCGTCCACTCGCAAGTTTGTACGGGATGGGCAGCTGGTGATCGAGCGCAACGGGCAGTTGTTTGATGTTACCGGCGCACGGGTGGAATAAACAACAAAAAGAAAAAAGAGCTCGCATGATTGCGAGCCTTTTTCTTGTAAGAACCAGAATACTAGGATTCTAGGAAACTAGGATACTAGGTTACTTCGCAGCTTTCTCTGCTTTCTTTTTTGCCTGATCAACGACTGCTTTGAAGGCAGCGGGTTGATTCATAGCGAGGTCAGCGAGAGCCTTGCGGTTGATGACGATACCTGCTTTCTTGAGGCAGCCCATGAGTTGGCTGTAGCTCAGTCCCTCGAGGCGTGCAGCAGCGTTGATACGCTGGATCCAGAGGGCACGGAAGGTACGTTTTTTGTTCTTACGATCGCGGTAAGCGTACTGCAAACCTTTCTCCCATGTGTTCTTTGCTACGGTCCATACATTAGCGCGGCCACCAAAGTTACCACGGGTAAGGCTCATGATCTTTTTACGACGGTTGCGCGAAGCAACGTGATTAACTGATCTTGGCATGTTCTTGTCCTTTCACTTTAATGGTTACACTTAACGAAGCAACAACATCTCGCGGATGGAGCGTGTGTTCGAATGATCTACGATAGCAACATGAGTCAAGTTGCGTTTTTGCTTTTTAGTCTTCTTCGTCAGAATGTGACTCTTGTAAGCGTGCTTACGCTTGATTTTACCGGTTCCGGTAAGCGTGAAACGCTTTTTTGCACCGGAGTTCGTTTTTACCTTTGGCATTTTGTAATAA
>JAEEGL014764196.1_pt1 | contig 11197 bp, 11 predicted proteins | sample 9134231 | NCBI WGS metagenome assembly JAEEGL01 (sample SAMN16246548, study PRJNA631951) | gut metagenome | biome: gut microbiome; feature: rumen; material: fiber-attached | host: Bos | place: Iran: Karaj | collected 2018-10
GTATGATCAGGTTATGAACGAGCATAGAGAGATCATCTACAAGGAGAGACTCCGCGTTCTTAATGGTGATAACATGCGTGCTTCTATACTCAGTATGATGGATGATGTTATCGAGAATGCTGTTAACAGATGCGTTGCAGATGAGAAGCTAGGCAACATAGACTATGCAGAACTTAACGAGTATATCCTTCCTATAGTTCCTATGTTCCCTATTACCGAGGAGAATGGATTTAAGAGAAAGAGTGAGCTTATACAGTATATCAAGGAAACAGCTCTTAAGCAGTATGAGGATAGAGAGGCACAGTTCCCTGAGCCAGAACATTTTAGAGAGATAGAGCGTGTTGTTCTTCTTAAGGTTATCGATCGTCAGTGGATGGATCATATCGACGATATGGAGCAGCTTAAGCAGGGTATCGGTCTTCAGGCCTGGGGTCAGAAGGATCCTGTTGTTGAGTACCGTTCCGTAGGTATGGACCTCTTCAACGAGATGTCAGCTGATATCAAGGTTGACACTGTTAAGTCTCTTCTTCGTGTAAGAGTTGAGCAGAAGGTTGAACGTGAGCAGGTAGCTAAGATCACAGGTACCAACAAGTCTGAGGAGTCTGTGAGAGCGCCTAAGAGAAGAGATAGTAAGAAGATATATCCGAACGACCCATGTCCTTGCGGTTCAGGTAAGAAGTATAAGCAGTGCCATATGGGCAAAGAGTTTTAAGAATCGGAGTAATACATGATAGAATTAGATCAGTACAGATACAAGTTATCCGGATATAAGGAATTGATCGATGATCTGAAGGATGCGCTATCCCTGGAATCCAAGGATAAGAGGATCGAGGAGATAGAGGCTTATATGGCGATGCCAGACTTCTGGGATGACGCTGAGAAGTCTCAGGCTCTTATGATCGAGCTTAATAAGCTAAAGAGCGAGAAGGATAAGTTCAACGGCCTTGTTCGTGATTATGAGGATATATATGCTCTCATGGATATGGCTGAAGAGGATAACGATACCTCGATCGTAGAAGAGATCGATTCGATGACCGAAACATTTATGGAAGAGTTTGACAACATGCGTATGGCGACTTTGCTTACAGGTGAGTACGACCGTTGCAACGCTATTCTGACTCTTCACGCGGGAGCGGGCGGTACGGAGTCTTGCGACTGGGCTAGCATGCTTCTTCGTATGTACACAAGATATGCCGACAGTCATGGTTTTAAGACTGAGGTCATAGATTATCTCGAGGGCGATGAAGCGGGCGTTAAGTCTGTAACCATCGAGATAAGCGGGGACAATGCTTATGGCTATCTTAAGTCAGAGCATGGTATCCACAGACTTGTAAGAATATCGCCATTTAACGCGGCGGGCAAGAGACAGACTTCATTCGTATCCTGCGATGTCATGCCTGATATAGAAGAAGATATCGATATAGAGATCAATCAGGATGACTTGAGAATCGATACTTATCGTGCGAGTGGTGCAGGTGGTCAGCATATCAACAAGACTTCATCTGCCATAAGAATCACTCACTTGCCTACAGGTATCGTGGTTCAGTGTCAGAATGAACGTTCTCAGCATCAGAACAAGGATAAGGCTATGCAGATGTTGAAGGCTAAGCTCATGCTCCTTCAGGAGGAGGCTAACGCTAAGAAGCAGTCCGATATCAAGGGCGAGGTCAGAGAGATAGCCTGGGGAAGCCAGATACGAAGTTATGTTATGCAGCCTTATACTATGGTCAAGGATCATAGGACTAATTATGAATCGGGCAATGTCGATGCTGTCATGGACGGCAAATTAGATGATTTTATAGGAGCTTATCTTAAGTGGATCAATTCTGATAAAAGCGAGGAATAATTATGGCTAATATCAAACCTGTTATATTCAGAATAGAAGATCAGATATACGGCATAGATATAAATGCTGTGCAGGGTATTGAGTTATACAATGAGATTATACCTGTACCCAATGCCGTAAGTTGTGTTGACGGACTTATAAACATACGAGGAGATATAATCCCTGTTTACAATCTGCGTAAGAAGGAGCACAAGGAGACAGGCCCTGACTTCAATATCAAAGAAGAGCAGTTCATCATAGTGCTGTGTCATGGTGAGAGACTCGCTCTTATGGTTGATGTCGTTGAAGATATCAGAGATATCAAGGACGAGAGTTATCAGGAACTGCCAATCATATGCACTAATAAGAACAACGATTATGTGACTGGAATAGCGCATCTTGATGTGGGTCTGGCTGTGATAATAGATGTAGAAAAGCTCTTAAGCAACCAGGAGATAGATGTTCTTAATAAGGTGGTCAAGGATAAGTGATATGACGACCTTCAGGAAGGTGTTTATCGCCTTAAGTTTTCTTGTTATGCTTTTGATATTCATATTCTCTGCAAGAGATGCCACGAAGTCCTCTAGCGATAGTTGGAAGATAGGAAGATTCATAGTAAAGCATTTTTACAGAGATTATGAAGATATGACTGAAGCACAGATAGATATGGAAGTAGAGAGTATCACGTATGTGGTGCGCAAGACAGCGCATTTTACAGAATATCTCATACTTGGGTTATGCTTATGTGCTGCAGTTTCAAGAGGTCTTATAAGACCTTTTACGATCGGAATGTTATATTCCGTGACGGATGAGATACATCAATATTTTGTTCCTGGGAGGGCGTGTATGCTTATGGACGTACTGCTTGACAGCTTTGGCGTCATGACCGGGGTTATATGTATGTATACATTTATGCATTTTTTCATGAAAAACCAGAGGAGGTTATTAAAAGATGAAAGACGTGAAAAAATATGTTGCTGAGTTCATAGGAACTTTTGTGTTGGTTTTGCTTGGTTGTGGCGTGGCTCATATGACTTGCTATGACAATGCCGGATATGTGGCTACTTCTCTTGCTTTTGGCTTGGTTATCGTAGCTATGGCTTATTCTGTTGGCAATATCTCAGGCTGTCATGTAAACCCTGCAGTTTCTGTTGCGATGCTTGTATCTAAGAAGATGACTGCTAAGGATTTCGTTGGTTATGTTATCGCTCAGATACTTGGCGCTTTTGCCGGTTCTGCTTTCCTTGGCGTATGCCTTGGTACATTCAAGTATCTTGGTAGCAATACTTCAAGCAAGTATCTTGTTGACGTATATGGTGACAGCAAGGCTATGCTCGCAGCATTCCTTATAGAGCTTGTACTTACATTCATATTTGTATTCACTATACTTGGAGTTACTTCCAAGAGCGAATATTCAAGAGTAGCAGGTATCGTTATCGGTCTTGCACTTGTACTTGTTCATCTTTTTGGTATCCACTTTACAGGAACTTCTGTAAACCCTGCAAGATCTATCGCTCCTGCAGTACTTGAGGCTATTGCTGGACGCACTGGCGCTCTTAAGCAGCTTTGGATCTTCATCGTAGCACCTATGGTTGGCGGTACATTTGCTTCACTTGTACATACATTCCTTAGCAGCGAGTCTAAGTAATAGGAGATGGATATGAAGACGAGAGTATATATAGACGGACAGAGCGGTACTACCGGTCTTCAGATATATGACAGGATCGGCAAGCGTGATGATCTTACGCTTATGAGGATTCCTGAAGATAAGAGACATGACGCTGATGCGAGAAAAGAATACCTTAATAACGCTGATATCGTATTCTTATGTCTTCCTGACGATGGCGCAAGAGAAGCTGTATCCTTCATATCAAATGCTGATGTTAAGGTTATCGATGCGTCAACAGCGCACAGAACATCAGACGATTGGACCTATGGTTTCCCGGAACTCTCCAAAGAGCAGAGAGCGAAGATTGCAGCCTCAAAGAGGGTTGCAAATCCTGGCTGTCACGCTACAGGTTTCATAGCAATAGCAGCACCACTTGTTAAGATGGGTTTGCTTCCTGATGATTATGATTTTTCGTGCTTTTCTCTTACCGGTTATTCGGGCGGCGGCAAGAAGATGATCGCTGATTATGAGGGAGAAGATAAGGGAGAACTTCGCAATTCTCCTGGAATATACGGACTTGGACTTAAGCACAAGCATCTGCCGGAGATGGTTAAGGTGTGCGGTCTTAAGAAGGCTCCGATATTCGTTCCTGTTGTAGATGATTATTATAAGGGTATGGCAACAACAGTTCCTGTTACAGGTGTAGCGGGTGGTATGGATGAAGTCTATGAAAGACTTGCTGAATACTATAAGGACGAGCACTTCGTGGAAGTTATTCCTTATCAGGATCTTGGTAACACCATATATGCCAATACACTTGCCGGCACTAATAAGCTTAAGCTTGTAGTATCTGGTAATTCAGAACAGGTTATCGTAACATCACTTTTTGATAACCTTGGAAAGGGTGCGTCAGGTGCTGCAGTTCAGAACATGAATATAATGCTTGGCGTAGATGAGGCAACAGGACTGTAACATTAGTCTGGTTATCGCGACCGATGTATTAGTTAAAGGGGAGGTTTATGATGGATGGTGGGTATGTAAGCATGGGTAGCGCAGCTAGAGGCCTGAAGAATATCTTCTGGGGATGCCTTTTGATTTTTTTGGATTTCAATATTAATAACATAGATATCATACCGGATATGATCGGATGGGTGATGATATTAATCTCACTTGAATGCTTCGAAGATTTTGGGATTAATAAGTCGTTAGTCAGTGGATTGTCAGTAGCGATGATCGTGTTTAGTATTATTGATTATATACCGATGGAAATTGGCTTTTTCACTCTTATGATCAGCTTTCTTAGTATTATTTTTAGCATTGTGATATTCAATGAGTTATTTAATATTGCGGCAAAGATAGCTGAATATATGGGTGATCATTCAAGAGCGCAGGCTATCAAGAGTTGCTTGAAGGTATATATCGTTATGTCCGCAATAATCGCTTTTATGGGCGGAGGCTTAATTATAGTACCGTTTGTTTTGATGGTGGCTATTGTAATATTCGTTGTATCGATTGTTATGCTTTACCATCTGAATTATGTGATGAGAGAAGCTCAGGCATATAGTGATGGGCGTTAAGGGGGCTGTAAAAAAACTATCACTAGGACACGTCAAGATTTCTATACTTTCGCAGGCGGCTAATTAGCATCCGCTCTCGCAAACTCGCATCCTACGGATGCTCAAACACGTGCTCCGCGGATGCGCCAGCCTGCAAAAGTATGACGAAATCTTGCGAATCGTCCTCGTGATAGTTTTTTACAGCCTTTCATATTGGCTAACAGCATTGCAATAACAAAAAGGGAGTTATTTTACCCCCCCATAATCTATAGATTGCTATTTACGTCAACCATCTCAGAAACAGTTTTATAATATGTCGCACGGGACAATTTGCTTTGTTCAAGATATCCGGCTTCTACAAGATTTCCCAATACATTTTTACGAAGATAAGACGAGTTACTGACACCAAGAAAAGTCGCTATATCAGCCACTTTGCGCGCCTGCTTATAACAGTACGCTAAGACTCTTCCATCATAATCTGTACCATTAGGAACCGGAGCAAATGTTACCTCAGCAGGTTCATCCTCACTAAGACCCTTTTCATATGTCAGATCTGGCAAAACAAGGGTAAAGTGATCAGAAGATGAATATATATACGGCTTGTGCGTCTCATCCTCATCCTGGTATTCTTCCATGATCTTATCAAATCCAGTGCCAGCAGCCTCCATAACGTTGCATGCAACAAGAACATTCGAAATCAGTTCATTACGCCTCTTCGAGATAATACCTGATAAATCATAAGTCTTACCAAACTTATCACCACGATAAAAGCCTCCAGGCGATGAGATCTCGAGCCTGTCTCTAAACATATCAACCTGTATCTGTGTACCATCCAGATAATAATCCCTGTGAGCAACCGCATTGATCAGGCCTTCAAACAAAGCTCTTGCCGGATATGCATCTATGTTCTGTCTCACATCATCAAGCTTTATGATACTATGGTTCATCCTTTGATTCACGAATTCCAATACACTCTGAATCGTAGCGATAATATTCCCACCATAGCGATTAATAGTGACAATTCTGTCACTACCCTTATTAAAACCCGAAAAAACCGAACACTGCACCTGAGTCTTCTGCCCATCATAATCATCCATAAACAATGTCGCTCCATTAGCCAGCATACCCTCTGACGTTATAAAGCCCATGGATTTTAGTGCTTTTTCTGATATATCTTTTCCCTTATTATGCTCTTTGCAGAAATCATGTAAAGTTGTAAACCGAGAAGAATCATACACAACATCAGACGCAAGCACATCATACTGAGTATTCTTACTCTTGATACTCATCTCTATGATTTCTTCATAAGTTGCACCATTAGTAAATCCATCTCTTCTCATAAAAATCGAAGGAATATTCTTATACTTGAGAATTACCGGTTTTACCACAGACTCCTCAACACTGACCTTGATGACATATCTCTCAACACTTTTAACCTTATACGACAAAAATGATATCTTTAATTGAGGCCGCGGAAACAGATGTTCATTGACCTGATTATTGAAGTAATTCCTCTCATTATCAGCAGACTTTCGATCAAACCCAATCAGTTTGTTAGTCTTATCTTCCACTCCAATATAAAAATCGCCACCAGATGCATTAGCAAAGCCAGCTATGGTTTTTAACCAGCCTACTATATCATCTCTGTTCAACAAGCCCTTACATTCAACCCTATCACTTTCCTGACATATAGCTGTCTCTATCTCTTCTAGATACATAAGTTCACTCCTTTGGTTCAATGTAATTCAATTATACTTCAATATCACTTCAATGTCAACTTCAATATAACTTCAATCCAACTTCAATATAACTTCAATATAACTTCAAACCAACTTCAATATCACTTCAAGTTACCTTTCTTCTTATTCTCCTTTATGATACCATCTATCACATCATAGAGTACATCAGAAGCCCCGTTCTTAATCCTCTCCTGCCTCTTATATACCTTCTCTGCACTCACACCATGCTCTACCCAGTCCGAACCGCCGTTACTGTTATTGAGCATAATAGGCTGAAGGTTATCCATAACATGAGCGAATCTAGCCTCAGGTGTCTTACACTCCTCGAATTCATCAAAAAGCTCAGATAACTCCTTGCACTGATCAGGTGGCAGGAGAGAATATATGCGCTCCTTAGCGCGCTGTTCACGCTCTGCCTGACCGCTAAGCGCCTCATCATCATAAGCATAAGTATCACCTGCATCTATCTCAACCACATCATGTATGAGACACATGAGCATAACCTTGCCTATATCGACGTTCTCGTTAGCATACTCACGAAGTATATAGGCCATGATAGCCATATGCCATGCGTGTTCAGCATCATTTTCCCTGCGCCCATGCCCAGACAGATGTGTCTGCCTGAGTATATTCTTTTCCTTATCTATCTCAAGAGCAAATTCAAGCTGCTTTCTTAGTCTATCATCCATAAAAAACCTCATATCTTATCATAATAGTATATCGCAAGATTCGTCCTATCCCTAAGATCAAGCTTTGCTAAGATGTTACTTAAGTAATTCCTCACTGTTCCTTCTGACAGAGCAAGCTTATCAGCAATCTCCTTATTAGACAGTCCTTGTGACACACACACTGTTATACGCGCCTCAAGCTCTGTAAGCCCCTTCTCAAGAAGAAGATTATACTTATCCTTAGGTGCATCACCTCCTGCCTGAAGATGCGACACAACCTCACTTCCAAATACAGTCTGTCCTAAGTATACAGCCTTAATAGAAGGTACTATCCCTTCAAAATCCTGCTTTATGATATACCCCTTCGCTCCCATCATAAGCGCATTCTGTATATATTCACCATCGTTAAATGTTGTGAGATACAGTATCTTTGCGCCAGAGTGTTCCTTAAGTATCTCTCTTCCAGCATCGATACCTGTCATCCCCTGCATCCTAATATCCATAAGAAGCACATCCGGAAGAAGCTTCCCATACTCTCTTACGATTTCTTCTCCAGAATTAAGAACAGCGACCACTTCACAATCCTCTTCCGAACCTATGATAGTCTTAAGAGACATCGCAACTAACTTATCATCATCAACTATTACAACCTTCAACTCTATACCTCTTTTCTGATCGTAGCAAATACCCTGAAGCCATCATCCGCCGAGATGATAAGATTACCACCTAACTCCTCCACACGGTTTCTGATACTGCTAAGCCCCATACCTTCGTTATAAGGATCGATCACAGTATGTTCCCCCTTCACACCACGGTCATGAACTATGATCTGATACATCTTAGGATGTTCTATGAACCTTATCATAACACTATGACTCTTGCTGTGCTTGATAGCGTTAGACACACACTCTTTCACTATCGCTATCACAGCTATCTTGATGTTACGCGGTATATCATCGCTTGCATCATAAGCATAATCAAGTTCCCACTCTTCTCTTCTTAGAGGCTCAACAGCCCCACTAAGAGCTACTTTAAGATCTATCGATTCATCATATATGCTGTGAACACTTCTTCTTATGCTGTTCATCGCAAGGTCAAGATTCTCCCGTATCGGCGAAAGTTCCTCATACAGCGGATCCTTCTTATGAACTGTAAGAAGCGCTCCCACCTGAAGGATCGTACGTGACAGCACATGTCCCACATTGTCATGGATTTCTCTTGCGATACGATTTCGCTCAGACAACTGCGTCATGTACACAAGTTCATCCTTCGACTGTATGAGTTCTCTATTAGTATCAAGAAGCTTCCTTCTCTGCTCTTCATCGTCATCACGAAGCTTCTTATATCCTGCCTGAATCCTCTCATAATCTGTTGTAAATGTACTTAACACTATGGCTATCACGGAGACTATGACCATATATAAGTCGCCTTCGTAAAGCATATTGGCAATGGCTATAACTATAAGTGGATAGAGAACCCTGCACTTTGTGCGAACTAAGTCATATATAGCGATCGGGATAAAAAAGAAGAGATCACCCACAAAAGACAAAAGCATATATACAACAGAGCATATATCTGCCGCACGCTTATAAGAAGCCGTTCTCTTCTCAACATCATAGAGAAGATATACCTGAACGCACCCTGCAAAAACCATATAGTAGAACACATACAAAAAGCCAGTTCCATCTAGTCTCTGACTCATGATGTAAAACAAAAGCGCATATATGATCACTCTGTCAAGAATATACTTCATAAGAATTCTCCATACCTTGCAACTAATACAAAAGGCAACGGTTAGCCAACCATTGCCCCTTGTAAAGTATATCATATTTGGAAAACAAACTCAAGTTATACATACGGTCACATCCACTGGACTTTTCAACCGTATGATGCTATTATATATTAAGACTGAACACTTTTTGATAACCAGTTTGTTTTTATTTTAGGAGGTCAGATTGGATAAGCTATACTTAAAACTATATGATCAGATAAGACAGGATATAATCGACAAAAAGTATGTACATAACCAAAAGCTTCCTTCCAAAAGAAGCCTTGCTGCTGCTAGTGGCGTGAGCATAAAAACCGTGGAGAACGCCTATTACCAGCTCATGCTCGAAGGCTATATCTACTCCAAAGAAAAGTCTGGCTTCTATGTAGATGATGTAAATAACTACATGACTCCTTCTATAACTGCGCCTGCAGTCAAAAAAGAAGAAGCTCCAGCTCATAACTATATCCTTGACCTTAAGAGTAACAAAGTAAACCGCGAACTTTTCCCCGACAGTATCTGGCGCAAAGTCATGCGTGAAGTCCTCTCAAGCTATGATGACCTCCTATTCGAAACAGTTCCATATAACGGCCTATATAAGCTTCGTGTCTCCATAAGTAACTACCTTAAAGCCAGCAAATCTATGGATGTACAGCCTGACCGTATAATCATCGGTGCTGGTGTAGAATACCTATACATGAAGCTTTTTAGACTGTTGGGCAACGACAAGCACTACGCAGTAGCAGAGCCAAGTTCAGCTAACATCAAGGCTCTTATGAAGGCAAGCGGCATCAATTATAGCGCACTACAGCTTTCTGATGACTTAACAGATTCGCTGACAAGAGAAAACTGCGATATAATCAACATCTCTCCTTCAGATAACTATCCTACAGGAGACATCCTCAACATAAGCGACCGCATCAAGCTCCTTGAATGGGCGAACGAAAAGAAAGAACGCTACATAATAGAGGATGACTTCGACAGTGAGTACCGCCATAAGGGTATGCCTATCAAATCTATGCAGAGTATCGATGTAGGAGGCAAAGTCATATATATCAATACATTTTCCAAGATCATAGGGCCTTCCTTCAGAATCGGATATATGATACTGCCACCTAAGCTCATGAAGCGTTATGAAACTTCAGTCAACTTCTACTCTTGCTCTGTGCCAAGCTTTGAGCAGCTTGCACTAGCACACTTCATAGACGAAGGCTATCTAGACAAGAACATCAACCGCATCAGACGCAATAACCGCATGATACGCGAATACTTCCTGAAGGCCTGCCGCCCTCTGACAGAAAGCGGTGATATCACGATCAGTGACAGTGAAGTTGGCTCATACTTTCTTATGACCTTCAAAAGAGGCACACACGAAGCGCTTTCTAAGCACTTTGAAGAACACGGAATACTGATATCTTCAGTACTTGATTCGTACGAAAAAAGCGCACCCGAATACGAGCGCACTTTTGTAGTTAATTATTCAGGAATCGATGAAGAGGGGATAGATACATTCATTGATGTAGTGAAGGGTGTTGTAGATTCAAGTCTCGCACCGTGAGACTTGCGCGCCGGATTCGGTCTGCGTAAGCAGACAGATTTCCTTTCCGAATCCGTGCGCATCCTCGCGGAGCGTTTATTTCAGTCGGAGAATGGACCCCGACTGAGTTGAATTTGTTATAACCCCTTCCTATACTTTTCTAAGAGGGAGGGGTCTTCTCCGACTGAGATAAAAATCTCTCTGGTGCTGTTCATTTGAACAGTACCAGAGAGTCTTAGTGCGATTATCTTCCAAAAATATTTAGTACACGTCCAGTCTACGACAGATTTCAGCTCCAAATCGATTATCTACATCAACATTTGGACAAAGAATTATGCTTTCTCACTAAAAAGATCATTCATCGTAACTTGATTATTGATCAGTCCGCTATACATATTGTTCTTTAGACCATATGTCGTTATCATAACCAATTGAATTGATTTTTTACAATTAGTAGTTCTGACAAAAGAACCGATTTTATTTCGAAGTTTCATA
>JAEEGL016411905.1_pt1 | contig 11197 bp, 8 predicted proteins | sample 9134231 | NCBI WGS metagenome assembly JAEEGL01 (sample SAMN16246548, study PRJNA631951) | gut metagenome | biome: gut microbiome; feature: rumen; material: fiber-attached | host: Bos | place: Iran: Karaj | collected 2018-10
AAGACGGGCGGCGAAAAAATCGAACAGAAACGACCGGAAGAAGACCTTCCGCTCGAAGCGCGAAGCGAACGAATGGATGGGCCGCGAGGCCGTCGTGTCGCTTTCTGTTTTCGCGTTCTTTTTCCTGTGGTGGCTTCTGTCGCTGTACCGCGAAACGGACATGAAGATCTATATCCTCGGGATGCCCGAATGGTTTTTCTACGGCGCTCTTGTCGGAACGGCCGGCTTGATCATCGCGGTCAGCGTCGTCGTAAAGCTCCTGTTCCGCGAGACCGAACGAAACACGCGGACTGCCCAACAGAAACGGAAACAGGCCGCGACGAAAGCGAAGATCGACGCGGAACGGACGCTCGAAGGGCCCGAAGGGCCGATCGACTGGCAGACCGCCGCGGCGGAGGCGCTTGCCGCGCGGAACGCGAGCCTTGCGATGGAAGAGGAGATCCGGAACGCGGAACAGGCGGCGGAGGAAACGGAGGACGCGATATGACGTATGCACAGATCGCGATGACCGTTTTCACGGCCGCCCTGATCGGCCTGATCCTTCTGATCGCCTTCGTGTCGGCCGCGATCCGGAAGCGCAAGAACCGCCAGCGCGGCGAGGAGCCTCTCACCGATTTCTTCGTCGGCGGGCGCCAGACCGGCGCATTCGTGCTCGCGATGACGATCCTGACGACCTATCTTTCGGCGAGCTCTTTCCTCGGCGGACCGGGGTTCGCGTATGAAAAGGGCATCGCGTGGGCCTATCTGTCCGTCATCCAGATCCCGGTCATCTTCCTCACGTTCGGCGTGATCGCAAAGAAGCTCGGGACGGTCAGCCGCTCGATCGGCGCCGTGACGATCAACGACGTTCTCCGCGCGCGCTACGGAAGCCGCCTCCTGGTCTGGCTCTGCGCCCCGGCGATGATCGCCTGCTACATCATCCAGATCACGGCCCAGATCAAAGGCGGTGCGATCCTCTTCCAGACGATCACCGGCATGAACTACGAGACCGCGCTCCTCGTGTTCGGGATCCTCGTCGTGCTGTTCACGGCGCTCGGCGGGTTCGCCGGCCAGTCGGTCGCCAACGCGCTCTTCGGCATCCTCATGATCGTCGGCTGCGTAAGCCTTCTGACGCTGCTCTCCCGTGCAAGCTCGAACGGAAACGTCGCGGAGACGATGACGATCCTCCACCCGGGCTGGGATTCCAAGACCGGTGCCGACGGATCGCTGACGCCTCCGTACATGCTCTCGTTCTGGATCCTGACGGGGATCGGCGTTCTCGGACTCCCCCAGACCGCGCTCTGCGGAACGGCCTACCGCGACACGAAGGCGCTCAACAAGGCGATCCCGATCGGAACGATCCTGCTCGCCTTTATCCTCCTTGCGATCCATATCGTCGGCGCCTACGCGCCGCTTCTGATCTCGATGCCGGAGATCCGCATCATGCTCGGCGAATCGGCCGGGACGGACTACGTGATCCCCGGGATCGTCCTGAAATACATGAGCCCGCTCGCGGCCGGCCTGTTCTTCACGGCTCCGCTCGCGGCGGTCCTGTCATCCGTCAACGCGCTTCTTCTCTCCGCCTCCGCGACGCTCATCAAGGACCTCTGGGTCAGCGACATTCGCCGGAAAGCGAAACGCCCGGCGGATGAGGCATTCCGCAAACGCGCCGCCGTCGCTTCGTTCTTCCTCGCCGGGATCCTCGTGGCGGCCGCGTGGTATCTGCTTCGTCTCCCCGCATTCCGGCAGGTCTCGATCATCCGCCTCAATCTGGCTGCGCTCGGCGGCCTGGAATGCATCTTTTTCTTCCCGCTCGCGGGCGGTCTCTTCTGGCGGCGCGCAACCGCTGCCGGAGCCCTCTGCGGAACGGTTTCCGGACTCGCGCTGTACGTGTTTCTGTGCGTGAAGGACCTCCGGATCGGCGGATTTCTTCCCGTCGTTCCCGCGTTCCTTCTGTCCGGGATCGTCTTCTGCATCGTATCGCGGCTGACCGCATTGAAGGCCGGCGATCCGCCGGACGTCTTTTTCCCAAGGAGGTAACCATGGAAAGACTTCTCGTCATTCATCACGAATTCTTTGAAGAGGAACTCATCCGGACCATCGCGGAGCGCGCCGCCGGATACGGCTTCCGGACGCTCGCGTTCGACGGGCGGATCCCGGGCGAAAAGGAGAAGGGCCGCCTCGCGGTCAAGGACGCGGAGATCCTCTATGCGTTCTCTCCGCGGATGCTCGCCGCCGGCAGCGAAAAGCTGAAGTGGTTCTGCTGCATGAGCGCGGGCGTGGACCAGTTCATGGAGGACCCGTCCGTCTTCCCGAACCCCGACGTCATCCTCACGAATTCGAACGTCTACGGGCCCGCGATCTCCGAGCACGTCATCATGGTCCTTCTGATGATGATGCGGAAGATGGCGGCGTACGAACGGATCGTCGCCGCCCATGAATGGAAGCGCAACCTTCCGCTGAACGGCATCATCGGCAGCACATTTGCCGTCGTCGGAACGGGCGACCTCGGCGCCAACATCGCCGAACGGCTCCGCGGGATGAAGGCAGGCCGCATCATCGGCGTCAACCGCTCCGGCCGTTTCGGCGGCGAACCGAATCCGTTCGACGAGATCCGCCCCGTTACGGAACTTGATGCCGTGCTCCCCGAAGCCGATGCCGTCATCCTTGCGCTGCCGAAGCTTCCCGATACGACGGCGGTGATCAACGAGGCGACCCTCGCAAAGATGCGCGACGGAGCCTTCCTCGTCAACGTCGGACGCGGGAACGCGGTCGACCAGCCCGCTCTCATCGCCGCGCTGGAATCCGGCAGGCTCGCCGGCGCCGCGCTCGACGTCATGGAACCGGAGCCGCTGCCGCCCGACCATCCGCTCTGGAGCGCGAAGAACATCCTGATCACGCCCCACATCTCCGGCGGAACGGATCTCGCCTACACGCGGAAGCGCAACGTCGAGTTCTTCCTTGCCGATCTCGACCGGTATGTGAAGGGCGAGCCGCTTCTCGGTTTCGTCGACCGCAAAAAGGGGTATTAATCCGAAAACGAAAACGAAAGGAGAACCGATATGCCTCTTCATGTAGATCAGTCGAATTTTGAACAGGAAGTCCTGAACAGCGATAAGCCGGTCCTCGTCGACTTTTTTGCAACGTGGTGCGGACCGTGCCGGATGCTTGGCCCGACGATCGAGGAGGTCGAAGCCGAACGGAGCGACATCAAAGTCGTGAAGATCGACATCGATGAAAGCCCGCTGATCGCGAACGAATACCGCATCTCCGCGGTTCCGTCCGTCTTCGTGTTCCGCAACGGGACCGTCGCGGCGAAGACGATGGGCGTCCGCCCGAAGGAACAGCTCTACCAGCTCCTCGACATCGCGATGAGAAAGGACCTGTAACGGGCCCGCGGCCCGGTTTCCGGACAGAACAAAAAACAAGAAAACCGCCTCCCCCGGGAGACGGTTTTTCGTTGGAGCGGAAGACGAGATTCGAACTCGCGACCCTCGCCTTGGCAAGGCGATGTACTACCACTGTACCACTTCCGCATACGCTTTTTCAAGCGAGCAAAACTATTGTAGCAAGGCATGAAAACCTTGTCAAGGATTTCTTTGCCCGATCTGCGTCTTGAAAAAAAGCACTGAAAGTCGTATAATGCAACTGACGTCGATTCGTTCGCGTTGAATCGCTTTGAACTCGTGTTTTGTTCAAAAGGCTATTCGAGTCTGACAAAAGGAGGCAAATCAAAAATGAAGAAAAAGACCGTTATCGTTCTCCTGCTTTGCGTCGCGATGATTGCCACTTTGGCGCTCACCGGCTGCACAAAGCCCGCTCCCGCCCCGTCCGGCAATACGGACCCGGTTCCGGAAAAGATCGTATTCAACACCGCTGTAACGTATGACTTCGACTCGCTCGACCCGGGCCTTTACATCGCGTCCGATACCGACCGTATTATGCTGAACGTCTATGAAGGCCTCGGCAAGGTCACGAAAGAGGGCGTTATGGGCTACGGCCTCGCCGAGAGCTGGGACTTCGACGGCCAGACCTTCGTCTTCCATCTCCGCAAGGGCGTGAAGTTCCATGACGGAAGCGAACTCAAGGCGGCTGACGTCGTCTACACCATCAAGCGCGTTGCGGGACTCCTCCCCGACGACAAGGCTGCCGTCAAGGAACTCTGGCAGGCTGTCGAAAGCGTCGAAGCGAACGACGACTACACCGTCACGATGAAGCTTTCGGCTCCGAACGCTTCGTTCATCGGCTCCCTCCAGCTCGGAATCATCAAAGAAAACTCCGCGCCGACCATCATCGCCCACCCGAACGGGACCGGCCCCTACAAGCTGACCTCGTATGAAGCCGGCGTCGGCTGCGTGCTCGAAGCCCATGAGGATTACTGGGGCGGCAAACCCCAGATCGACGTCGTCAACGTCAAGTTCTACGCCGATACGACGGCTGCGATGCTCGCGCTCCAGAACCACGAGATCGACATGATGCTCGTCACCGAACAGACCAAGGAACTCGTTCCGGCCGACTACGAAACGCTCTTCCTCTCCAACAACACGACGATCCTCGTTCAGCTCAACTGCAAGGAAGGCCCCTTCTCCGACGTCCGTGTCCGCCGAGCTCTGAACTATGCGACGGACCAGCAGGCTCTGATCGATGCGGTCTGCCCGGGCGCCGAAGCCGTCCACGCCTTCGTGACCCAGCTCCAGGGCTTCTGGCAGGCCCAGAACCTCGACCTCTATCCGTATAACCCCGAGAAGGCCAAGGAACTCCTCAAGGAAGCCGGCTATCCGGACGGCCTCGACTTCGAACTCCAGTGGTTCTCGAACCTTTCCAACTGGTATGAGAACGTCGCGCTGATCCTTCAGGACCAGTGGAAGGCGTCGAACATCCGGGTCAACCTCGTCGACACCGACTGGTCGACGTTCCTCTCCACGGTCTATTCGAACCCCGAGCGGAAATACACCTCCGCGCTCTTCGGCTATACCGGAAAGCTCGACCCGAACAACTCCTTCAACAAACTCCTCTCGACGTATAAGTCCAACGTCCAGCAGTTCTCCGATCCCGAGTACGACGAAGTCGTCCTCAAGGCCCAGAACGAGCTTGACCAGTCCAAGCGCAGAGACCTCTACGTCAGAGCCCAGCAGATCATCGCGGAACAGGCCGTCGGCGTATGGCTCCTCGACAACTGCTCCTACATCGCCATGAACAAGGACTTCACCGGCTACACCCAGTACGTCACCACCTTCTGGGATTTCACCACGATCCACAAATAATAAAACCGGCCGTGTGAAAACCGGTGTCGATCCGACCGGATGACAACGAAGAAGGGCCCCCGCGATCCGCGGGGGCCCTTTTCTTTCGGAAAGACCGCGAAATATGCGAAAAAACTCCCCGCCGCGCCGCCGCTTGTGGTAGGATAATACAGAGGCCGAACGGCCCGAAAAGAGGAACACAACAATGAGTATTGCCAACGGAATCGTCCTCCTCGGCGGCGTCGCGCTCTTCCTGTTCGGAATGGGCGTCATGGGAGACGGTTTGAAAAAAATAGCCGGTGATAAGCTGGAACTCGTGCTCTACAAGCTGACGGGGACGGTCCCCCGCGGCGTTCTGCTCGGCACGGCCGTCACCGCCGCGATCCAGTCCTCCTCCGCCACGGCCATCATGACCGTCGGCTTCGTCAACTCGGAGATGATGAAGCTCCGCCAGGCGATCAGCGTCATCATGGGCGCGATCATCGGAACGTCCGTCACGGGGTGGATCATCTCCCTGTCCGCTCTCGGCGGAGAGTCCGGCGGCGTCTTCCAGCTTCTCTCCACCGAAACGATCAGCGCCGTTGCCGCCCTGGTCGGGATCGTCCTCCGGATGGCCTCGAAGAAGAAATCGACGCGCATCCTCGGCGACATCCTCCTCGGCTTCGCCGTCCTGATGTTCGGCATGAAATCGATGAGCTCCGCGGTCTCGGATCTGAAGGAGTCCGAGGGTTTTCTGAAACTCCTCACCGGCTTCAGCAATCCGCTCACGGGCCTTCTGATCGGCTTCGCCGCAACGGCTGTCCTCCAGAGCGCGTCCGCGACCGTCGGTATCCTCCAGGCTCTCTCCGCGACCGGCGTGATCACCTTCTCCATGGCGCTTCCGATGCTCCTCGGCATCGCCGTCGGCGCCGGGATCCCGGTCATCATCGCCTCGGTCGGATCGACGACCCAGGGGAAGCGGACGGCGTACTCCTACCCGACCGTCGAGATCCTGTGCGTCATTCTCTTCGCTGTCGTGTATTATAGCCTGAACGCCGTGATCGGATTCCCGTTCGCGAACGACACGCTCAACACGTTCGGGATCGCGCTTCTCAACACGGTCTTCCGCGTGTCGACGGTCCTTCTGCTGATGCCGTTCACGGGGCTGATCGAGAAGATCGTCACCCGGATGGCCCCGGAGAACAAAGAGGAAACGGCCGCGCTCGATTCGCTCCTCCGCCTCGAACCGAAATTCCTCGCCTATCCGCCGCTGGCGCTCGAACAATCCCGCCTGGCGATCGAAGCGATGGCGGATCTCACGAAGACGAGCGTCGACCTGTCCGGCCGGATGGTCCTGGCCTGCAGCGAGGCGGACTGGAAGGAGGCTGAGCGCCTCGAAACGGCGATCGACAAATACGAAGACAAGATCGGGACGTATCTGATGAGTCTGTCCGCGAAGGATCTTTCGACGGACCAGGGCACCCAAATGACGGCGTTCCTCCGCGTCATCACCGACTTCGAGCGCATCAGCGACCATGCGCTGAACGTCGCGGAGACGGCTGTCGAGATTGACGACCGGAAGATCGCCTTCTCGGAGTCGGGCCGGAAGGAACTGGCCGTGCTCTGGGACGCGATCCGGGAGGCGGTCTCTCTCGCGGTGCGCGGCTTCGTTCAGAACGACGCGGATGCGGCCTTCCGCGTCCAGCCGCTCGAGGAGGTCGTCGACGGCCTCTGCGCCGCGTGCAAGGCGAACCACATCGAACGCCTGAAGCGCGGGGAATGCGTGCTGGAACACGGCTACGCCTTCATCGACCTCCTGACCGACGCGGAGCGCATCTCCGACCACTGCTCGAACATCGCGCTCGCGGTCATCGAGGAGGGAAATACGTCCGTCGGCGAACACGAATTCGAAGATTCGCTGCCCGTCGTCCGGAAGGAGGAATTCAGCGCGCTCTACGACGAATACAGCCGGAAATACCTCGACGCGGTCCGCCCGGAGCCTATTGACACGGATTCGGCCAGCCGATAAAATTGCTTCGTACAAAGCGAATTGCAGAAAAAAGGAGAACACGCCATGGACAACACGTTCCGCGGAACGAAGGAATACGTCGCCTCGCCCGAACTGATGGGCGCGGTCAACATCGCGATCGCACTGGAAAAGCCGCTCCTCATCAAGGGCGAGCCCGGCACCGGGAAAACGATGCTTGCGGAGGCCGTCGCGAACGCCCTCGGCAAACAGCTGATCATCTGGTCGGTCAAATCGACGACGAAGGCCCAGGACGGCCTCTACGTCTATGACGTCGTCCAGCGCCTCTACGACTCCCAGTTCGGCGAAGGCGGCGTCGACGACATCGCGAAATACATCAAACTCGGCAAGCTCGGCGAGGCGTTCTCCGCCGACGACCAGGTCGTTCTTCTGATCGACGAGATCGACAAGGCCGATCTGGAGTTCCCGAACGACCTGCTCTGGGAGCTCGACAAGATGGAGTTCTATATCCCCGAGACGAAGGAGACCGTGACGGCGAAGAAGCGCCCGATCGTCATCATCACCTCGAACGCGGAGAAGGAACTGCCCGACGCGTTCCTCCGCCGCTGCATCTTCCACTACATCGAGTTCCCCGACCCGGAACAGATGGAAAAGATCATCCGCGTCCACTTCGACAAGCTCGACGATACGCTCCTCGCCCAGGCGATGGAGGCGTTCTACTGGATCCGCGGCCTTGCCGCGATCGAGAAAAAGCCGTCGACGTCCGAACTCGTCGACTGGATCCGTGCGCTCGAGCTCGGCGGGATTCCGGCGGAAAAGATCCGCAAAGAGATCCCGTTCGCGGGCGTTCTGCTCAAGAAAGACAAGGATATCGCGCGGATGGAACGCGCGAAATAGCCGATGTTTATCGACTTCTTCTACCTCCTCCGCGCACGCGGGCTCGGGACCGACACGACCGAGTGGATGACGCTGATGGAAGCTTTGATGAAGGGCCTCCACGGAAACTCCCTGAGCGGCTTCTACAACCTCTGCCGGGCGACGCTCGTGAAGACGGAGGCGGATTACGACAAATTCGATATGGTGTTCGCGGAGTTCTTCAAGGACGTCCCCTTTACCGACGAACTGCCGGCGATGGTCTATGAGTGGCTGTCGAACAAGGAGGAGGCCCTGAAGGATTTTCATGCGTTCCTGAAGACCCAGGACTATAAATGGAAATCCCAGGAGGAGATCCTGGAGATGTTCGAACAGCGCCTGAAGGAACAGCGCGAGGAGCACAACGGCGGATCGTACTGGATCGGCACGGGCGGCTTTACGAACTTCGGCCATTCCGGCCACGCGCCCGAGGGGATCCGCATCTCCGGCCAGGGACGCTACCGCCGCGCCTTCGAGGTCCTCGGCGAACGGCGCTTCCGCGACTTCCGGAAGGACAACGTCCTCGACATCCGTTCGTTCCAGATGGCGTTCCGGCTCCTCCGCCAGTACTCCGACCGCGTGAACGAGGCCGAGACCGAGTTCGACACCGACGGCACGATCCGCGAGACGGCCGACCACGCGGGCAACCTCAAGATCAAGTACAAGAAACCGCGCCGCAACATCGTCAAGGTCCTTCTTCTGATGGACTCGGGCGGGTCGATGGATTACTATTCGGGGATCTGCTCGATGCTCTTCCAGGCGGCCGAGAAGTCGAACCACTTTAAGGAACTCCAGGTCTACTACTTCCACAACTGCATCGGCTCGACGCTCTACAAACAGCCCCAGCTCTTCTACGAGGACGGCGTTTCGACGGAATGGGTGCTGAACCAGTACGGCAGCGAATACAAGGTCATCCTCGTCGGCGACGCGTTGATGGACATGTACGATCTCGTCGCGAAGCACTACGACCGGACGCTCGGCGAAGCGCGCTATTCGGGCTTCGATATGCTGGAGCGGTTCCGCGAACAGTACCCCCACATCGTCTGGCTGAACCCGGAGACGCCCCCGTACGGCGCCTATAAGTCCGAGGATCCGGAGAAGGCATGGTCTCTCGGGCCGAACGGCGCGATCCTGCCGAAGTACCTCGCGACCGGCGGAACGCGCGGCCGCGGCCTCGACGACGCCGGCTTCGGCTGGGGAGGCGGCTACGGCGGAAACTGGGGCGAATCCTACGGACGGATCGCCGACATCATCCCGATGTATCCCCTGACCGTGAGCGGACTCGAACACGCGATGAAGAAGCTTCTCGTCAGCAAATGAGACGTTTCGCAATACGAACTACGGCGTTTCGCATTATGAAACGCCGTTTCTTATTTTGAAACAAAAAAGCGGATGATTTCGTTTCGCATTATTGACAAAAAAGTAACAGCGCCGTACAATGAAACTGTCATCAGTCATAAGCAATGTTTTTGCTTGTTGTATGCAATAACGTTTCATAAAAGGAGGATCTTAAAATGCCTAAGACCAAAATGACGCTTGCCGATTTCAAGAACTGGAAGAAAGAAGGCAAGAAGTTCACGTTCGTTACCGCTTACGACTACACGACGGCGACGATCGTTGACGAATCCGACGTCGACATCATCCTCGTCGGCGACTCCCTCGGCATGATCATGCTCGGCTACAAGGGCACCGAACCCGTCACGATGGACGATATGGTCCACCACATCCGTCCGGTCGTCAAGGGCGCCCCGAACACCTGGATCATCGGCGATATGCCGTTCGGCTCCTATCAGGTCTCGAACGAACAGGCCGTCGAGAACGCCATCCGCCTCGTCAAAGAGACCGGCTGCGACTGCGTCAAGCTCGAAGGCGGCGTTGAAATGATCGACCGCATCCGCGCGATCGCCCACGCCGGCGTCAACACGATGGGCCACATCGGCCTCACCCCCCAGACCGCTTCCTCCCTCGGCGGCTTCCGCGTCCAGGGCGGCACCCCGGAATCCGCTGCGAAGCTGATCCGCGACGCCCAGGCTCTCGAAGAAGCCGGCTGCTTCTCCCTCGTTCTTGAGTGCGTCCCGAAGGGCGTCGGCAAGGCCGTTTCCGAAGCCGTTTCGATCCCGGTCCTCGGCATCGGCGCCGGCCCGTACGTTGACTGCCAGGTCCTCGTTCTCCAGGATATGCTCGACATGACCTACAAGGGGAACCTCGGCCACAAGCCGAAATTCGTCAAGGAATTCGCCCACATCCGCAAGGCGATGGTCGACGGCCTCAACCAGTTCGTCACCGAAACCAAGGACGGCACCTTCCCGTCTGAGGAATACTGCTTCAACAAGGAAGTCGCGATCCCGTCCCTCTACGGCGGCGGCGCGGAGAAGAAATAAGTTCTCCTTCCGAAACGAACGCGTAAAAGACCCCCGGACTCCGGTCCGGGGGTTTTTACAGTTTTTTGCGCCCGCAGGGAGAACGAAAACAGTACAAAAATGTTTCCGGAAACGGTATAATGGAACCAGTAATTCGGAAAGGACGATTGCCATGGCAACGATTCAGTATCTGGAAAACCCGTACCGCACCTCTTTTGAGGAGAATACCGCCGCGTTCCGCTTCGGTCCCGAAACGGCGTCGAAGGCGATGGCGTTCCACACGCAGTTCCCGGAATTCGGCCCGACGCCTCTCGAGCCGCTGAAGAAACTCGCGGAGGATCTCGGTCTCGCAAGCTTCTACGTGAAGGACGAGAGCCCGCGGTTCGGTCTGAATGCGTTCAAGGTCCTCGGCGGAAGCTACGCGATCGGAAAGATCGTCGCGCAGAAGCTCGGGAAGGAACTGACGGAGCTTTCGTACGCGGAGCTGACGTCGGACGAGACGAAAGAGCGGCTCGGCGGCCTGACGTTCGTCACGGCGACGGACGGCAACCACGGCCGCGGCGTCGCGTGGACGGCGAACAAGCTCGGCTTCAAGTCCGTCGTCTATATGCCGAAAGGAAGCGCGCAGGAGCGGCTCGACCACATCCGGGCGCTCGGCGCGGACGCGGAGATCACGGACCTTTCGTACGACGACTGCGTCCGGCTCGCGGCGCGGAAGGCGGAGGAGAACGGCTGGG
>JAEEGL010487842.1_pt1 | contig 11196 bp, 10 predicted proteins | sample 9134231 | NCBI WGS metagenome assembly JAEEGL01 (sample SAMN16246548, study PRJNA631951) | gut metagenome | biome: gut microbiome; feature: rumen; material: fiber-attached | host: Bos | place: Iran: Karaj | collected 2018-10
CCTGTCCGGATCGGGAAAACCGAATGAACTCCAGGTTCAATTGCTTCTTCAGCTCTCTTTTCATTGCACATACACATAATGTAATGTGCAAAGGTATTGAGATCAAACTGTTTTAAATAGGCGCTTTCTCCGGACGGTTACGCGGGGGAGTAAGCGTTCGCACAAAGGTTGAACCCCAGGTATCTGGAGGCTCGATTCAGGTGGCCATTCTGTCAACTACAAGTTTGTCTAAATGGACGCTTACCTGACAGGACTATGCGGTTTTTGAATTATTTGGCGACATTGAAGCCCCGGATTCGGCGGCTCCGGGTTCTTTCTTCAAACAAGCGCAGATATAGCCATCGGCAGGAATTCCGTACATTATTGGCATCCGAAAATCCTTTGGATTATTGTATGCAATAACGTATCTTTGATTTTCCAAGCATTGTTCACTTCTAAATTGAATTCGCAACTTATGAATACGTTCGAGACAGAATTTAGACAAAAGACAGACCAGGAACTGCAAGAAATAGTATCTAACCCCAACAGGTGGAACGATGATTACTATGCAGCAGCCAAGTTTGAACTTCAAAGAAGAGGATTACAAATACAGCTCAAAGAAGAAGTTCCTTCAATTGAGCACAAACTCAATCTTCAGCAGCGTAGGAAGATTTGCGAGAGTTGTCAAAACCACAGTAATGAGATTCCAACGAATCCTGATTCGCCGGCAATTTGTGGCCTAACAATGAAGGATCCTGATTTTACCGAGAAGCTCTGCGAGAAGTATATTCCAATTCCCGCATATAAGAATTATTTGTTGAGAATGGCACTTTTCGGCTTTGCAGGAGGGCTTTTTTCTGGCGTAATCGGATACTTAATACTGAGAAATGAGCTTCGACAGGGAACTGTTGATTTTCGTGGTGTAGTTCTCTGCATTTTGTGTCCAATATTGATTGTATATTCAATCGTGATGCTCATTAAAATGTTTCGTTTCAAATACCCCAATGAGACAGAGTAGAGTATCATTCGGAGTCTGTTGGTTTTTTATTGCAAATCCTTTTCAGTCAAATCACCTATAAGATGACCCCTTCTGAGTCCATTCATTCGTTGATTTTTCCACCGAAGCTCAATTCCTTTCATGCGGGACGGATATCTATAGGCTCTGTGACATATAACGTGACATATAGCGATATCAGGCAGACAGGACGCTGCCCATCCCTTGTTGACTATGTCAAGCTCATTCTCCTCCAATTCATACCGATTGTCGGCACAATATGGGCCGTGGTAAAAGGAGGTATCTGGCTGTCTAGTGATAGGATAACGTATTATGGGGAGTTGGATCAATTCTACGATATTGGTGCCGAGAAAAAGATGGTCGATACGCTGACCGGGACTTTTGAGCGACCAAAATCAGATTCTCCAAAAGAGGATGTAAAACGCTGCCACATTGATGCCGCCGTTTTCATTCTTGTCGGATTACTGAGCTTTGCTTTGTATGTCAGAATGTCCTAAAGCCAAGTAGTCTAACGCCACGATAGTAAACGTCCTTTACTTGTGAAGCATAAAAACACAAATAAAACCAAGAAGGTTGCATAATAACCGATACCGATTTCTGCTCTATATAGGAAGAGTATCTTTAGACAGTGACTTTCCCATTATAGTATAAACATCGAAAGCAGGCCGATAGATTTCTTGAAAGCGATCCCCACGGGAATCAAATGACGTACTTACCGAAGGAGCAATGCTATAGTAACACCCGGCAACAGTCAACTCCGAAGGACAGTGATTGTGCCCGGCAAGTACCGCTACGATATTTGGATGCCCGGAGACCATCGACTTGAATTCCTCTCGATTCATCAGTATCCGGGCATCCATCCAGCCGCCGACCTCAAAGGCGGGATGATGCATGACCAGTATGCAATTTCCAGAGAAAAGCCTCGCATCCAGATCAACCCGCTCAATGTCCTCACGAGAAATGAAGCCTCTGGACATATTCTCGCCAGGACTTACTTCCTTGACCGTATTCAGGAACAGGAACTTATGTCCAGCAAGGACGGTCTCCTTCACGAAGTGCATAGTTGTCAGCTTGTTCTCTTCGAGAAGGCGCTCGACAACCACCCTGTTGTCATGATTACCCATAACGCAGTACACCGGAACAGAGAGCTCTGAAAGCATGGCATCTGCTAGCAAGTACGACGCTTCCTTTCCGTCATTGGAAATGTCGCCGCTCAGAATGACGGCACCCAGGTCCTCCAATCCGGATAATATGGCCAAAGCCTTCTCCAGATTCTTGCACGGATTCACACCATAAATCACCTGCTTGCAGGAATCTATGTGCAGATCGGATATGTGCGCGAACCTCATATGTTTGACGGCATCGGACCACTAAGGGATACAACCGAATCAGCCATTGCGGCAATGTCCTCCCTATGGGTGATTATCAATGTCGAACGGGATTTCATCAAATCGGCTGCGGCCTTGATAACCATAGATGAGGATTCCGGATCCAAAGAGGATGTCGCCTCATCTAGAATCAGTATCGGAGCATCCTTCAGGAAGGCACGGGCGACGGCAATCAGTTGCTTCTGTCCCCCCGAGAGACGGGAACCGCGATCACCGACAATAGTACCATATCCGTCCGGCAACGAGGTGATGAAATCATGTATCCCTGCCTTCTTGGCCGCATCGATAACAGCCCCTGTCCATGTTTCTTTTCCGGACGCTTTTGACAACGAGGCGTCGGCTCCCAGCGCGATATTATTGAAAATGGTATCATTGAAAAGGATCGAGTCCTGTGGGACATATCCCACGCACCTCCGCAGATCCACCGATGAAACCGCCCCGACATCTTTACCGAAAATTCTTACAGCACCCTCGTCCGGTGCAAAGAATTTCATTATCAGACCGGCGGTTGATGTCTTTCCTGCTCCAACCGGTCCCACCAGTGCCAGACTTTTCCCTTTTTCGAGCTTGAAAGAAAAGTTCTTCAAAACGGGCTGTCCTTCCAAATAGGAGAAGGAGACGTCATCGAATTCAATTGCCGGCGCATCAGCCTCGACATCAACCGATTCCAGAGGGCCGTCATCGCTTCCCGCCAGGAGATCGTCCTCCATATTGAGGATTTTGTTGATTCGTTCCAGAGAGGCGACCTGCTTGCGAATACTGTAGGACGCCTTGGCAATCCCCCGGACAGGATTGATCACGGAATGGAAAACCAGCAGGAAATAGACAAAGGAAGCCCCTGAGATGCCGAAGCTTCCGCCCAGAATGTGCTTGCCGCCATACCACAGCAAAAGAGCCAGAACCGTCGACACCGTCACTTTGGTAACCGGAGAAGACAAGGCCAGGACTCTGTTCATTTTCTGGAAGGTACGCCTGTTCTCCTCGTTCACTTCATCAAAGCGGTCCGCCATCTGCCTTTCGGCATTGAAGGAACGGATCACCGCCAGGCCTCCTACGGCCTCCTCATATTTGGAGAGGATTTCTCCTCTTTCGCTCTGCCCCTTGTGTGCAATTTTTTTCAAGGAATAGCCGATGGCGATTACAATCAGTGCGCATATCACCAGCAAGGCTATGGCAAAAAGGGTAAGACCTGGAGAAATGGTGAACATCGTCACCAGGTAGATGATAACCGGGATCGGGTGTTCAATCAAAAGGTCCAGGGTGTTGCTCACGCACCACTCCACTTCTAGAACATCGTTGGTCATCCTAGATACCAGGTCCCCCCTGTTGTCCTTAGTGAGCAAACCGGCGGGAAATCCAAGCACCCTGTCAAACAGTTCCTTCCGAAGATCCCTCAGAATCCCGACACGCATCGGTATCCTGTAGTACTCGGCAAGGTAGGAGCACCCGTTCGCCAAAACGGAAGACACCACGATGAAGGACGCAATGAGGAGCAATCCATACCCGGGACCGTGTTCAATGGTTTGCTCTTGAAGGAAATACAGCGTATTGTTTCCAAGATATGAGAACAGGTCTGATATAGATGCGCTCGCCGGGGCGGAAAGGGGCTCTATTGCAGAATCGGACACGCCGAAAAGCATATTGATGATCGGAATCACCGCGGAGAAGCTCACGATGCTGAAGACGGCGCTCAGTATCATGAACAGGATGTTCAGGATGATATTTCCTTTATACTTGGGAAAGAAACGGCTCAACAAGCCGAAATAACTCATCCCGCCTTTTGTTTTTCCCATCATCAGAACTTGATCTCAAACTTGACATTCCACATTCTGCCAAGAGAGTAGAACATGTAGACGTCTGCAGGATTCACTTCCTTTGTCGCAGCAGACACGTTTGACGGATTCCACGCCTTTTCGATATAGTGACTGTCGAGGACATTGTTGATCTGCCCGATCAGGGAGGCGTCAAGCTTCCCGAGCTTGAAGGCATATATTGCCCGCAGGTCCAGAGATCCTCCCGCAGGCGCCTTCCACGGCTCGCTCACGAAGACCTCCTTGCCTATCGACAGATTGCTTCCGGACAACGAATAATAAGCATAATTCCTGTCAAAGAAGGTGTAGCCTCCGCCTATTCCGAAACCACGGAACGGCTTGAAGAATGCGTCGATGGCCGCAGTTGTCTGAGCGGATCCTCCGACATGGATTCCCTTCATGTTGATGAGGGCCCACGCATGGTCCTCAGCACCAGGGGTCGTGGCCGACCCATCGGAGGTGATTGCCTGTCCGGAGAGGTTATAGGCATATCCCTTGACATTGTCGCTATCCCATTTCCAGTCGCCGACTGAAATCATCCCAGTCAGCTCCAACCATCTGAATGGCCTGGCCTTCATTTCGACTTCGAACCCGACATGGCGCGAATTCACGCCTGTCATATTCAAGTAATACTGGCCGCCGAGCTTCCCGCGCTTTGCCATCGCCTTGTCGAGCCATTCGATGATATAACCGTTGAGCGCGACATCCAAGACCTCGCCATGAAATCCATAGCCCAGTTCGGCTGACGCCGCCTTCTCGTTGGCGACACGCTCGTTTATCGTATGCGAAGTGGTCGCAGACATGAACACCCCGCCCTTGAATTTCGGAGGGCGGGAGACATAGCCGACATTGGCATACACATTATGATGCCGCCCGATGTTGTAGTTCGCTCCGGCCTTGACGTTACCGCCCCAAAAACCGGCTATCCCTGAACGGGCCTTGTCTTCCGCATAATAAAAGCGGTCGAATCTCCAATAATGTGAATAATTCAGCGCTCCCGCGACAAAGGCGTCGACATTCTCGCCAGAGTATTCCAGCTGCGCGAAGCCGCCCTCCTGGACGATGTGGGAATCATAGTCCCTATAGAGGATATCACCAATCCCGAGGTGCGCTCCCTTCCAGGTGTCGGTCGCGATCGGATTGTTGTCGGCGGAGACATCGCCACGACCGGGGTCAATGTAATACTCCCCTCCGAGGAGATCGTCGAGGGTATTCTGGTGAAGCGCCTTATATGAACGGACATCCATCCCGCACGTCAAGTCAAACCGGTCGGACAGGGCGTTCTTGTATGTGGACACCAGCCCGTATGTACCATAATTGCCGATGGTGTTGGAAAGGACCAGCAGGGAACCCCGGTCTGATGCCATGTTGATGCCTTCGATTTTCGAGTAATCGAACGTGCCGTCCTTCGCCCTGAACCGCATGTTCAATTCCCCGTAATCAGCAGAATACCAGTCGTACTCAGAGTAGGTATCCTCATCTGCAAGACCGGAATGGGAATAACCTTTTCCGAAAGAATAGTATACGCTGGTGCTGAGGCTCGACTGCGGCGCAATCTGCCAAACATGATTGAGGAAGGCCATCCCGTTGGAGAAACGCTCAAGGCCGGTGGACTTTCTCTGGCCGTTGCCGTTGTATCCCAACTCCGGATTGTACCTCGTCCAGTCCCCTTCCACCTTATACAGGGAGCGCACTCGCTCCCATTCGGATTGGGTGAGAGCATCTTTACGCGAATAATGCTCCTGTGCCGATCCGAACGCAGTCAGACTCAACTGATGAGAAGGGCTCAGCCGCTTGGAGACGTTAGCGAAAAGGTCCCCTACCCTGAAGCCGCCACCTTGGAAATATCCATCTCCGGAGGTCTGGCCTCCCTTCATCGTAAGAGACCATCCGTTGTCCATCAACCCGGTACTCACGTCGATGGCCTTTTTCTGGAATCCGTCATTGCCGATTCCGTAACTGACGGATCCTCCCTGCCTGGTCTCGATTCCTTTCGTAATGATGTTGATGGTTCCGCCGACGGAAGGAGACGCCACCTTTCCCGAACCAATGCCTCTCTGCGACTGGATCAGAGAGGCGGCGTCAGCCAGACTCGCCCAGTTGGACCAGTACACGATGCCGTTCTCGGGGTCGTTGACAGGGATGCCATTGATCATCACGGCGATATTGCTATTGTCAAAGCCGCGCATATAGATTTCCGAGTCGGCCCATCCCCCGCCCTGGCGGTTGGCATGTACTCCGGGAGTCTGTTTGAGCATCTCCACCAGCTCTTGGTTTCCGAGCCTTTCATTGAGAACAGAGGACGATACCGAACTAACCGCAATTGGGGTTTTTCTAGGCTGTGCAACTTGCCCGACGACCATCGCATCCTTCAAGATGAGATTATCCTCCCGAAGCTCTATCCTTCCTACATTGTTTGTCAAAGGAATCTCCACGGACTTCTGTTCATACCCCAGATAGTTCAGAACAATTGTCGTTGTACTATTGCTGACGGGAATGGCGAATGATCCGTCTTTCCCCGTGATGACCATACGTGAAGAAGATGGTGTACTTACCGTAACACCCACCAACGGTTCGGAAGACGATTCATCTACGACGACACCGATAACCTTCTTGTCCTGCCCGTACAGGCAAAAGGAACAGAGCACCAGTACTGCGGATAAAAACACTCGTTTCATGTAAGTATCAATGGTTTTCAACACTCAAATTTCGTGATTTTTCCCAAAACTATTCTTTTTTTCTTCCAAATTGCGCCATCTCCGGCATCAGCGAAGAATGATTTCGCAAATTCGCCCTATCTTTGTGTCTGAAATGAAGAATGAAATGAGCAAAGAGAGATTCGTCGAAACTCTATTAGGCACCAACCGGAGAGGAATCGACAACGTCATCAAACGATTGGAGGAATCCGGTTTTTTCGAGGCTCCCGCTTCGACCAAGTTCCATCTTTCCTGCAAGGGGGGTCTTTTGGAGCACTCCCTAAACGTATACGAATCCGCCTTGTTCCTCCGGGAGCAGATCATCCTCCGCCGGCCGGAAATGGAGGCTCAGCTTCCGCTCGACAGCATCGCCATCTGCGCGCTTCTTCATGACACCTGCAAGGCGGACATCTACAAGGAAGGCATTCTCAGCCGCAAGAACGCCGACGGCTACTGGGAGAAGTATCTTGGATTCTCTGTCGACTACAACGCAGGCCTTCCCCTCGGCCATGGCGAGAAATCAGTCATCATGCTCCTCTCATGGGGCCTGGAACTCACTCCCGAGGAAATGCTCGCCATCAGGTGGCACATGACCGCTTGGGACCTTCCGATGCAGAGTCCGGAACATAAGGAGAGCCTCAACGCCGCGAAGGCAAAGACTCCCCTGGTGTCGCTGGTACAGTCCGCCGACGGGATAGCGACGGGGTTGTTGGAAAGATAATCCTCCCCTACCGGCATATGCCCTCTTACTGAATCTGAATGACGGACGAATAGAGCGGCGACTCCTTGAGGGGTCTCTCAATCATCCTCCTGCCATCCTTGCCCGCGACGATGACGTTGGAGGGGTTCAGCACGACGAAATACTTTTTCTGGGATTTCGCGACCTCGTACAGCTCGCGCTCCGTCAAGTATTGGGTCCCGGACAGCAGCCTGCTCGTCTTGGAGTTCTTCTGTGCGGGGTTGATGGCCAGGTTGACCCGGGAGATGATCGGACGCCTCATGTCGGAGAAACAGATGTCCGGACAATCGCTTATCTGGCGCACGCTCATCTGGCTGTATATCGCCTCGTAACGACGCTGTTCCTTGCCATCTACGGGAAGGTCTTTGGACAACTCGACTCCGTTGGGGTTCTCTGCCGTGTAGCATAGAATGAGAGCATAGAACGCCGCATCCCTGTCGGGACCGATGAGCGGCCACTCCTCCTCTCCCCGCCGTATCGATACGGACGCCTTTTGCTCCTTCCCGTCGCCATCCATGAACGACTTGCAGCCCTTCAACCGGATGACGACATCCCATCTCTCCTCCGTTCCAAGGGAGATCATGTCCAGGATGGACTTGATGAATCCCCCGTATCGGAAGTTGTCCGCGTCCTCCTCTACGGTGGACACGGATACCATATGTTCAGGCTGCAGTTTCAGGAACTCCGACATGAACCCCTTCAGCTGCCGCTTCATGTGGTTGTAGTCGATTTCCAAAAGGAGGAAATTGGCATACTCCGTTCCGCCGACCTGGCTTCCGCCCAGCCTTATCAACCAGCAGGCGGTGTCCAAGTTCAACGACATTTTCATCCGTCGCTCGAGGATGCCCGTGCTGAACTTGTACGGGGTCATAGTCCTGAGCTGTCGGATGAGCTCATCCTCGCTCCTGTCCAGCGTGGGCCGGACAAGCGTGAGCACCTTGCGCAGGATGTCGGTCTTCTGGTAAGTCTCGAAATGCCTCGCGATTTTCGGGACATACACCAGTTCGAAGCCCGCCAGTCTGGCCACGTTGTTTATATCATCGTACACCTCGTCGTCGGCAAGAAGACTGCGCTCGTTCCTGTCCTCCCGGCTTACATAGATCAGCTGGTCCCGGTGAAGGGATATCCCCCTGGACTCATAGGAGTAGACCCTTCCCCTCCCGTTTCCGTTCAGGCCACAAGCACATGAGACCGCCATGAGGAGAAGCGCTTCCGGACGACTGCAGGCGCCATCAGTGTTAGCGCCATCCAACATGAGCGAATAGAATTCCTTCTTGAACCGATCCGGTTGGGAAGAGACGATGGAAACCGCCTCTTCAAGGGACATGTAGAAACCCATTTTGCGGTCCTGTGTTGTAACGGCGTACTTATCATACACATCGTCAAGGAATTGCAATTCGGAGGCCGTGATAATGCTGTCCAACTTCACCAGATCGGACATTATACGACTTATGGCACTCTTCAGTTTAATGTTTTCCATATCAAAAATTTGTAACAAAAATACGAAACCCCTCTTGCATTTTCAATATTCAAATTATTAAAATAAATTATTATATTGAAATACAATTGTTTGGAATATGTAACATTTGACTTGATTATTTCTTTATTTCAATAACGGGAGCCATCTTTATACCTTTGTCCACAGATAAGCAAGGAAATGGAAAAAACATCGTTCATTATCATCTCGCTCTTCTCGGCCGACACGGTCCGGCTCGATGAAGAATCCGTCGTACGCGTAAGGGAAGGCGATTATCCCGTACGCGTCAAGTCCAAGGTTCTAGCCACCATCCGGGAACTCGCTGCGCAGTCAGGGAAAGAATGCGTGGTGGGTTTCCTTCCCGTCGTCCAGGAGTCAATGGATTTCTATCAGCACTATCCGGTGCCATTCCCGGAAGATGTCACTCAGGATCACTATGGCGACCTCGCGCTCTACCTCTCCCCGGAGACGTCCTGCCGCATCGTCTCCGACCTGATCGCCTGCGGGAAGGACGGGCACTTGTCCTGCAGGGAAGAGATCGTCCGCGGAGGCACCGTTATCGTAATCAGCGACGAATGCGACGAATGGGGAGCCGTCGTATCCTGCCTCAAAGAAGCGGGCGCCGAAACGGTGAAATGCGTATCCATCCTCAAAAAATAACCAATTCAAGATACCAACAACTATGACTACCGTAACATGCACCAGAACGGACATGGCTGCTCCTTCAGCCGCCCTTCACCATTATGACGAGAGCGACAACCTTCCTGTCGTCAGTGAGCATGCCGTCGCCATGATGGCCTTCATGGCCGGCGTGACCATCGAGAAGGAAACCGATACTGCCGTCGAGGCAGGGCGGGAGGAGTCCCGCATGCAACTCGACGCCTATCTCAGGAACAAATACGGCGACGAGTACGCCGACGTGGACGGGCTAGGCTTTGAGACCAGCTGCATGGGGCTCCGCGCTGACCATAACCATATATTCTGAAAGCTGGTCTCCGGTCAAGAAAGCAAGGACATCGTTATGGGTGAATTCGGGATAAACGATCGTAAAGGATCCATCCTCCGCAAAGGAGATGACCGCAGCTTCATAAGGGCGGTCGGAAGACGTGAGGGTGCCCGGGCCGCAAAGGACGGACAGGCCGAGACCGTTTTGAAAACGGACGACCGCCTGGCATACGTCACCACACGGAGTGGATTCCAGACACTTGAAAACGAGATCCTTGTAAGTCATACGCTGTAAGTTTAACGCTGCAAAGATAAACATGGTGGGCGAACCAGATTTTCGCCGATGAAAAGGAGGACGCAAACATGACAGAAGCAAGAGTCCAGGAGCATTACGAGATGCTCAAATACTACTATCTCAAAGGGGACAGCGACTGGACGGACAAGGCCAAGTCCATCCGGACCATCGCGCACGATTTCTACAAGGAGATAACCCGGACGTACGGCACTTACGCCGAGGCCCTGAAGGAGTTCTACAAATGGAGCAAGTACGATGACGTGTCCAAGGCCGCCTTCTTTCTGAAGGACCAGCTCAACGACATCGTACATCAGAACAAGCGGATAGACAAGGAGACATTCGTGTCATATTACAGCATGCTGGTCCGGCTGATCTATCTCGCGACGGATGTCCTGCCAGACATGGCTACCATGGAGTTCATCGGATGCACCACGACCGATGAGCTCGCCGGCCTCAACGACGAGCAGAAGGATGCTGTCCTCTGTGATTCGCAGATCATCTACGTGAGCGCGGGCCCGGGAACCGGCAAGACCCATCTGCTCATCAACAAGCTTCTCCACTACATCAACGCCTCCACTTCGATGGAGAAGATAGTCGCCCTCTCTTATACGAACACCGCCGCCTACGAACTTGGCGAGAAGTTTCGCAAAGCCGCCTTCGAGTGCGGCATCACCAAACCATACGAGTTCTACAACGGGACCCTCCACGCGTTCTGCTTCAAGATGATGAAAAGCTACTATTCCACCATCGGGAAGGAGTTCAATTACATCATCATCGACGACACGGACATCGAGGAACTGGCCGAAGAGTTCCGCATTCAGTTCAACGACCAATACACGAAAGACGAGATC
>JAEEGL011594247.1_pt1 | contig 11196 bp, 13 predicted proteins | sample 9134231 | NCBI WGS metagenome assembly JAEEGL01 (sample SAMN16246548, study PRJNA631951) | gut metagenome | biome: gut microbiome; feature: rumen; material: fiber-attached | host: Bos | place: Iran: Karaj | collected 2018-10
AGGTATCTAAAGCATACCACCGTGGCAAGGCTGCGTCCCGTGTGAAGCTCCACCATCAGGAGATGCTGCTCGCTCAGGTGGGTAGTCCCTTAGCTATTGAGAACGCTCACCGCAACCTTCTCGACATGGAGGATGATGAATGAAAAAAGTAAAAATAAGCTCTACATCTTAACAAAATACGATAAAATGTTTGATGTTTAAATGATGATGAGTTAAAAGCTCGTCATCATTTTATTTTTTTCAATTTCTTTTAATATCTTTGTGGTTATGATAATCTATATGTTAAATAAATTGTGTCTCACAAAATAAATATATTCGGTATTATTAATCCGTTTTATAAATATTACTTAATAATCATCATCTATTAATTATATATGCGTAACATTTTACTTATATTTTTATTTCTATTAAGTGAAAAATCTATTTCACAAGATGTCACTTATAATAGAATGTATGGTTTTCAATCATACATTCTTCTTAATTCGGATTTAGATCCTGTTGATAAAATAAACTCCAGTGGTAAAATTGCATTTGCGGAATTAGATGGAACTGAATATATAGCCATTACCTCAGGGAATAATGGTTTACATTTTGGAAAAGTTTTACATAAAAAAGAGGCAGAAGGAATGGGAAATGAAAGTGGCTTTGTTTATTTATTCCAATCTGAGCATAATGGAAAGAATGTAATTGTTCAGCTATTTGAAATTTATGATATGCAAAAATCAAAATCCACGCCAATCAGATTTTTTACTTCGATTCAACCAGATGGTTATAGTGTATTAGGTGGAGAAAGTTACGAAGATATTTCTTCTTTAAATGAATTTCAAATATATTTAACAGGTGCCAATAAAGGTATTCCTAAAGCTCAATATATTATAGGAAGGTGTTATTTTAACGGGAGTGGTGTTGAAAAGAATTTAAATCAGACTATAAAATGGTGGACAAAAGCAGCGGAAAACGGTTACATAGATGCTCAGAATGATTTAGGTAATTGTTATGCCAACGGAATAGGAGTAGAAAAAGATATTCTGAAGGCGGAATATTGGTGGAAAAAAGCAGCAGATCAAGGAGACGAATTAGCAATTAAAAATTTAGAATTATGGAAAGATTTAATTTTTCAAGCAAAATCAAGTTTAGATATAAAAAATAATAATGACATTAATTCGAATAACATTTTTAGTAAAAATATTAAATCTGCTGAAGATGGAAATCCAGAAGCACAATTAAAAATTGGAATTTGTTATCAAACAGGAAATGGAGTTCCTAAAAACAATTCAAAAGCGTTTGAATGGATTGAAAAATCTGCTAAACAAGGGAATGCAGACGCTCAAACATGTTTAGGATTATGCTATGGTATGGGAACTGGAGTTGAGGAGAATTATGCAGAAGCTTTAAAATGGTGGCGTAAAGCAGCTAATCAGAATGATGCACAAGCACAATATTATATAGGAATGTGTTATCATCATGGTACAGGTGTTTCCGTTGATCATCACCAAGCTGCAATTTGGTTCAAAAAAGCTGCAAATCTAGATAATTCCGACGCACAATTTATGATGGGAGTTTATTATAGTACAGGAACAGGAGTTGAAGAAAATGCATCTGAAGCTGCTTCATTATGGTTGAAAGCAGCTATGAACGGAAATTCAGAAGCCCAATTTTTAATAGGAGTATGTTATGAGAATGGAGAAGGAATAAAACAAGATAAAGACAAAGCTCTTTATTGGTATCGTAAAGCCGCTGAAAATGGACACGAAGAAGCCAAGAATAAATTAATTCAATAATAATAAGTATTATGAAAAAAACTTTAATTATCACAATTTGCTTAATAATTGCTATATGTTCAAAGGCACAAGAAGGCTATAATGATTATATAGAAGCTGCAAAAAAAGGAAATCCTGAAGCTCAACATAAGCTTGGGATGTGTTTAGCATTAGGTATTGGTGTTGAAAGAAACTATTCAGAATCATTAGCATGGTACCGCAAGTCAGCCGAACAAGGCTATGCACCCGCAATAAATAGTATTGGCTATTGTTATAAAAACGGACTAGGAGTAACAAAAGATTATACACAAGCAGCACAATGGTTTAGGAAAGCAGCAGAGAAAGGTTATGCAGATGGTCAGAAAAATTTGGGATATTGTTATTATTATGGATACGGAACAACAGAAGATAAAAAAGAAGCCGTCAAATGGTGGACGAAAGCTGCTGAACAAAATGAAGCTGAAGCTCAAAATGAGTTAGCATTTTGTTACAAAGACGGAATTGGCGTTGAAAAGAACCCACAAAAGGCTTTTGATTTATGGGTAAAATCTGCTAACCAAGGTGATGCGGATGCTCAAAATAGTTTAGGACATTGTTATTCAAATGCCTTTGGAGTTCAAGAGGATCCAGTTAAAGCTTTTGAATGGTGGAAAAAAGCCGCTGAAAATGGAAACATTAATTGCATTGTCAGCGTAGCGTATTGCCATGCAAAGGGTTATGGCGTCGAACAGAATATGGCTACTGCTGCATTATGGTGGTTCAAAGCAGCAGAAAAAGGCCATGCTCCTTCACAATATTATTTAGGAGTATGTTATAAAGAAGGTATTGGTTTTAAGAAAGATTCAAATTTGGCAAAAGAGTGGATACAAAAATCAGCAGATCAGGGGTTCCCTGATGCAATTCGAGAATTAGAAAATCTCAAATGAATTATAGAATTATTAAGATAAAATTGTAATTTGTCTTTTCCCCGCCCATAACACTTCTCTACCTTTGCGGTAAAGAAGTGTTTTTTATGCCTTTCCCTGCCATCACAGAAATAGTACAGTCTGACCTCTTCACTTCCGAATCGGAATTGAGAGAGAAATTTCCGCAAACATCAGTCGATCGTCTGCTGAGGATCCGTGCCATGTACAACTGCCTGACATCGGAATAAGAGAAGTTGCGTGGTCAATCTCTCCATACTCAATGAGCGAAATGGGTGGTGGAATGGTGGATGGACTTATCTTGAATGCGAAGATAATGAGAACAGGTCGCATGATTAACTTGTCATTTGATGAAGGCGGTGGTGAGGTGGATATCAAACATTACAACATCACGGAAGACGATTATATCTTTATATACGTAGAAGGAAATATGCCAAACGTTCCTCTCATAGCAATGAGACAGATCCTTGACGGCGAACCGTATAATGTATTTGTGCCGGGACTCGGCAGAAATTACAACGTGATGTACGTCACATACAACAACCAGCAGAAAATCGCTTTGCAGGAGAATAACGTGCATTAATGGAAATGAAATTATCCACAGAACAATTGGAACAAGTCGAAAAGTACGCAAGTATCTACTTGCCGATTTCCGACATGGCCATACTCATGAACATCCCTGCAGACTTGCTACGGGATGAGATACGCAACAAAGCCACAGAGGTATCTAAAGCATACCACCGTGGCAAGGCTGCGTCCCGTGTGAAGCTCCACCATCAGGAGATGCTGCTCGCTCAGGTGGGCAGTCCGCTTGCTATAGAGAACGCACACCGCAACCTACTGGATATGGAGGATGATGAATAATTAATAAGCAAAAAACAATTAATATTTATAATTCATAAAAATTTTTAAAAATAAATTAAAAATTCATCTGCTTAAACATTCTTTATAATTTATTTCTTATTTTTGCAGTAGTATTAATATATATTACATTAATTTATCTAGTCATGAAAAAGTTTTTAACTTTTATTTGTTTATTCACTTTAATATCTAATGTGTTTGCACAATCTGCATTGCAAAGGAATTTCCTGGGTTTTTCATTATTAGATTCAAAACAAAAAGTTGTTCAAACATTAAAACAAAGAAATTTGAAATTTACTGAAGAAGAAAATGAGAGAATACAGATAATTGTGGTTCAGCCAGTTAGTTTTGGTGGTATTAATTGGAAAGAGGTCGAACTTTCTTTTTTTAATAATAAGCTATTTGCAGTGAGATTCTTTAAGCCAGAAGATAATAATATGCAATATGAACTTAACAAATTAGCAAAAGATCTGGTTAATAAATATGGTTACAATTTAGTTCACGTAAATACAAGATATGATGACCCAAATAAAGTTACAAATCTTGCAGGACAAGATAGCTTTCATACAGAAGTTGTCTTAGATTATCTATGGGGAGGATTAGTTTTAAAATATTTTGATCAAAGAGTAGCATACGAAAGTATGCATCCAGGATTTGGAGATTTATAATAATAACAAAACAAAAAAACTCAGATTATATATTTATAGTATATTGCTGTCTTTTCACCACCCACAACACTTCTCTACCTTTGCGGTAAAGAAGTGTTTTTTTATGTCCGTACCTTCCATCCATGACATAGTTCAGTCCGACCTCTTCACTTCCGAAACGGAGCTGAGGGAGAAGTTTCCGCAGACATCAGTCGATCGTCTGCTGAGGATCCGTGCCATGTACAACTGGCTCATATCAAATCCGGAGACAAAGGACAAGGAGTTTGTGGATGAATGTATCAGCCGATACAACATCCACAAGACAGTGGCATACGAGGACCTGCAAATCCTCAAAAAGGTGCTACCACATATCACGCAAGCATCACGTGATTACCACCGATGGAAGTATAACGAGATGATCCTGGAGACATACGCCATGGCGAAGAAGCGGAAAGACACGAAGACGATGGAACGGGCAGCCACCTCATACGCCAAGTTCAACAATGTGAACGTGGAGGATGAGCAGTCTGTCCTTTACGACATGATTGTCGTCCAGCCGTTCACCGCCACGCAGGATTCGTCGGTGCTCGGCATCAAGCCGATACCGAACATAGACAAAAAAATCAAGCAGCTTATTGAGAAATACCGGGCTGAGTCCATCGACATCGACGACATAGAGTTTGAGGAGGCGGACATCATACCGGACGACTTTCAAGAGATAGCAGAGAACACCAACGACAATAACAAAATCATATAATCATGCCAGACAACAACATACCATCGAAGATGCCTCCTATCGGACCTATCCTCAAAAACTTCAACTGGGATGCCACTTCGTTCTTTGAACGACTTACCGCCAAGAACGTACTGGCACAAGAACAGGGCTTCGTCACGCACAGAGTGAGTGGACTGGAGGGGTTTGAAGAGTGCCTTCACTCTCTCTAAGAGTGCACGGCTCTCATCGCCATCTCAGATATAGCACAGGGCTAGTTTTAATCCCTCCAGTATTTGAACCGTTTAAAACAAAATTCCTTCTTCTTTATTAAACTTTGATGAGGGAGATTTCTCTGTAATCTATGGTACTTTCTGGAAATCAAAAAAAGGAACTCCTTGTTTTGCCCCTTGTCCAAAAGACTCTGCTTTCCACATGGTAATTATGGATTCCTGGGGTGGTTGCTTCAATCGTTACAGAGGACACAGTCTTCCTGAGGAAGAACAAGGAGCTTTATACTTTAGAAGAGCATCTTCTAATGGAGGAGGAGCTGGCTGTGATTATGCTGTTCTACCAATCTCTTGGACAAACTCCGTATCATTAGATAACATTTAAAATACATGAACACAATGGAAACAATCACTTGTGATCTCTGCTTGAATATAATTAAAGAAATCATAAAACAGTATAATACTGGACTTGATTCAGTGTGCAAAATAATAAATGAAACCTTTCCTGTAACTGCAGAAATAGACGAGCCTCATATATTGGACATCACTAAAGGTACTTTTATAGTATATAATGAATGTCCAGACTTTGTGTTACTTGCAGGAGCTGAATATGAGAATTATGAAGAGGAAAACAATATTTTCTCTTTGTATGTTTTCAAAGCACCATTTGTGTTGGACAGCACAGTTCTGGTCACACTTCCAGCAGAAATAAGGGACGATGTTATCGCAAGAACAAGAACAGTGTAGTATAAATCAGATAGTGGCATGGCCTAAAGGTATGTCACTATCTTTTCTTTTTGCAAGAGTTGGCATCTTAGATTTTCGCTTATAAGTTCTTAGCTTTTTCATTATATCATTTGTGTACCAGCATTCTTTTATGTATATTTGTAGATAAAAAACAAAACAAGATGATATACAAAAATAAAATGTTTGCCCCTGAACCATATTTTCCTGACTATCCAGATGATGTGCAAGAGCAACAGACAAAAACAGAGGAATCGCCAAACATTTTGGTGCCTGATGAGCAGGATGCTCCTTGGAAAGGCACACTCTTTACCCTGCCCTACAAGCAAGCAAGAGAATATGAAGTCAAGCACTATCCAGATGGCACCATCATGCCAATGACATACGAGGAGTGGAGCAGGAATGTGAGAGGCTACACAGGAAAGGATGGCATACTTCCAGACAATGCCTTGACAGCTGGATATAAAGGAAGAGGATACACCCTTGGACAGGCATACGATGACTACAGGAACAAAGTAAGTGCAGACAATGCGGCATATCTCAAGAGAAAATACCCTGCCACAATAGAAGAAAAGAGAAGAGCCTTAGGACTGAACCCATACTGGAAAGGAAATGACTACACCAACAGCCTTTTTACCACATTTGGAGCACCACTCGCAGGAGCAATGCTCCTTCCAGCAGCATCAGCATTCGCAGGAACAGGAGTAGCAAGTGCAGTGGGAAATGGAGCAGTCCAAGCATTTAACTGGGCCATGCCAAAAGTGGCACTCCCCTATCTGGGAGGAAAGGTTGTGGATGAAAGCTCAAAATTAGCCACAGGAAAAAGCTGGGCAGAAAATGTCAGGGATGGATTAGTCTCTTGGGGAGTGCCAGAGGACTGGGCACAGGCAACAGGAGACATCTCCAATCCTGCATACATCGCACCTTATGGAAGAATGGCAGAAAGCATTGTGGCTCCAACCAAAAAAGGTTTAGATAAAACTTTTGATTTCCTCAACTCCCCTCTCACAGGAAAATGGACTCAATTCGGCAACAAAGAATACAGATTCAAGCCAGGATATATTGGTGCGAATGCTACTCCTTTTGAAAGCAGACCTATTCTTAATGAAAACATGAGAAAAGCAGGATGGACTCTTACCAAAGATGGCTATGCTGTTAATCCAAAAATAAGTGGTTATTTTGAATATGTGAATGGAAAATGGCAACCATTGGGACAAGCTGCAAAAGTAAATGCCACTAAAGCACAAGTTGCTAAAGCACAAACTAAAGAAATAGCACAAATAGCCAAGTTCAAAGCACAAGAAAAAGTTGCACAACAGAATTTAGCCGAACTTGAAAAAATGGGGTTCTATAAATTTCAACCGAAAACATGGTTTAAAGATCGAGATTGGATGAATGGAGCACCTGGAGCAGTAACCAAAGAAGATGTTACTGTTTGGAAATCACATTTGCCAGAATATTTGAATATTGCAAAAAAGATAACTGGCAAATCCCTTTATAAAGACAAAAGTGGTAGATGGATAGGTAAATTTGCCAATGGAGATATGGAGGTGGTTCCAGAAGAATATATTGTAGCTCATTCTAAAGCTTTCAAAAATGCAGGGTTACACTATGATGGATATAGGTGGCACTCAGGAATGTCTAAAGAAAACTTCAATAACTTGTTGCATAATGGTGGAATAGGAGTCCATAATTGGACTTCAAACACTAATAATGTTACAGAAACGTATGGTAAAGCTGTTAACATGGTTGGAAAAGGCAATAATGAAAAACTGATTCAAAGTCCACCAAATGCTCATTCCAATAACTTTTATGGAAAAAATGACCCTATAAAACTATATGTGGATGATAATTATGATGCAACACGTTTTACACGTTATTTTGATGATGGCTCTGGGGCTTTTGGAGAAACAAAAGTATTTTCTCCACAAACACAAATCAAAGCTCTCCGAGGCAATAATGGTAATTTTAATATAAAAATACTAAATCCATTTAAATCTTTAGCTGGTCCAGTTTTAGGTGGAACAACATTATATGGAATCAACAATGAGTAAAAGAAAACTACCTACAGATGAGATGCTTAACAATAGTGACTTTCAAAGAATTGTCTCTGGTTATGGTCCTTTACTGCATCCTGAATATGAATTATATTCATATCCAAATGCTGAGAAAGATTATCCAGATAACCCATGTTTTGCAGATTGGGTGACTACTATTCAATTTCCTGTTCCTAAAGGAACAAAATACACAAATCGGAAAATCACATGGAAAGAAGAAAGTTGGTATTGGCCTGCACTTCTCGATATTGATTGGCTACCTTACCTTGCAGACATGACTTTTATAGACTACTACAATGAAAGATGCCAGTATCTAATTGACAATCCCCCAACAAAAGACATGTTCAAAGAGCATTCGCTTTATTTCCTAAAAGAATCACTTAAAGTTTTTTCACCATACAGCAAACCAGCAAAAAAATTATTACGGTATTTAGTACAAATGGATCATCAAATTAAAGACCCCTTTTACCTCAAAAGATTCCTCAATGCACAGGACTTTGGAGGCAAACGTGGAGAAATGTCAGACTATCAGACTGCCCTTGCAGAAATCAAGGCAGGCAATAAAAGAACACACTGGATCTGGTATGTATTTCCACAGATGAAAGGCTTGGGACACTCCAAGAATGCTGATTTCTATGGTATTAACGGAAGAGATGAAGCTTATGCATACATGGAGCATCCCATTCTCAGCAGCAGACTTATTGAAGCTACACAGGCAGTGTTGGACAACGAGCATACAGCATACGAGATATTTGGGCAGGACACCATTAAGTTCCGCTCCTGCATGCTGCTCTTCTCTACCATATCAGACCATCCAGTCTTCAAGAAAGTAATCCAGAAACACCACTGGTAACATCACAACAATAACATTACTATAAAGAGCATAGGATACTCAGTCCTGTGCTCTTTTTGTGTCTATATACAAACTATTATTCAAAAACCATTAAAACAAAAAAACAATGCAGACAAATTCAAACAACAGGAATTCAAATCGCAGGACACAAGCAAGAAGATGGACAAGGGAAGAAGATGACCGTCTCCTCCGTCATGTCAGAGTATTTCCACAGAACCTCAGCAGATGCTTTCATATAGTAGCTGAGGAAACAGGAAGGACACCAGGTGCTGTACAAGCCAGATGGTACACGCATGTCTCAAAACAACCAGATACATTGTGCTTTTTCACAGCTTCAGAACATCATGTTTCTAAAAACAGAAAAAATGGCATGGGAGTAAGCACAAGACCATCATTGTGGAGAAGGTTGCTCAACATTATCCGAGGAATTTAATAACATAATACAATAATAATATGACAAGAGAACAAATTTATAATCAATGTGTGCAGAAAATAGATAAAACCAACACGCTTTTACTCCAAGCTGCAACAGGAACAGGAAAAACAAAAATAAGTATAGATTTGGTAAATTATTTGTTAGATACTAACAAAACATTTCCGAAAAAGAAGAAAATACTTATTCTTGTAGCAAAAAAAATTCACAAACAAACGTGGTTAGATGAAATAACAAAATGGGGAGGAATTGGCAAAAATTCCCAACTCACCATTGAATGTTATGAATCATTGAAAAAACACACGTCAGAATATTTCGACATTGTATTGGCAGATGAAGTGCATCACATTGGAAGTGAGGTAAGGCTGGAATTGTTTTCTACTATAAAATACAGTTTCTTTATAGGTCTTTCTGCCATAATAGGAGCTTTGCTTGCGACGACTGAACCTTTAGGTTCACTAAGGAGGCCCCTAAAAAAAGGGGGGGGTAAAGGCCATTGAATACTTTATGTGTGTCCGAAAAACGATGGGGCATCCAAATAGTAAAAAATTGGAACACAGAACGGAACACTCTAAAAAAACACATGATTGGCACTAAAAACGTAATGTTTTTTGGCTGTTATAGATTATTTCAATAGATAAGATATTATCTTTATCTAAGAAATTATGGAGGAAACGAATAATATATTGTCAGTTCTTGATGGATTTAGTAATGATGAAAAAATAAATTGCCTCAGTTTGTTCATGTTTTGGAGATGTTTTTGTCCGTTTTCGAAGGAGTGATGCGGGCATCATGACTGAGAAAAGGGGCAAAAATGACGTGCAAGTCAAATGAACAGAGAAAGCTTGCTTTTTCTGTCATGACGCAGCCGTTATTATGCAAACAGCCCAAAAGATGAAAGTAACACCAACGTTTTGTACAAATCAAAAATGAGGCAAGTTTTTTTTTTATCGTTACTTAATCAGAGATCAAGAGTCTGTTCTCTCAGCCAAAATGTTCTACAATGGAGGAACTGATGCAAATCCGCAAGAACCAGAACAAGAAAAAAGCACATCCGTTATGATAAAGATTGAATTGCTCAACGTGAAATATCATGACCGAATGGTGGGTATCCTTTAGCTGACACCCAAAGTGACAGTGTTTGATTTGTGTTTCTGCAAGAGAATGTGGAGTGGACGAAATGGATGATTGCTTTTTGAGAGAAACATGCTATTTTTGTTACTGTAATTAAGTTTGATTATTAAAGCAACAAAAAGATGAAAAGACAATTCATGACTTTATTCTTCTGCATGAGTGTGCTGTTCCTATGTGAAAGCTGTATAGTCAGCTACATCAATACCGACACGCTGAAGCAGAACTATGAGAAGAAAATCCATCACACCACTCTGTTGGGTAAGTTACTCTTCAAGACCGACAAAAGGAAGATAGACACCTATGACCACGTGCAGGTATTTCTGAATGAGAGCGAAGTGGGGCGTGACTTCGAGGTGACGGCTTATGGCTCCTACACTCCTTTAACACTGCCCATCATTCGTCCGGAGCGTCCGCGTCTTGAGAAATACCTGTTGTGGAAAGCTGCCCGTAAGGCACGCAAACTCCATGCCGACGGGGTCATCATCGACAACAAGAATGATTTCCGTGTAATCAAGTTTAAGTAATGATGAAAAAATAAGTTGCCTCAGTTTGTTCATATTTTGGAGATGTTTTTGTTCGTTTTCAAAGGAGTGATGCGGGCATCATGACTGAGGAAACGGGTAAAAATGACGTGCAAGTCAAATGAACAGAGAAAGCTTGCTTTTTCTGTCATGACGCAGCCGTTATTATGCAAACAGCCCTAAAGATGAAAGTTACACCAACATTTTGTACATATCAAAAATGAGGAAAGTTATTTTTTTATCGTTACTAAATAGGGTTTATAAAACTTTATTCGGTGCAAAACACTCCAACATAGAGCGTCTTTCAATGAAAATGTGCAT
>JAEEGL012176458.1_pt1 | contig 11196 bp, 12 predicted proteins | sample 9134231 | NCBI WGS metagenome assembly JAEEGL01 (sample SAMN16246548, study PRJNA631951) | gut metagenome | biome: gut microbiome; feature: rumen; material: fiber-attached | host: Bos | place: Iran: Karaj | collected 2018-10
CCCGCTTGGACATTTCATAAAAATTGTCTACGGTTACGTCAATATTTACAACGTCAGCCTTTACGCCCTTATCTTTCAGGAACGCCTCCCAGCGCTTTTCACTTGTCTCTTTTGTCAGGCCGCCCTCTTTGCCGTCGATCTCGCCCTGCGAACAGTAAAAATCGACCATAACCAAATCCCAGTTGGGATATCCGTTTTCATCATACATGGGATAACCGAACTTTTTTTCAAATTCTTCTTCCCGGCCTGCATACTCTCCGAAAATCGTATTTACCAAGGCCATGTAATTACAGCCCTCATGGTTCATTTCATCAAGCAGGGCCGTAATCTGATCATATGTATAACCCGGGTAATAACGGTGAACGACGCGTCTTATCTCGCGCGTATCGCCCCCCGTCCATCTGAGATAAGCGCCGTGCTGCCTTCCGCCGTAATGTATACCATCCTCGTAAATATAAGACGGGCTCCCGAATCTTTTTAAAATATTATTGAGTTGTGCAAGAAAAAAGAAGAATTTAACGTGGATAACGGCTGCGTTGAAAGTACCGTTTCCCGGTGAAATAATACTGATCAATTCCGCAAGGTACCTCCGGTAGGCCTCAAGGATCTCCAGATCCGAGGCTATAACCTCGCTGTGGGTTTTATCCTCCCGATGGACGTTTTCAAATATCTCATCTATTTTCTTTTTTGTCGTGTTGTTTTTATCAATGACCTTTTTGTGGTAATCGTTTACGTTATTAATATAGTGTTTAATATTCAGATCTCCGATCCAGGATTGGAAATCCATCCACCGGTCCCCAAACCAGTCCGTAAAATCGCACCACTTTTCGTTTTCCACTTCATCAACAAGAGCATGCAGCTTTTCTCTGGAAGCCTCCGAAAAATCTCTTATCATCGCTTTATCATCCCTCAAAACAATCTGAATTCTTTAATGCCGTATAAACCATGCCGCCTGCAACGCGGTTTTATCCCGTTTTCGTTATCAAAACATGATTCTGCTTCTTTTTATTAAAACAGACCGAACACAATCGCCTGTTTTTTTCAAAGAACCGATCACTTTGAAATTGCCGACGCCGCGTTTGCATCGTTCGACATATAACTGTTCTTCACGTTTTCCATGAACGCAATGGTGTTGGAAATCAATGTTGTAAAGTCATCATTAAGCGTTTTATACATATCCGCTATTTTTTCAAGTTCTCCAACCGTTTTTCCGCCGCTGACCAGATTCTGGGGACCTAATCTGAATACAATGCTGCTGGATTGAAGCCTCCGTAAGCTGTCTATCTCTTTTTCCAATGCTTCGATGGAAATATTAATTTCTTTCATATCTTTCCCTCCTAAAAAAGATACCGGTCCGCCGCGTCGATCTGGGCAAGAAAAAACTGCACGTGGGCTTTGGTGATCTGAGAAGCATAGCATAATTGCTTACAGAGTTTTTCTGCGTAGGTAATATACGCCGATAACGCGTCCGCCACGTCGCCTTCCTTGATGGACGTTTCTCTTATCTCCTCCAGAATAGACAGATATCTGGATAAGATTATATCCAGATGCTCCCCCTGTTGTACAAAGTACTTCGCCGTTGCGCTGCAAAAATCATCGTCTATAATTAATTCTGTTCCTGCCATCATGCTTCCCCCGTCTTTGTTTTAAGTAGCGTTTTTGAGTTGATCTTTCCAATAGGTAATACGTTGTTTCCGATAGGCCAGATCGCTGTTCGTCTGATTGAGCTGTCCCTTCAGCGAGGAGATCATCCGGGTCCTTGCGTCTATATCTTTGTTTGCGGCGGTTATTCGCGCCCCGACGGCCTGGCTTTCGTTACGTTTTGCTTTAAGCTTTCTTAAAACCGTTTCACCGGCATCGGACAGGCCGTTGTACGCTTTTTTATACTCCGCCCCGGAAAGAAGATTCTGCATTCCGGAAATATAAGACCCTATAAAATGCGTGTTAAGATTCTGTGAAAAATTCTTATTGAAATTATTGATCCGTTTGGATTGTTTGCCTGCAAAATCCCGCTGAAGATTATCAAATTTCTTTTTCAGTCTGTCGAGCTCATCCGTCTGGGAATCAAGCTGCTTCTTTTGAGAGGACATCTCTCTCAGCTGTGCGTTCAGCTTATTCACAGCCGCATTCTGTGAACTGATCTGCTGCTGCAGGTCGTTGATCTTTTTTTGATACTGATAAACCAGATTTTCATTATATTTAATGTTTTCAAGAACCTCTGCTTTTGTCATATCAACCCTCCTCATGATGCTGCAAACGCGGATTATAATTTATTATAACATATCCGCGTTCCGATGACAACTGTTTTCCGTACGGCGTTCCGCGTTTTGCCGCCGTCCGGCGTCCGATAAAACGGGGCGGCCTGTTTTCCGTATGCAAAACTCAGGCCGGGGGCTTTTCCCGCAGGAGCTTTTCCATGCGGCGCCCGCCGCTCAGCCACAGGAACAGCCCGACCGCGACCGCGAAGGAGATCCCCCACGAAAGCGGATAAGAGATATACAAAAACGAAAGCGTGCGGCGCAGGGGCAAAAAGAAGAATACCCATACAAGCCGGATCCCGCAGGCGCCGAACAGCGATACAAGCATGATCTGGAACGACTTTCCGAGGCCGCGCACGGCGCCGGCTGTAACGTCCAGCAGCGAGCAGAAAACGTAAAACGGCATGATCAGCGCCATCCGCTCCGCGCCCACGGCGGCCACGGCGGCGTCTTTTGTAAACAGCCCCACGATACGGAAGCGCAGCGCGAAGCCGAGCGACGCGAGCAGGGACGCGGCGACCGCGGCGCTGCAGAGCACGATAAGCCAGACCCTGCGGATGTTCTCTTTCTTTTTCGCCCCCACGTTCTGCGAGATAAAGGTCATGCCCGCCTGCGTAAAGCCGTTGGTGGCCGTAAAAATGTACGCGTCGAAATTCGAGCCCGCCGAGATCCCCGCCATCGCATCGGAGCCGAAGGAATTCACGTTGGACTGGATGATAACGTTCGATACCGAAAACAGCGCGTTCTGCAGCCCCGCGGGCACGCCGATGCGCAGGATCTGTTTGAGCTCCGCCGGGAAGAAGCGGACGTCCCGCAAGGTAAGGCGCACGTCGCCGTCCGCGGTGAGCAGCCTGCGCACCACGAGGACCGCTGTGAGATACTGCGACGCGACCGTAGCCACGGCGACGCCCGCCACGCCCCAATGCAGCACGATGATGGTAAACAGGTTCAGGCATACGTTTACGCCGCCCGAGGCGGCAAGGTACCGCAGCGGACGGCCGGTATCGCCCGTGGCGCGGATGACGGCGGCCCCGAAATTGAACACCATGGACCCCGGCGCGCCGAGGAAATAGATGCGCACGTAAAGCGTGGAAAGGCCGATCGTATCCGCGGGCGCCTGCATCCATCGGAGCAGCGTTGGGGAGAACAGCACGCCCAGCAGGCAGATCAGCGTTCCGCTGAGCAGGCTGAGCCCCATGGCGGTATGCACGGCGCGCCGCGTGCCCTCGGCGTTTTTTGCGCCGAGCATACGCGCGGTAAGCACCCCGGCGCCCATGGAGAGGCCGGTAAACAGATTCACGATCAGGCTGATCATAGAGCCCGTGGAGCCCACCGCGGCAAGCGCGGTCTTCCCGGCGAACCGCCCTACCACCGCCGTATCCGCGGTGTTGTATATAATCTGCAGCAGGCCCGTAAGCGTAACGGGGACCGCGAACAACAATATTTTATAAAAGAACGGCCCTTCCGTCATCACGGCCGCGTTCGGTTTTTTCATACTTTTTCAGAAATGCGCCCTTGTTTATCCGCGCTTTTTGCCGCCGCGCTTCGCGGCGGGCTTTTTCTTTTTGCGCCCCTTGCGCTTCGCGGCTGTTCTGCTGCCGTGCGCGGGGATTTTTTATGCTTTCGTTTTTGTTCGCGCAGCTTTGCCTGCACAAACGCGAACGCCCTGCTCGGCGGCATGGGCTCCGGCGGCTGCGTTTTATACAGCACCGCAAGCCAGATCGCCGCGACGGCCGCCGTAAGGATGCAGAACAGCTGCCATAGGGTGAAGCCCCCCGCGTAATTCCGCATTTCCGGCGTATAGAACCGCTTGTATTCCCAGCAAAACCGCACAAGGCCGTAAAATCCGGCGGCAAGGGGGCCTGCCATGCCCCTGCGGTAAAACCCGGTTTGCTTTATACAGTAAACCAATATGAGGATCGCGCAGATCGAAACGCTTTCGAAGATCTGCACGGGGAACACGGTTTTGCGCAGATACGGCGAAAAAACGCACCAGCCGCTTTCCACGCCGAAGCAGCAGCATCAGCAGAAAGCCGACGGCGTAAGACGCATCGTAAACAACGATGCGCGTAAGCATATCCTGCATCATCCGTGATCTCCCCTCCCTGTGCGGCGGCGCGCACACGCAGACGAATATCCGTCCTTTCAACGCGGGGCGCCGGGATTGCACGATTCAACAAAACCGTGAATTGTGTTGAAAAACGCGGCTGTGATAAAATCAGTCTGTAAGATACTGCAGCAGAATGGGGGGAATATACCCCTCGATAAAGTGACTGCGGTTGAAGTACTCCTCGCAGTACGCGGGATCGCGCAGAATGATGGAGATCACGAACACCAGATAGCCGTAAACAAAGCAGTTCACCGCGTACGTAAGCTCCGGCGTTTCCTCCAGGTCCGGGTGGTTCTGCTTCATGATCTTCCACAGCAGCACGATCACGGAATCCTTGAACGCCAGAACCGAGGAATTCTGCCCGAAATACAGGCTGATATTCTTTAAAAAACCGCGGTGCTCCAGCAGCCAGCGGTAGCGGCGGCGGAAATAGTTTTCAAGCGTGGCAAGCGATACCTCCGTATCCTCGTCCCTCATTTCCGGGATCGTCTGCACCTTAAGGATCACATCGAATTTATCGCAGTAATAATTGTAAAAGCTGCGCTTGCTTACGCCGCTTTCCCTGCAGATCTCGGTGACGGTGATCTGTTCGATCGGTTTTTTTTCCAGCAGACGGATAAAGCCGCTGAGGATCCTGCTTTCGATATCGGTCATAAACCGGAACTTCCTTTCAAATTAAAACTGTTTTATTATTATCTTAAAATTTAACGGTATTTGTCAATGCTTCGGCGGGCAAGATGCACACTTGTGAAAAACTGTGCACGGGCGTGCAGACCGCGGGAATCCTCCGCCGCAACGGCGGAACCGCAATAAACATTACATTCCGAAAGGAGACTGCAGTATGAAAAAGACGAAGAAAATACTGAGCGTCTTTCTCAGCGTTGTGATGGTATTCACGGCGTTCAGCGCGGCCCTTGTGCAGCGCGCCTACGCCGCGCCTGCCGCCGCGCAGGAAGGAACCTTAAACAGAATTGCACTCCTTTTCTGAGCAAATTGCTTCTGCCGTCCGGTGCGCCGCATCGGGCGGCGGAAGCGCAGAGGAGAAAATCAAAAACGGGAACAAAAACGGAGGAACGCAGATATGCAGAAAATTCTGGCCTTTATTCTTTCCATCGGGTTGATGTTCAGCACCATGTTCGGCCTGCTGGCAGAAAAATACGACGTTTACGAAAACATCCGCTACGGCGAAGCCGCGCGCGACCTGGTTACGGTTTACGTGCCGAAAAACGCGGCGCAGCGCGAATATAACGCCTGCATCCTTTACATCCACGGCGGCTCCTGGACGGGCGGCGAAAAGGAAGATATGGCGCCCCTGTGCAAAAAGCTTGCCGGAAAGGGATATATTACCGCCACCATGAGCTATTCGCTGTGCGCCGAAGGCAGCGACGTGACCGTATATACCATGCTGGACGAGATAGGCATGTGCATAGCGGCGATCAAAACCTTCTCGGACGAGCGGGGCCTGAACATTACGAAGCTTGCCACCTCCGGCTATTCGGCGGGCGGGCACATCTCCATGCTCTACAGCTACACGCGCGCGCAGGACGCCGCCGTTGAGCTGGCGTTTACGGCGAACCGCGTGGGACCCGCGGATATGACGACGGCCGCGTGGGGCGATTCCGCCTACCGGCTTACTTCGCAATTGACCGGCGTTGAGATCACGGACGAAATGAAGGCGAACGGCGAAGCGGACCGCTTATGCCGGGAGATCTCGCCCGTGGCGTACGTAAACGAAAACACCGTGCCCTCCCTGTTCGCCTACGCCGGGAACGACCTGCTTGTGCCCAGGGGCAACCGCGAGGCGATGGAAAAGACGTTTGCCGATACCTTCGGCGAGAACGGCAGCGGCTACCGCTACGTGTTCTATCCACTTTCCGGGCACGGCCTGCTGCTGGACCCCGTGAGCGAGGAATGCTATTACGGCGCCCTGTACGGATTCTGTGAGACCTACTTCGGTTACTGAGCAAAAATCATCCGGACGTAACGGCGCCGGCCTCCGCGTTTGTTTTTCGCGGAGGCCGGCATTTTTTCGCTCTGCCTTCTGCCGGATCTCCCGATCCGTGATATCCGGAATATTGGGTTTCACAGCCGCCCCTGCGGCGCAATTATAATTCACAGGTATCGAAAACGAAACAGGCGTTTTCGTTTTCGCACACGGCGGGCAGCGTGATATACCGGACGTCCCCGTACCGGGAGCGCATACCGGGGTGGTAATGCCCCTGAAAAACGGCTTTTACGTTTCCGCTGCCGCGGATCCCGGCAAAAAGCGCGTCCGCGTTGAAAAGACGGTGATTTTGCGGGACGGCGGGATCGATATTGTGGTGCAGAAACACGGCGGCGGGCGCTTCGCTCTGCGATAAAGACGAAAGAAACGCGGCTTCCCCCGGCAGAAAGCAGTCTGTCCAGTCGCCGCCGGCGGGGGTGTAGCGTTCGCCGCTGCGGAAAAAGCAGGTGTCCGCAAAAAGCAGCCGGACGCCGTCCGCCGTACGGTCGGCGGGCTCGCAGCCGCCGAGCAGCCCGTAGTATTCTTCCCGCCCGAACGTGAACGCGTCGTGGTTGCCCATAACGCAGAGCGTTTCGATGCCGGAAGAAGCGATGACCTCCCGCACCTCCGTAAGGCGGCGCACGTCCTCGGCATGCGAACCGTTTTTATCGATCAGATCGCCGAGCGAGATCACCAGCGCGCACTTCTGCCCGGCAAAATACGCGTAGGCGTCCCGGAGTTTGGAAAGCGACCGCCGGTTGTACCGTTTGCCGCAGGTAAGCTCCTGCGATGAATAGTGCGCGTCCGCAAACAGACCTATTTTCATAAAACAGCTTCCCTGCCCTTCTTCAGATAACGGATCGGTTTTCTTCCCTCAGTACCGGCGGCGCAGCGGTTTTTTCCGCCGGGAGAAATCCGGGCGCAGGATCTCCGGATATGATTCCGGCTGCCGCCGGAATTACCGTTTTTTCAGAAAAGCTTTCCGCCGTTGAAGAATACCAGAATGCTCATAAAAATGGCGGAAAAGAAATCGGCGATCCCGTCAAAGATCGAAGCAAAGCCTTCCATAACACGTTCCTCCTTATAAAAATACCTGTGTACGGTTACATTATACTCCCAACGCGGGCGGTTGTCAAATGCCGTGGCGCCGAAGGAAGCTTTTAAGGGAAAGATTTTTGGGGAGGAGGACGATTTCAGCGAAGAGCAAAACAGGGGGCGGACGCGGTCGTTCGGTGAAAAAAACCTGACAGCAATTTGCACAGATCGATCCGTACAGAATCAAAGAAAAGACGCTTTTCAGCGGCAATCCTGAAAGCGTCTTCTTTTTGTGCATGTTTTTTTGAACGGCCTGTTTTGCAGCAGATCCATCGGGATCGGTTTCGTCGCGCCTGTTATCTCGCGCCGAACAAGTGGGCGAAGAAGTAAAGGATGCGGTGGAAGAAGCCGACGATCCTGCCGCCGAAGCCGGTATGGGGCTCGCCGCACCACTTGCAGAGGGTTTCGCCCGCGGGCGTGCCGGGATCTGCGGGCCCGGCGGGGGGTTCTTGTTCCGCGGGCCCGGTGGGGTCGGTTTGGGCCTGCGCCGCGGCTTTCAGCTCGTTATAACGGTTTTCGGCGTCGGTGAGCGCCCGCGCGTTGGTTACCAGCGCCTTCTGCGCGGCGGTGAGCGCGTTATATGCGGCCCTTGCCGCGTCGATCTTCGCTTTACAGGCGTCGGTAAGCTCCACCGTGCCGATGGCGCCGATCTTCTGAATGACGGCGTTCGCCGCGGCCCGGTCGGCCTCCGTCTGCTCCGCCGCCGCTTTCAGCGCATTGTAGCGGTTCACGGCGTCCGTGAGCGTCTGCGCGTTGGTTACAAGCGCTTTCTGCTCGTTTGTGAGCGCGTCGTAGGCGGCCAAAGCGGCGTCGAGCTTCGCCTTGCACGCGGACGTGTATTCCACCGTGCCGATGGCGTTGATCTTTTCGATCACGGCGTTTACAGCCCCCGTATCGGTCCCGGGCTGCTCCGCCGCCGCTTTCAGCTCGTTATACCGCGCGACGGCGTCGTTCAGCTTCTGCACGTTGCTCACAAGCTGTTTCTGCGCGTCGGTGAGGGCGTCGTAAGCGGCCTGCGCCGCGTCGATCTTCGCTTTGCTTTCGTCGGTATATACAACCGTGCCGATGGCGTTGATCAGCATATAAACCTGATCCGCCGCCGCCTTATCCGCCGCGGCCTGCTCCGACTTCGCCTTCAGGGCGTTGTAGCGGTCAATGGCCTCCCACAGCTTCTGATCGTTGCTTACAAGCTCCTTCTGCGCATCGGTGAGGGCGTCGTAGGCGGCCTGCGCCGCGTCGATCTTTACTTTGTAGCTATCCTGATACCACACCTTGCCGATGGCCTCGATCAGTTCGATGACGGCGTTCGCCGCGATCTGATCGGTCGTATCGATGACCGTGAGGCAGCCGTTTTCATCCAGACGGAAGTGTTCGCTGCCCTCGGCCACCGTGATGGTGAACGGTCTGGACGAATTTTTGCGGTTGGTATGCAGGCGGTTGAGCATTGTGAGCTGATCGCCTGCCATCGCCTTGAGCGTTGACGGGATATTTGCGCCCGGGCAGAAGGTAAGAAGGCTGTCCACGGTAGCGGAGCCGTCCGCCCACATGGCCTCGCGCTCCCAGCGCACCGCGCCCTCGGGGATATCCATCACCCGGTTGTAGCGGGCCGGTATGGCCACAACGCGATACATATCCTTTGCGTAAACGATACCGTTTTGGGAGGTATACCGCGGGTTCGTTTCCTTTACCTCGTAATCGGTGGTATTCGTATAGCAGTAAATGGCGATGGAAAGGTTCGTGCCGACGTTCACATTGCCCGAATCCCAGTATATTTCGTATCTTTCGTCCTCATACGGAACGTATTTGATCTCAAAGCTGTCCGGCAGGATCACCTTGGAGAAGGTGGGGTTTCTGGAAAAGCTCAGCTCCCCCATGAATTCCACGCCTTCCGGGATCTCAAACACCTGGTTGGCAAACCGTTTGCCGCGCGGTACGGCAAGCAGCTCCTTGCCGTCGGCCGAGTAAAGAACGCCGTCCACCGCTTTGAAGTTCGTGTTGCCCTCGGGCACAATATACTCGATCATCGCGTTCGTGCCGAAATCATACAGCGTATGGGCGTATCCGATTTGTTTGACCCCGGCGGGAATGGTAAAGCTTGCGCCCTCATGCAGCGCCACGTGGTTCAGAAAGTAGGCGCTCATCACCGCAAGGTTCTCCGGCAAAAGGATCTTCGTTGCGCCGCAGTTCTGGAAGCAGGCGCAGGAATTTCTGATCTTGCTCAGATCCCAGCCTCGCAGGTCGATCGTTACCGGCACCTTCGAGCCCACCGCGTATACGAATTTGTTAAAAGTAAAGGAGATATCCTTCAGGGAGGAGGTATCCCAGTTTTCATATCCGGTAAGCCCGGAGAGGACCTGACACCCGCTGAACATCGAATCGATACTGCCCACCGAGGACATATCGAACGACGAAAGATCCAGCGTTTCAAGCGAGCTGCAGCCGGAGAACATGTAGCGCATATCCGTAACGCCGGAGGTATCGGCGCCGGAAACGTCCACGTGGGTAAGGGCGGAGCAGCCGTGGAAAAGCGATTGCATCCACTGGCTGAATCTGACCCCTTCGCTCATCGTAACGGACGTAACGGTATCGTTATACTCGAACGCGCTCTCACACAGGATCGCAGTATACGTTTTGCCGTCCACCTCCAGGGCGGCGGGCACGGTAACGGTATTTGCCGCGCCGATATATTTGGTGAGCCGGACCGTACCGTTTTTATCGTACACGCTGTATTGCCAATCCTCCGGCCTGAGGCCGCCCGTTTCCTCCGCCGCGGCGGGAAGGCATAAGGCGGGCAGGGCCGAAAGCCCCATCAGCAGGCACAGCGCAAGCGCAAGGATCGTTTTACATGTTTTTTTCATTGTTATACCAACCTTTCCGTATATATTCCGTTTTCAATATACCATATCCGCCGCTTCGCGCAATACCGGCGGGAACGGAAAGGCGTTTTGCGGGAACGGAAAATGAAGCAAGAAAACAACAAATAAAAGCGTGACAAAAAAATTCCCTCCGCGAGGGAGGGAAAAGGGAAAACGCTTATTCCGTTTGAATTGTGATCGTCAGCTTACCGCCAAGCGCGGCGGCGATGCGTTCCAGCGTGCCGACGGAGGGGTTTGCGATCCCGCGTTCGATTTTGGAGAGGTCGGACTGGTCGATCCCGGTCAGGGCGGCAAGCTCCTTTTGGGAGATACCGGCGGCGGCGCGGGCTTGGGAAACGGCGGCGGCCGACGCGGCATGGATCGTGACATTTTGCGTGCGCACCGTTTCGCCGTCTTCCCAGATCGTTTCGGTTTCGATATCCAGATCGTCGTTCCAGAGGATGCCATACGATCCCATCAGTTTTCCGGAAAGGAACAGGGCGCGATCCTCCAGCGCCCCCAGCTGCGGATATTTCGGAAACAGCACGCGCATATCGTAACGCTTGACTTCCCCGGACTGGAACGTCACTTCCAAGGCCGTGCCTTCCAGAAAGCGCAGTTCGATTGCCTTATGAAACATCCGTATCACCTCTTTTACGGTATTATTTGAGCGGCGGGAGTTTGATATACTTTTCGGTTTCCCACATCTCAAGCAGTTCTTTTTTTTATTTCAGAATAAACTCTTTTACAAGGGCCTTTGCCTTTGGCGGGAATTCTCCTTCCATAATTTCGCCGGTTTCAATCAGAAACGGCGCGTCAAAGTCGTTCGTGATCGCATGGACGTGCGGTGGGTTATGCTCTTTGTTACGCAGATACATTACAATAATGATTCCG
>JAEEGL012368705.1_pt1 | contig 11196 bp, 9 predicted proteins | sample 9134231 | NCBI WGS metagenome assembly JAEEGL01 (sample SAMN16246548, study PRJNA631951) | gut metagenome | biome: gut microbiome; feature: rumen; material: fiber-attached | host: Bos | place: Iran: Karaj | collected 2018-10
GCAATGAAGCGACGATAGTTGCGCATCCGGTGGATCGCGCAGGAACAGCTTTCAGGTTATGAAGGCTGTTTTTTATTTGCCTATACACGGTGCCTCGTTCGCAGTTCCACGGAAACCCGGTATGATGGGGAATTATGACCTACAGGTGAAAAAGTTGCTGTCAGGCCATGAACATGTGCTTTTGAAAATCGAAATATGACCCAAATCAGGTAAAATGAGGTATTTAGGTCATGATATTTTCGAATTTTGCACCGGGTGGAGTGAAGGCGACCTGAGTATTAACACCAAAATATGACTCAAAGCGGGAAAAAACGGCGTTTGGGTCATGTATTTCGATATTGTAACCTCGGGTGTGCCAGAAAAGTTTGACCCAAAACGTCGGAAACAGGGCGTTTGGGTCATGAACCGGGTTCGCGGTCCCTCGTCCGCGACTCCACAGAACCCCATTCGCTGAAATCATCCCCACCGGAGAAGCCCCCACCGGAGCATCCCCACCGCAGAAGCAGTCCCCGCTCGAGAACAAACAATGTCCTGCGCGGGAAAAAGTATTATTCTGCGAAGGAATAGTGTAGAATTATGATCATGAAGAGTTTAAGGACCCGACTGACGATCACCATCGTTCTGGTGGTTTTCGGCAGTTCCATATTGTTGTCTTTTATCAGCTACCGGAGGGCGCGGACCAGTCTTATCAGCCAGATGGAGGATAACTACGCCGTTGCCGCTCAGAAGTATGCCCTCGAACTCACATCGTGGGTCAGCACCAATGCGACCATCATAGATACTCTGGCTGCCGAGATAGCCGTCAACGGTATCTCCGCCTCGGACTACGATACTTTCCATAATTATCTGAAGAACAGTAACGAACTTCTGAACAAGAACGGCTATGTTTACGATGTCTACTTCACATATCCGGACAATACGATGGTGTGCGCATCCGACTTCATCGCGGACGGAACGGTCGATTTCGTTCATGAAAGAGAGTGGTACACGACGTCAGCTCTGACGGGCGAACTTTTCTATGCTGCGCCGTATCTTGATTCCGATACCCATAAACCCATAATCACGATCTCCAAAGCCGTATACGGCAACGGCGAGCTGCTGGGTGTGCTTGCTGCGGATATCTTCGTGGATGTTCTGGTCGATATGGTCCGCGAGGCGGATGTCGAGGAGAACAGTTATGCATTTCTGGCGGATCAGAACATGAGAATGCTCGTGCATCCGAACCCGGCATATGATTATGATGATGTGCCACTGGGTATCATGGATGTTCCCGATGCGCCGTACGGCGAACTGGTAGATTACATTCAAAACGGCTATGATGATATGGCTTTTGTGAAGGATTATGATGGTGTCACGAGGGGCATAGCCGTAGCGCAGATGACCAACACCGGATGGTATGTGTGCATCGCGACCGACCGGGCCGCACTGACCAAAGGAGTCGGATCACTGGTCAGAGGTTTTGTCGTAGCCACGCTCGTCTCGATCCTGGTCGGAGCAGTCATTGCCATATTCCTGGCCCGCGTGCTGGATAAACTGAGCCGCCAGGAACAGGAATACAGGCAGGAAGTTTTAAGACTTGAGAAACAGGCGGCTGACGAAGCAAGTGCTGCCAAGAGCCGTTTCCTGGCGGACATGTCACATGAGATCCGAACGCCCATAAATGCCATCATCGGCATGAACGAGATGATCTTACGTGAATCCGACAGTTCGGATATCCTCGGGTATTCCGAGAACATAAGACAGTCCGGGCGCAACCTCCTGCAGCTCATAAACGGGATACTTGATTTTTCCAAGATAGAAGACGGCAAGATGGAGATCGTTCCCGTGCGTTACAGTGTCGGGGCTCAGATCGCATATCTGTTAAACTCCGTTTCGGAACGTGCGTCCGCCAAGGGGCTTGAACTCAACTTCGTCATAGATCCGAAACTTCCTTCGGAACTCTTCGGCGATGATACGCGTATCAATCAGGTTATCGCGAATCTTCTGACCAACGCCGTGAAGTACACGGAAAAAGGAAGCGTGACATTCACGATGGAAGGCCGCGATCGGAATCCCGAAGACGGCACGATCACTATCTTTGTCGAGGTGAAGGATACCGGAATAGGCATAAAAGACAGTGATCTGCCGAAGCTTTTTGAATCATTCGAAAGACTTGATGTGGTGAGGAACAGAAACATCGAGGGAACCGGACTCGGCATGGCGATAGTGACCAGACTTCTGGACCTCATGGGCGGTGAACTGAAGGTCGAAAGCAGGTATGGCGAGGGAAGCTCTTTTTCGTTTGAACTTCTGCAGAAGATAGAAAATGACGAGCCGCTCGGTGATTATCGTTCGGCGATCGCCGACATGGGCGGTGCTCCGACATATACGGAAACATTCCGCGCTCCCGATGCGCACATCCTCGTAGTCGATGACACTAAGATGAACATCATAGTCGTGGAGAGCCTCCTGAAAAAGACCGGTGTCAGGATCGACAGTGCTTTATGCGGAACCGATTCGATCATGCTTTGCAGAGAGAATTCGTACGATCTGATCCTGATGGATCAGCGTATGCCCGGCATGGACGGTACTGAGGCAATGCAGGCTATCAGGGCACTTGATGACAGTAAAAATGCGGATACTCCTATCATCTGCCTTACAGCCGATGTGATAAGAGGCGCCAAAGAAAAATACGTGGGACTCGGCTTTGACGATTATCTGACCAAACCCATCGAAGGCGATGAACTGGAGAAGATGCTCTTAAGTTATCTCCCGCCCGAAAAAGTCGAGATCACGGAAACCATGAGCGTCGATACTTCATCCGAATTCGAAGATCTGTTTAACGCACTTGAGGAGATCGGCATCGACACCAAAGCCGGTATCGAATTCTGCGCTCAGGATGAGAATATATACCTGACCGTCCTTGAAGCGTATGTTGTCGAGGAAAAGACCAAGTCCTGCGACATACGCGAATGCTTCGCCGCAAAAGACTGGGATGATTACGGAGTCTACATCCATTCACTGAAGAGCACTTCAAAGACCATCGGCGCGACGGAGCTGTATAAAATGGCTGCCGAGCTTGAGACCGCGGCGAGAAGCGGGGATGAAGATGCGATCAGAAGCATGCATGATGAAGTGATGGATAAGTATGAGAAACTTGTCGCTTTTATAAGTGATCATATAGATGCGGATGCATCGGATCCGTTTGATGAAGACGGCATCCTTGAGTTTGAACCGAGCAGCGACAGGCAGTCATGACGGCATAAAAATACTTAAAAAAGAGGAGACTGACATGTACAAGACCACAGTAAAGATCGAAGGAATGATGTGCGGCAATTGCGAGAAGCATACCGTGGAAGCAATCACGGGTGCATTCCCGGGCGCCAAAAAAGTATCCGCTTCACACACCGACAACGAGGCGGTTTTTGTCACGCCCGATGAGCCGGATGCGGAAAAGATAAAGGAAGTCATCACGGAGACGGGATACACTTATGTATCTTCGGAGAGTGAGCCTTATTCGGGCGGATTTTTATCGGGGTTATTTAAGAAATAATGAAATGGACCATCAAGTACACATTGCTTAACGTTGCGTATTTCGCGGCGTTCTGCACATTACATGCCTATGCGGCGGTATACCTGCTCGCAAACGGGTTCAACAATACCGAAGTGGGCATCCTGCTCGCTCTCGCAAACATCGTATCGGCCGTACTTCAGCCGGTCATAGCGGGTATCATCGATAAACCGGGATATCTTACGAACAGACGCTTCATCATGATCGCCGTTCTGATCATTCTCGGCGGCTCGCTGATCCTGATGTTCGTACCGGGTAACAAACCGGTCATATTTGCCGTATATGCGATCATCTACATGATACAGTTTGCATATCAGCCGGTCATGACGGCACTGTGCTTTGAGTATCAGAAAGCCGGATGCGATATCTTTTACGGACTGGCCAGAGGCCTCGGGTCTGCGGGATTTGCGGTGACTTCGCTCTTCATCGGAAGGGCGGTGGAGACAAAAGGAGTTACAGTCCTGCTGTGGGGCAATCTGATAACTATGGCTGTCTCGGTCGTGCTGATCCTGATGTTTAAGAAACCGGAGTCGGCCGAAGATGATAATGCCGAAGCGAAAACCGAAGTCAAAGGTACCGCGCATAATTCACTGCCGGAATTTGCCCGCACGTATCCAGCGTTCGTTTTATTCCTGGCCGGCGCGATATGCTTTTTCTTTGCGCATAACATGATCAATGATTTCATGATCCAGATCATCAGGCATCTGGGAGGAAATGAGACCGAACTCGGTTTTTCCAATTTCCTTCAGGCCATCCTTGAACTTCCGGTCATGGCGCTTATCGGGATCGTATTAAAAAAGATCAGGGCGCATAAACTGTTGATCATTTCGGGTATTGCGTTCTTTATCAAGATCTTTATCCTTGTTTTTGCAAAAGGATTACCGGAGATGTATTTAAGCCAGTCGTTCCAGCTTTTTGCATACGCGGTGTTCATCCCGGCGGGCGCGTATTACGTCAGCGAGACGATGGAGGAACTCGACCAGGTCAAAGGTCAGGCTTTCATCACGAGCGCCATCACCATCGGAGGCGTGTTCTCCAATCTGATCAGCGGAGTGATCCTCGACCACTCGAGCATAAAGACCATGCTGCTGACCGGAAGTATCGTCTGCGCGGTCGGAGTCGTGATAACCATATACGCCCTGACAAAACTTCCGCACCATGTAAACGCAGATAACCCGGACTGATGTCCGGGTTGTTTTTTGATCCGGTCTGATGTCCGGGCCGTTTACGGTTTACGCTTGGCGTCATTATCCGATCGCCTTTTCATTAGTTCCGGTCATCGTAACCGGTTGGCGATCCTGTTCTCGTTCTTGCCGTATGTGTTCCAATGATTGAGGAGCGCATCCGCATCAGGTCCGAAAGCATCGCGCAGATCCTTGTAATTGTAGTAATAGCACAGAGCATTGAACTCGGTGGTGTTGCCGGAGAATGTCCTGAGCTTTTCGACAGCGGCCTTGTTCTCATCGAGCTTCTGTACTGCCTCGGGATCGATGTGCTGTAAATATACCTCTATGCAGTCATGAACATCGGTGTTTGAGCCGACTCTTTTATCATCCAGATAGAAATGGAAGAATATGTTCTTTACAGTCTCATCCGGACCGATGTGGAGGCGGACTACTTCCGTTCCGGATTTGAATGAGCACTCCATATAGGTTGCGGAACTGGTATGCGGACCTACGTAATAAGTGTAATCGTAATATGAGATGATCCTGAGTTCCTTGACGCTGCCCGCATCCATCTTGAGCACCGTCTGCTCGAAATCAAAGTAGTCGAGTCTTTCGCTGTAGGCATCGGCTTTGGCACTGAACGAAAATACGAGAACAACCGTCAGCATGATAAGGCCGATCATACGTTTAAAAATATTTTTCATAAATCTGTAACCCGTCCGAAGCTGATCATCGGACTTCCCCTTTCCCCCGATAACGGGATTGTCTTATACATACCCTAATAATACTCACATAATCTGCGATGCACAAGCGAAAACATAGGTATTTGAAGCAGGAGTTCAGTGTGTTAAAATATATTTGTGTTTATGCTTACGCACATGGGCTCCCGTCCGGTCTCGTACCGGTAGGGGGCCCGAACAATCTTAAGAGAAAAGCATGCCGGTGTGCAGGGGGCTGATCAGAGGGACACCACCGGTCCCGCACATAACAAAAACTGATACCTCTGAGATCGGAATATAAGAAGTATGGTTCACGGGAAACGGGTATGATAAATTACCGGCTCCTGACAGGAGAAAGGGTTCAGCTTTAATGGATTACAGCCAATACGAGATCTACGATTTTGACAGCGTGAGTGCGTTCAACCTTTCTACGGGTTACAAGGAACGCAGTTACCAGATGCACTGGCATTCCTACGGGGAGATATTGTATGTAGGCCCGGGTGATACGAACATCTACAAGGTCAACCAGAATACATACGAACTTCTTCCGGGCGATTTCGTTCTGATATGGCCGATGGAGATGCATTCCATAGTGGATGCGGACAGGACGGAATCCCTTGTCATACAGTTCAGTAATGCATTCATCAATTCTCTGTTCGATCTGCGCAGGATCATGCACTTATATCGAAATGTGCATATCATCTGCATCAAGGCTCATCCGGAACTGGCGGAAAAACTCAGGGTCATAGCTTTCAAAATGAAGGACATCTTTCTCTCGGAACAGCCGGATCGTGAACTCAGGTGCTGCATGCTGCTGATGGAGTTCATGCTCACGCTCGACGAATACAGGGATGAACTCGCTCCCGAACTCGAAGGGCAGGAGGTCCTCGGCTATACCGATGATGTCATGCGCAGGATGATAATGGTGACGGATTATATCAAAAACAATCTGACCGCCGACGATCTTTCCCAGGCTGCGATGGCGGAGATGGCCGGGATAAGCAAGGATTATTTTTCCAGGATATTTAAAAACGTCACGGGTATGAACTACAGCAAGTGGCTTAACATGATAAGACTTGAAAAGGCGACGGAACTGCTTTCGCAGAATGACATGACTCTGACCGAAGTCGCCATGCTGTCAGGATTCCAGAGCATACCCAGCTTCAACAGGGTATTCCGTGATGAAAAAGGGATGGCACCGGGGGAGTACCGGTCACTGTTTATAGGGGGTAAAGGAAAATGAGCATTGATTTAAGCGTTATGCCGAAACTCGGATTTGGTCTGATGCGTCTGCCCGAAAAAAACGGGGTTATCGACCATGAGCATGTCTGTCGCATGGTAGATAAGTATATGGAGGCGGGTATGAACTACTTTGATACCGCTTACGTATATCACGGAGGGAAAAGTGAGGTTGCCGCAAGGGAGGCGCTCGTAAAGCGTTATCCGAGAGACAGCTTCATGATCGCGACCAAGCTCCCCGCATGGGAGATAAGAAAACCCGAGGATGTGGACAGACTTTTTAACGAGCAGCTTGAAAGAGCCGGAGTCGATTATTTCGATTTTTATCTCCTGCATTCGATCGAGGACGGATCCAATTACGATACTTACGTAAAATACGACTGCTTCAAATGGGGAATGAAGATGAAGGAGGAAGGTAAGATCAAACACTTCGGATTCTCATTCCACGGAAGTCCGGAACTTCTGACCGAGATCGTGGAGAATCATCCGGAGATCGAATTCGTTCAGATACAGCTTAACTATCTGGACAGGACCAATCCGGTCGTACGTTCACAGAGACTCTATGAGATACTTCGCGACAGGAATATCCCGATCATCGTAATGGAGCCCGTGCGCGGCGGAATGCTGGCCAGCATGGCACCGGAGATCGAAGCTAAGTTCAAGGCGGCCCGCCCCGATAAATCGGTAGCTTCATGGGCACTTCGCTTCGTGGGTTCACTTCCGGGCGTCATGACGATCCTTTCGGGCATGTCCAATGAAGAACAGATGGATGACAATATCGGAACATTTAAGAACTTCGAGCCCATGTCCGACGAGGAACTTAAGATCGTGGACGAGGTTACCGAAGAGATCCTGGGAATCCCGCAGATAGGATGTACGGCATGCAAATACTGCTGCGACGGCTGCCCGATGAAGATAAGCATTCCCGATGTGTTCAGGACCATCAACACTCTCAGGCGTTATCCCGATGACTGGAGATCCAAGAACTTCTATTCCGGACTGACTCAGAGGAGCGGCAAGGCATCCGCATGTATCGCCTGCGGACAGTGCGAGAGGGTATGTCCTCAGCATCTGCCGATCATCGAACTCATGAAGGAAGCAGCCGAGATCCTGGATTGATATCCGCAAACCGGGATTCCGGATCGATCATATGAAAGGGGACAGTCATGGAAAATGTAAAATGGGGTGTACTCGGAACCGCCAATATAGCACGCGGATGCACGATACCCGGCATGAAGCTGGCCGAGCACTGCGAACTGTACGCGATAGCCGGAAGAAATAAAGATAAAGCCGAAGCTTTTAAAGAAGAGTTCGGTTTCGAAAAAGCATACGGAAGCTACGATGAACTGATAGCCGATCCCGAAGTGGAGGCTGTATATATCCCGCTTCCGAACAACCTGCATCTCAAATGGGTTGTGGCTGCGCTTGAGAATAAAAAGCATGTTCTGTGCGAGAAGCCTCTGGCCCTGAATGCGGATGAAGCCCGTAAGATGTATGAGACAGCCGAGAAGAACGGCGTCTATCTGATGGAGGCATATGCATATCTTCACAGTCCTTATGTCGAAAGTCTTCTTAATGACGTAAAAAGCGGTATAATAGGTGATGTGGATTATATAGAATCCGCATTCATAACGCAGGGTTATAAAGAGGATTTCCGTCTGCATAAGGAATTGGGCGGCGGAGCGATGTACGATCTGGGATGCTACTGCACTACCATGATCCTCACGCTCACCGGTTCGAAACCCGAATTCGTAAAAGCCGTTGCGGAGTTTACCGATCTCGGAGTCGATCAGAATACATCCGCGATCATCCGTCTTGAAAACGGCGTAAGAGCTTCTCTTAACGTAGGTATGATACTCGGAGCCGACAGCAACTCCAGATTTGACAGGCTCTATGTCCACGGAAGCAAGGGCTGCATCAGGTCTGACGTGGAGTATAATCAGCAGGGCGAAGTATCATACAGGATCATTACGAAAGACGGCGAGACCATCCGTACGATCAATGTTCCCCAAAATTATTCTCTGGAATCGGAGCAGCTGAACAGATGCATAAGAGGGGATGAAAAGCCGCTCATCACCCCGGAATTCTCTGTAACCAATGCCGAACTGATAGACACGGTATTGAAGGAGATAGGGTTCTGAAACTGATACATTTATCCGATCTTCATCTTGGAAAAAAAGTAAACGAGTTTTCCATGATCGAAGATCAGGAATACATACTTTTAAAGATCCGAAAGATAATCGAAGAACAACACCCCGACGCAGTACTGGTTGCCGGCGACATATTCGACCGCAGCGTTGCTTCGGAGGAGGCTATCAAACTATGGGATGGGTTCCTGGTCAGTCTGGCCGGGGATCACATCCCTTTATTTGCGATTCCCGGAAATCACGACTCCGCCGTCAGAGTATCGGATCACTCGGAACTGGTCGATTCGGTGGGGATACATCTTTCCGGTCCTTATGACGGCTCCGTCCGGAAAGTGACCATGGAAGACGGTGACGGTGCCGTGAATATCTATATGCTCCCGTTTATCAAGCCCGTCATGGTCCGGAGCATTTTTCCCGATGAAGAGATAAACGACTATACCGACGCATGCCGCGCGGCCATCTCGCATATGGAAGTCGACACTTCCGAGCGGAACGTGCTGATCGCGCATCAGTTCGTCACGGGTGCTGCCAGATGTGATTCGGAAGAGATAGTAGGCGGACTCGATAACGTTGATTCATCCGTTTTTGACGATTTCGATTATGTCGCTCTCGGACATCTTCACGGGCCTCAGCATGCAGGCAGAAAAGAAGTCCGCTACTGTGGTACGCCGCTCAAATATTCTTTTTCCGAAAAAGATCATGTGAAGTCCGTGACCGTGGTGGATCTGGGACCGAAGGGGATTGTGGATATCAGTGAGATCCCTCTTGTTCCGCGTCGTGACATGCGTGAGATACGCGGAACGTATGACGAGCTCGTATCCCGCGAAAACTATGAGGGGACGGCTGTCGATGATTATATCCTCGCGGTCCTCACCGATGAGAATGATGTTTATGATGCGATGCCCAGACTCAGATGCGTTTACCCGAATCTGATGAAGATCCGTTATGAGAATAAGCGGACATCCGAGACTCGAGAGATTTCCGATGATGCGGATGTTACGAGAAAGACGCCGCTTGAACTTTTTGAAGAATTCTACGAGACACAGAACAACGACAGGATGAGCGACGAGCAGAGAGAATTTGCCGGGAAGCTCATAGAATCGATATGGGAGGGCTGATATGAGACCGTTGAATCTGAAAATGTCAGCGTTCGGACCATATGCGGGATGTGTCGAGATACCGATGAGCGAACTCGGTGAGACAGGGCTGTATCTGATCACGGGTGATACCGGAGCAGGTAAGACTACGATATTCGATGCGATATGTTTTGCGCTGTACGGCGAAGCGAGCGGCCCCAACAGAGAGAACTGGATGCTCAATTCAAAATACGCCGCGGAGGGCACTCCGACCGTAGTCGAGCTTACTTTTTTACATGCGGGAAAAGAATATAAGGTCTGCAGGAATACCGATTACGAGCGCCCGGCCAAAAGAGGCGGAGGAAAGACCTCAGAGCCTGCGGATGCGACACTTACCATGCCTGACGGTCAGGTTATAAATAAGATCTCCAACGTGAACGCGAAGATCAGGGAGATACTCGGACTCGACCGCGGGCAGTTTCTTCAGATCACGATGATAGCGCAGGGTGATTTTCAGAAGCTGATCACATCCGAGACCAAAGAGCGGATGGAGATCTTCCGTAAGCTTTTTCATACCGAGAATTATCTGACCCTGCAGACGAGCCTTCAGAGCGAGTGCAAGAGCGTTAAGGACCGGCTCGATATCAGCAGACGGAGCATCAGCCAGTACATAGAAGGCATACAGACCGATGAGGATGACGAGTTTGCCCCGGAAGTCGCCAAAGCACGCGAAGGCAAGGAGACGGTCGAAGAGGTTCTGATCCTGCTGGATCGTATCATCGACCGCGACAGTGCGCATGAAGATAAGCTGGATGAGGAACTTAACGATATCAATTCCCATCTCGGTAAGGTGAACAATATCCTGGGTGCGGCATCGGCCCTTGAGGCTGCAAAGGCGGCTCTTGAGGCGGCAAAGACTGCCATTGAGGCCGAGAAACCGCGCACGGAGGAACTTCGTAAGGCACGTGATGAGGCTAAAGAGAAACTTGCCGAAAAAGAGAGCCTGACCGAAGAAGCAAATAAGATCGAAGCGATCTTTCCCACCTATGAAGCCATAGACAAGCTTGCTGCGGAGTCCGCCGTGATAAGGGATCGGGTAGCCGAAAAAACAGAGAAGTTCGAGGCTCTCATTAAGGAGCGTGAAGGAAAAGAAGCGGAACTGTCCGCGATGAAGGAAGAATACTCACTGATAAAGGATTCATCCGCCGAAGCCGAGAAGGCAAAGAATGCATTTGAGAAGCTGACCGGCGAAGTATCCGAACTTCGGGAACTGTCCGGTGAATTAAAGAAATACTCGGA
>JAEEGL012547591.1_pt1 | contig 11196 bp, 10 predicted proteins | sample 9134231 | NCBI WGS metagenome assembly JAEEGL01 (sample SAMN16246548, study PRJNA631951) | gut metagenome | biome: gut microbiome; feature: rumen; material: fiber-attached | host: Bos | place: Iran: Karaj | collected 2018-10
ACGGATATTAGTAAACGGGAGAGAGAAGCGCGTTAAGCGCTGCCGAAAACATCATCACCGAAAGGAAAACGCGTATTTTGCGGAAGTTTTTCGCGGTCGCGACTATAGGAATGACGACTGCGAAGGAACACAGGATTCCGACCTTTCCGGCGTCTACGTCGGAGTATAAAAGTATGAAGGTGAGCAGCGCGGCGACGGGTATGACGGCCGCGGCGAACTTTTCGTCGGAAGTGACGTAAAAGATATAGAACATGGGGACGCAGACGCAGATAAAGACGGCGACCATGCCGATGTTGCCTATCGTTCCGAGAAAGGCGGCGGAATAGACGTCGGGCGCGGCGTAGTAGAAATACTGTCCGGGGTAAAGGGATAGAGGATTCTTATCGAGGAGCTGGATAAAGCACAGGATCGAAAACAGAGCGCCGGACGCCGCAAGAAAAAAGACGTATTTAGGCTTGAAGGGCTTGTCCGAAAGGACAAAAAAGCAAAGGCAGTAGAAAAAGACGGTCAGCAGCCCCTCATAACGCCCGAGACCGAGAATGACGCCCGATCCGTAAGGTGAAAAAAGGGCGGAAAGACAGCAGGCGGCAAAAAAAGCGAGAACGCATATCAGAGAGGCGGAAAGCTTAGGCTTGATCCTGAGCTTTATCATGAAAAAGATCTCGGACAGCGCGTATGCCGACGTCGCGATGACGAAGAAGCACCATTTCACGTGAGTTATGTCTTTGTAGCCCGACGGCATAACGAAAAGAGGAAAGACGAAAAACATGAGCAGCACGTATATATCGCAGAAAAGCCCGCGAAAGCTTTCTGTCTTCTTTTCCGTAAGCGGCAATCCGTTCACCTCCGATCGTGCGTTTTTAAGTATTATACCATAAAAAACTTCGGGACGCATATATATTTACAACAACGAAAAGGAGGTAAAAGAATGATGGAAAAGTATCTGCCGGAGGGCAGGCTCAATAAAGGCGTCCTGACGGCGGAAGCGCTGAACAGAGCGCTGGAAACGGGAGAGATCCTCGAGGGAAGAGTCGTAAGATGCACCGAGGGACACGATCTGATAATAGAGGGAAACGGCTTCGTCGGCGTTATCCCGAGGCTCTGCACATCGGTCGGGATAGAAGAGGGCAGGACGAGGGAGATAGCCATACTTTCGAGAGTCGGCAAGCCGGTCTGCTTCTGCGTTGAGGACCGTTTTGACGGGATATATATGCTTTCGAGAAAAAAAGCTCAGGAGAGAGCGCTCGCCTATTATATGGATGAGGTCCAAACGGGGCAGATCACCGAATGCAGAGTGACCCATCTCGAAAACTTCGGCGCCTTCGTCGACATAGGCTGCGGCGTCCCGTCTATGATAGGGATAGAGAACATATCCGTTTCAAGGATATCCCACCCCTGCGAACGCTTTTACACGAAGCAGGACATCTTCGCCGTCGTCGCCGCAAAGGACAGGGAGAACGGCAGGGTCATCCTTTCGCATAAGGAGCTTTTGGGAACGTGGGAAGAGAACAGCGCGGGGATAAAGGTCGGAGAGACGCTCGAGGGGATAGTACGGGGAGTGGAGGATTACGGTATGTTCATAGAGCTTGCGCCCAATCTCTCGGGACTTGCCGAAAAGAAAGAGGGGATAGAGTGCGGCTCCTGCGTTTCGGTATACGTAAAATCGGTCAACCCGGAAAAAATGAAGATAAAGCTCATAGTCATAGATTCGCTGGACTGCTCGCAGAAAAGCTTTTTGTCGAGGCGGAACTATTTCCTTACGGACGGGATAATAAAAAGATGGAGATACAGCCCGCAGTGCTGCACGTCTAAAACGATCGAGACGGTATTCTGATAAAAACGGTCCGACCCCTTGAAAAAGGCGGTCGGACCGTTTTTGACCGCAGAAAATGACCTTCGCGGGGACGGGACGGCCGCAAGGGTGGATAAAAATACTCAGCACCGTATTTTTTTTCGTGAAGACACGTTTTTTTAACAAAAAAAAGCAAGCTGTTATATTGATTTTTGTTTTTCGGCATTATATAATTAAATAAATTTTATCGTGGTGAAGTATTATCGCGGATAGGAGAAAAGAAATGATGAATATTAATTGGAAAGAACTCGGCTTCAGCTATATCAAAACGGACAAGCGTTTCGTAGCCTGCTTCAAGGACGGAAAATGGGACGAAGGGATCCTGTCGGACGACGGGACGATCACCATAAGCGAATCGGCGTGCGTCCTCCAGTATGCCCAGACCTGCTTCGAAGGTCTGAAGGCGTATACCACCGTGCAGGGCAAAAAGGTCTGCTTCAGACCCGACCTCAACGCCAAGAGGATGGCGGACTCCTGCCGCAGGATGAAGATGCCCGTCTTCCCGGAGGAAAAGTTCATCGAAGCCGTCGTGAAGACGGTCAAGGCCAACGAAGCGTGGATACCTCCTTACGGCACGGGCGCGACCCTCTACGTCCGTCCCTTCATGTTCGGCTCCGACGCGATAATAGGCGTCAAGCCCGCAAACGAGTATCAGTTCCGTATTTTCACGACTCCGGTCGGACCTTATTTCAAAAACGGCGTCAAGCCGCTCACGGTGCGCATTTCCGATCTTGACAGAGCCGCTCCGCGCGGGACCGGAAACATAAAAGCCGGACTCAATTACGCGATGAGCCTTTACAATATCGTCGACGCTCATGAAAAGGGCTTTGACGAGAACATATATCTCGATCCCGGCACCAGGACCTACATCGAGGAAACCGGCGGCGCAAACATCATCTTCGTGGGACAGGACGGGAACCTCGTCATCCCGAAGTCCGATTCGATACTCCCCTCGGTCACGAGAAGATCTCTGGTATACGTTGCCGAGCATTATCTCGGACTCAAGGTCGACGAGCGCAAGGTCGCACTATCCGAGGTAAAGGATTTTGCCGAATGCGGTCTCTGCGGCACGGCGGCGGTCATCTCCCCGATAGGCAAGATAGTCGATCACGGCAAGGAGATCTGCCTGCCCTCCGGAATGGAAAGCATGGGCAAGGTCACGAAGAAACTGTACGACACTCTGGTCGGCATCCAGCTCGGCACGATAGAAGCGCCGGAAGGATGGATCGTCGAGATCAAATAAAAAAGGTCCCCATGAAAGGATGAAAATCGTATGTTGACAATAGATAAGGTCTTTCAGGCGTCGGTAGTACTAAAGAACATAATCCGTCCCACTCCCATAGCCAAGACGACGGGGATAACGGACAGCTGCGAACTCTTTTTGAAGCCCGAGAATCTGCAGAGAACGGGCTCCTTCAAAGTGCGCGGCTCGGGATACAAGATCGCCATGCTGTCAGACGAGGAAAAATCTCACGGAGTCATTGCCTGCTCTGCCGGAAACCATGCGCAGGGCGTGGCGCTCGCGGCGACGAAGTGCGGCATTTCCTCCCTCATCTGCCTGCCCGACAGCGCGCCGATATCCAAGATAGAGGCGACGAAGAAGCTGGGCGCGGAGGTCTGTCTCGTTGACGGCGTTTACGACGACGCTTATGCAAAGGCCCTGGAGCTCAAGGAGCAGTACGGATATACCTTCGTCCATCCCTACGACGACGAGGACGTCATCGCAGGGCAGGGGACCATAGCCCTTGAGATCACCAACGAGTTCCCGGACGTGGACGCGGTCATCGTCCCGATAGGCGGCGGCGGTCTCATTTCCGGCATCTCCTATACTTTGAAGCACATCAACCCGAACATAAAGGTTTACGGCGTTCAGGCGGCGGGCGCGCCGGGCATGTACAACTCAATCCGCAGCGGAAAGCTTCAGTGCCTGGATCACGTTTCCACGATAGCCGACGGCATCGCGGTGAAGAAGCCGGGAGAGAACACCTTCGAGCTCGTCAAGAAATACGTGGACGATATAGCTCTCGTATCCGAGGACGAGATCGCCTCGGCGATACTCGCGCTTATCGAACAGCCCAAGATGATAGCCGAGGGCGCCGGCGCGGTATCGGTCGCGGCAGTTATGTTCAACAAGTTCCCGCTCGCGGGGAAAAAGGTCATCAGCGTGGTATCGGGAGGCAATATAGACGTTACGAGCCTTTCAAGGGTCATAGAACGCGGACTTATGAAAACCGGGCGACTAACCTCGCTGCTTATCGAGCTAATCGATAAGCCGGGACAGCTCAAGGACGTTTCGCGCATCATAGCCGACTGCGGCGGAAACGTTACGAGCGTCCATCACGAGCGCAACGGAGACACGGAGAGCGTGAACGGATGCTACCTCCGCATCTCCATGGAGACCCGCAACTATGATCACGTTCAGGAGATCATAAGCGCACTCAAAAAAGAGGGATTCAAAATAGTCTGAACGGTTTGAAAGGAATCGGATAATATGGACAGTTCCAAATACAGCGTAGGATACTATCCTGCGCCGGGCAAACATATAAAATGGGCGGAAAAGGATCACATAGATAAAAAGCCGGATTGGTGCAGCGTCGATCTGCGCGACGGCAATCAGAGCCTCGTCATACCGATGAGCCTCGACGAAAAGCTCCGCTTTTACAAAATGCTCCTCAAGATAGGCTTCAAGGAGATAGAGGTCGGATTCCCCGCGGCGTCGGATACGGAGTATGAGTTCCTGCGCAAGATAATAGACGAAAAGCTCATACCGGACGACGTTTCGGTCCAGGTGCTCACCCAGTGCCGCGAGCACATAATACGCAGGACCTTCGAGGCGTGCAAGGGCGCGCCGCGCGCCATAATACATTTTTACAATTCCACGAGCGTCGCGCAGAGGCAGCAGGTCTTCCGCATGTCGAAGGAAGAGATCAAGAAGATCGCGGTCGACGGCGCCAAGCTCGTAAAGAAGCTCGCAAAGGAATATGAGGGGAACTTCAGATTCGAGTATTCTCCCGAGAGCTTCACGGGGACCGAGCCCGAATACGCGCTTGAGGTCGTCAACGCCGTGCTCGACGTGCTCGAGCCTTCGGAAACGAACAACGTGATAATCAATCTGCCGGTAACGGTCGAGATGAGCAGTCCCCACATATACGCGAGCCAGATCGAGTATATGAACGAGAACATGAAATACCGTAAGTTCGTGACCCTTTCGACGCATCCGCACAACGACAGAGGAACGGGCGTCGCCGACGCCGAGCTGGCGCTTCTGGCGGGAGCCGAAAGGATAGAAGGGACCCTGTTCGGGAACGGAGAGAGAACGGGCAACGTCGACATAGTGACCCTTGCCATGAACATGTATTCTCACGGCATAGATCCGGGTCTCGATTTTTCGGATATGCCCGCCGTGGCGGAGGTCTATGAGGACTGCACCCGCATGCACGTTTACGACAGGAGTCCTTATGCCGGAGCGCTGGTCTTCGCGGCCTTCTCGGGAAGCCATCAGGACGCCATCGCGAAGGGAATGAAATACCGCGCGGAAATGGGCAGGAAGCAGTGGGACGTGCCATATCTGCCGATAGACCCGCAGGACGTGAACCGCGTTTACGACGCCGACGTCATAAGAGTCAATTCCCAGAGCGGCAAGGGCGGCATAGGCTATCTGCTCGAGCATACCTACGGCTACGTCCTTCCCGCAAAGATGCGCGAGGATCTGAGCTATTTCTGCAAGAGCGTTTCGGATACCGAACACAGAGAGCTCAAGGTCGCGGACATCCTCGACCTGTTCCGTTCGAGATATCTCACATCGGGACGTCCTATCGCGATAGAGAGCATAAGCTTTACCAAAAAACCCGATTCGGTCAGCGGCGTGATAGTCTTCTCGAGAGACGGGAAGAAGACCGAGGTCTCCGCGGACGGAAACGGCTCGATAGACGTCATCAGCAACGCGCTCAGAAAGTTCACGGGCATAGATTACCATCTTGAGGATTATACCGAGCACAGCATGAGAGGAAGCGGCTCGCAGAGTATCGCGGCGGCATATATAGGCATAACCGGAAAGACGGGAAAGATTATATGGGGCGCGGGACTCAATACCGATATCATCCACGCGAGCGGCGACGCCCTGATAAGCGCCTTCAATAACATGCTGGCGGAGCAAGGAGAATAAGATTATGGGAATGACGATGACTCAGAAGATATTGGCGGCCCATGCGGGGCTGGAAAGCGTTTCCGCAGGCCAGCTGATAAACGCAAAGCTCGATCTCGTTCTCGGAAACGACATCACCACGCCCGTCGCGATAAACGAGTTTAAAAAGGCGGGTTTTACCGAGGTCTTCGACAAGGACAAGATAGCCATAGTCCTCGATCATTTCGTCCCCAACAAGGACATCAAGGCGGCAGAGCAGTCAAAGCAGTGCAGGGAGTTTTCCTGCTCTCACTGCATAAGCCATTTTTACGACGTCGGGAAAATGGGCATAGAGCACGCGCTTTTGCCCGAACAGGGCATCGTCTGCGCGGGCGACTGCGTCATCGGAGCCGACAGCCATACCTGCACCTACGGTGCGCTCGGAGCCTTTTCCACGGGCGTCGGCAGCACGGATATGGCGGCTGGCATGGCGACCGGCAAGGCGTGGTTCAAGGTGCCTGCGGCGATAAAGTTCGAGCTTTGCGGAAAGCTGCCGTCCAACTGCAGCGGCAAGGATCTGATCCTTACGATAATAGGGAAGATAGGCGTCGACGGCGCTCTGTATAAGAGCATGGAGTTCTGCGGCGACGGCGTCGCGTCTCTTTCCATGGACGACAGGCTCTGCATCTGCAACATGGCGATCGAGGCGGGCGCGAAGAACGGCATTTTCCCGGTGGACAAGGTCACGCTCGATTATCTCAAGGGACGCTGCAAAAGAAAGCCCGTCGTTTATTCGGCGGACCCGGACGCGAAATATGAAAAGAAGATAAAGATCGATCTTTCGAAGATAAGGCCCACCGTAAGCTGCCCCCATCTTCCCGAAAACACAAAGCCCGCGAGCAAGCTTTCAAAGATAAAAATAGATCAGGTCGTGATCGGAAGCTGCACGAACGGCAGAATGGAGGACATGGAGGCGGCGTATAAGGTCTTAAAAGGCAAAAAGGTCGCAGACGGAGTCAGGTGTATCATAATACCGGCTACGATGAAGGTCTACCGCGAGTGCATAAAGCGCGGCTTCGTCACGGCCTTCATCGACGCGGGCGCCGTCGTTTCCACCCCGACCTGCGGACCGTGCCTCGGCGGATATATGGGCATATTGGCGGCAGGCGAAAAATGCGTCGCGACCACGAATCGCAATTTTGTCGGCAGAATGGGACACGTTGAGAGCGAGGTCTATCTCGCAAGTCCGCTCACGGCGGCGGCGAGCGCGCTCACGGGATATATAACCGAGCCTGCGGAGGTGTAAGAAATGAAGGTCGAAGGAAAGGTTTTCAAATATCCGGACAACGTCGATACGGACGTAATAATCCCTGCGCGTTATCTCAATACCTCGAAGGCGGAGGAGCTTGCGCTCCACTGCATGGAGGACATAGACAAGGATTACGTAAAAAAGGTCAGCCCCGGAGACGTCATGGTCGCGGGCTGGAACTTCGGCTGCGGCTCGTCGCGCGAGCACGCGCCTCTGGTAATAAAGACCTGCAAAACGGGATGCGTCATCGCCAAGAGCTTTGCGCGTATCTTTTACCGCAACGCCATCAACATAGGGCTCCCGATTCTGGAATGCCCCGAGGCGGTCGACGGTATATCCGCGGGGGACAAGGTCAAGGTCGATTTCGACACCGGGATCATAAAAGACGTGACGACGGGAAAGACCTATACGGCTCAGCCATTCCCGCCTTTCATCCAGAACATAATATCTGCGGGCGGGCTTTTAGCCTCGCTCAAATCGGAGAAAAAGTGATATGAAAAAGAACATCGCCGTCATAAAAGGTGACGGAATAGGTCCGGAGATAGTCGGACAGGCTTTGGCAGTTCTTGACAGGACTGCGGAGCTTTTCGGACACGAGTTTAAGTATACCGAGGTTTATATGGGCGGCTGCGCCATAGATAAGTTCGGTGAGCCGCTCCCGCAGGAGATGCTCGAAAAGTGCCTCGGCTCGGACAGCGTGCTTTTGGGCGCCGTCGGCGGACCCAAATGGAACGGAGTGCCGGGCGACAAACGCCCCGAAAAGGGTCTTTTGAAGCTGCGCAAGGGACTCGGAGTATACAGCAATAACCGTCCCGCAAAGATATGGAAGCAGCTTGCGGACGCTTCGCCTCTCAAGCCCGAGACGGTGAAGAAGGGCATCGATTTCATAATCGTGCGCGAGCTTATAGGCGGCGTCTATTTCGGAGAGCACAAGACCGAGACGGTCTCGGGCGAGCTTCGCGCGACCGACGTCATGAGTTATTCGGAAAGCGAGATAGAGAGGATCGGGCGCATAGGCTTCGAGACGGCGCGCAAGCGCAGGAAAAAGCTCTGCTCGGTCGAAAAGAGCAACGTGCTCGACACCAGCAGGCTCTGGAACAAGGTCATGCATTCCCTTGCCGCCGAATATCCCGACGTCGAGCTTTCGGACATGCTCGTGGATAACTGCGCGATGCAGATAGTCAAGGATCCTTCCCAGTTCGACGTCATCGTCACTGAGAATATGTTCGGAGACATTCTTTCGGACGAGGCGTCGATGATAACCGGTTCTATCGGGATGATACCCTCGTCGAGCCTCGGAAAGACGAGCCTCGGGCTTTACGAGCCGATACACGGCTCGGCGCCCGACATAGCAGGCAAGGATATAGCAAACCCGATAGGGACTATACTTGCGGCGGCAATGATGCTCAGATACAGCTTCGACATGGCAGAGGAAGCCGACGCGATAGAAAAGGCAGTCGGCGCGGCGCTCGACGCCGGATACAGAACGGGCGACATAATGCCCGTAAACGGCGAAGGGTGCACCCTTGTCGGCTGTAAAGAAATGGGAAAACAAATAATTAAGAATATAGGAAAATAAAGAAATGAAACTTTCAGGCTCGGATATTTTGGTAAGGACACTGATCGAACAGAACTGCAAGGTCGTGTTCGGTTATCCCGGAGGGCAGGTCATAAACATTTATGATTCTCTCTATAAATACAGCGGCGAGATCCGTCACGTTCTGACCGCGCACGAGCAGGGAGCGGCGCATGCCGCCGACGGCTACGCAAGGGCTACGGGACTTCCCGGAGTCGTCATCGCCACGTCCGGACCGGGCGCGACGAACCTTGTCACCGGCATAGCGACGGCGATGCTCGATTCCGTGCCGATGGTCGCGATCACGGGCAACGTCTCGACCTCTCTCATAGGAAGCGACAGCTTCCAGGAGATAGACATCACGGGCGTGACTCTGCCGATAACCAAGCATAATTACTTTGTCGGATCGGTCGAAAAGCTCGCCGATACCATCCGCGAGGCGTTCGTCATCGCGACCTCGGGCAGACCGGGACCGGTGCTCATCGACGTCCCGAAGGACGTTCAGACGGCGGTCACCGATTACGAGCCGCTTCCTCCCGCAAAGCCCGACGAAAAGTTTGCGGCAAAGGATATAAGGATAGAGCAGGCGGCAAAGGTAATAAACGATTCAAAGCGTCCTTACGTTTATCTCGGCGGCGGCATACTCAGCAGCGGCGCCGAGGAAGAGGCAATGAGCCTTGCAGAAAAGCTCGACGCGCCGATCGGCTGCTCGCTCATGGGCATTTCCGCGGTCCCGACGGACCATCCGAGGTTTTTGGGCATGCAGGGCATGCATGGCCATTACGCGTCCTCCGTGGCTTTTGCCGAATCCGACTGCATAATCGCGCTCGGCGGCAGGTTCAACGACAGAGTAACGGGAAACCGCGCGAAGTTTGCCCATATGAGGACGATAGTCCATATAGACATCGACGGCTCCGAGCTTTCCAAGACGGTGAACGCGACGGTCGGACTCCGAGGCGACATAAAAAAGACCCTCGAAAAGCTCATACCCATGCTCGATAAAAAGGACCTTCCCGACTGGCGCGAAAGGGTAAACGAGTTCATAGGAAGAGAAAAAGCCATTCCGACTGACGAGAAAACGCTCAATCCCCATACCGTAATGGGTATGCTCAATTCCTTCCTTAAGGATAATATGCCGGTCGTCACCGACGTCGGACAGCATCAGATGTGGGCGGCGCAGGATCTTAAGTTCAAAAAGCCGCGCAGGTTCATATCCAGCGGCGGTCTCGGGACGATGGGCTTCGGCATGGGCGCCGCCATAGGCGCGCAGATCGGCACGGGAGAGCATGTCGCGCTCGTGACCGGAGACGGCAGCTTCGGAATGAATCTCAACGAGCTGGCAACGGCGGTCTCCTACGGTATCCCCATGGTGATACTTATAATGAACAACGGCGTTCTCGGAATGGTGCGTCAATGGCAGACGCTCTTCTTCGACAAGCATTATTCAAACACCGTGCTTGACAGAAAAACCGATTTCACCGCGCTCGCAAAGGCCTTCGGGGCGGACGGAGCGAAGGTCTCCTCGCTTTCGGAGCTTGAAAGCGCGTTTTCAAAGGCGTTCGCGGCAAAGGGACCCTTCGTTATAGACTGCGCAGTGGAGAAGGACGAGTTCGTCCTGCCCATGATACCTCCCGGAGGAGCGATTGACAATCTTATAGTAAAGGTGGGTGACTGATATGCAGAAATACACGCTTGCCGTGCTCGTAAAAAACCAGTTCGGCGTACTTAACCGCGTTACCAGCATGTTCCGCAGAAGACAGTTCAACATATCGGCGCTCACCGTCAGCGAAACGGAAGTGCCCGAGCTTTCGAGAATAACCGTCCTTTTCGACGGCGACGAGGGGAACAAGGAGCAGCTCGTCAATCAGCTGTACAAGCTCCCCGACGTTACCTCCATAAAGGAGATACACAGCGAGAACTCGGTAAGCTGCGAGCTGCTTCTCATCAAGCTTCGCAACGAGAGCGAAACGAGAGAGGAGATCCGCTCGGCGGCGGAGGCCTTCGACGCGAAGATAGTGGATTACACGAGAGAATCCATAATGATGCAGATGACGGGCGAGCGCAACAGGATAGACGCCTTTATAGACATAATGCGCGACTTCGGCATACTTGAGATATGCAGGACCGGCATCGTATCCCTCGAACGCGGAGACGTGACCATAAGCAACGTAACTAACATATAAAAAACTAACATAAAAAGTGAGGTAATTTTTATGGCAAGAATTTTTTATCAGCAGGACTGCGACATCCAGAAGCTCAGAGGCAAGACGGTAGCCATCATAGGCTACGGTTCTCAGGGCCACGCACACGCGCTCAATCTCAAGGACAGCGGCGTC
>JAEEGL014190498.1_pt1 | contig 11196 bp, 6 predicted proteins | sample 9134231 | NCBI WGS metagenome assembly JAEEGL01 (sample SAMN16246548, study PRJNA631951) | gut metagenome | biome: gut microbiome; feature: rumen; material: fiber-attached | host: Bos | place: Iran: Karaj | collected 2018-10
CGCACCGACAACAACACCATGAATATGTCTGTGCTCGATGAGCAGAAAGCGCTGCAGGACATCGTGCGCTACTTCCGTTCGCGCCCCGACGTGGACAAGAAACACATCGTGCTCCTGGGCGAGAGCCAGGGCGGACTGGTGGCCACGCTGACCGCAGCAAGCATGAAGAAGCAGATAGAGAAACTGGTCTTGGTGTTTCCTGCGCTATGCATTCCGGACGACTGGAACGCCCGCTATCCGCAAGTATCTGATATTCCGGAGACGACTTGGCTCTGGCAGGTCCCCCTGGGGCGCCGCTACTTCATGGAACTGCGCGATATGGATCCCTACAAGGCTGTCGAGGCTTACCGCCGTCCCGTACTTATCGTGCACGGAGATGCCGACCCCGTCGTGCCTATCGTCTATTCACGCCGAGCCGTGGAGCGGTTCCGCAATGCCAGCCTGACGGAAATACCAGGTGGCGGACACGGTTTCAATCCCAAGGACTTCCAGACCTCGCTGGAACGCATCCGCCAGTTCCTGTCGGGGGAATAGACACAGGACGTGGACGGCCTCATCATCGTATGCCCTCTTTCATGCTTTAAATCACATCCGTCATGAATTACGATGCAAATTTATCTGCCCCGGTGATGCGTGAAATCACGCCGCTTTCCGATAGCGACTGCCTCTATATCGCAGACAGGCATAAGTCGGCCTTTGACTATCCCATCCATTGCCATCCGGAGTATGAACTGAACTTCATAGAATGTGCGGCAGGGGCAAAGCGCACAGTGGGCGACCACAGCGAGACTATCGGGGATTATGACCTGGTGCTGATTACGGGTTCAGGCCTGGAGCACGTTTGGGAACAGGGCGACTGCCGGAGCAAGAACATCCGGGAGATTACGATTCAGTTCTCACCGGAGATATTGCCTGCCGCCGTGTTGCAGCGCACGCCATTCGAGACGATTCGCCGCATGATAGAGCGCGCACGGTGCGGGCTGGCTTTCTCCATGCCTTCAATCATGCGCGTCTATGGCCGGCTGGACGCTTTAGTGGGATGCCATTCCCGTTTTCATGCCGTGATGGAGTTCCTCGAGATACTTCATGAACTGTCTCTGTGCGAGGGGGCGCGCGAACTGTCCTCCACTTCCTTTGCCCGAATCGCGACAAAGCACGAGAGCCGTCGCGTAGCAAAGGTCCAGGAGTACATAGGGCAACACTATCATGAGGAAATACGGCTGGAGACCTTAGCTGATCTGATAGGCATGACGCCGGTAGCTTTCTCCCGCTACTTCCACCAGTGTACAGGCCGCACCCTTTCCGAGTATATCACCGACATCCGCATCGGTATGGCGGCACGCCTGCTTGTAGATTCTTCAGACACTGTGCAGGGCATCTGCTTTGACTGCGGTTTCAATTCGGTCTCGAACTTCAATCGGCTCTTCCGTAAGAAGAAAGGGTGCTCGCCCAGGGAATTCAGGGAAGCCTTCCAGAAGAAAAAGATGCTGGTTTAGACAAGTCTGCGCATGATTGGTTAAGATAGTGTAGGAACAGTTGAGGAAAAAAACATACCTTTGCAGCTGAAAATATGTAAATAAGGTATCAAAATGAAACATTTCGCCACCCTGTTCCTCCTGTTTGCAACCGCCCTTGGCAACCTGTCTGCCCAAGATGCGCCCAGTCGCTCTGCCGAAGCGGAAGAGCTTATCGCCATCCTGCAGTCCATACAAGGTGAGAAGGTACTCAGCGGTACGACAGCCAATGTCAACTGGAACTTCAACGAGGCGAAATGGGTAAACCAGCATACCGGCAAATGGCCTGCATTGAACTGCATGGACTTCATCCATCACCCGTTTTCGTCCAAGGGAGGATGGATAGACTATACAAACGTAACCGAGGTCACTAACTGGCATCGCCAGGGCGGACTCATCCTCATCTTGTGGCACTGGAACGTTCCGGCTAACGAGAACGGGAAATACGCTTTCTACTATGGTACGGAGGCGGACAAGACAACCTTCGATGTGCGTAAGATCTTTGAGCCGGAGAGCAGCGAGTACAGGCAGATGCTCAAGGATATCGACCAGATTGCCTCGTACCTCAAACTGCTGAAGCAGAGGAAGATTCCTGTGCTGTGGCGACCGCTGCACGAGGCAGGAGGCATGTGGTTCTGGTGGGGACGCGACCCCGAGGCTTGCAACGAACTGTGGCGGGTGATGTATGACCGTTTGGTAAACTATCACAAGCTGGACAATCTCATTTGGGTATGGACACAGGCTGCCGCCTGGAACAAACCCTACAGCGACGGTTACCGATGGTACCCCGGAGACGAGTATGTGGATATCGTCAGAATAGACATCTATACCAATACCAATGCCTCTAACATCAACACGACCTGTTACCAGTTCCTGAAGAAGTCTTCTCCGGACAAGCTGGTGGCACTTACTGAATGCGGCAACGTAGCTACCATCACCAAACAATGGAATGCTGGTGCCAAGTGGCTGTTCTTTGCACCTTGGTACGACTACGGACGCACCAACAATCCCAACAGCACCGAGTTCAAGAGCACTGACCATGGCAACTGCAATGCCGAATGGTGGAAGGACGCCTTCTCCAATGAATTCGTACTGACCAGGGACGATTTCAAGAAGCTGAAAGCTGATTTCGTGGGAATACAGAACATCCCGGCCCCTGCGGGAACGGGAGAGGGGAAGGCTGATGGCGTGTACGATCTAAGCGGGCGGAGAGTCGGGAACGGCAGGTTGCCAGGCGGCATCCGCATCAGGAACGGCAGGAAATACTATGTCAAGTAATAATATAATTAAGGTATAGGCACATGAAACACTACACACTCACGACAATGTTCCTGGCACTGGCCATGACAGCCACTGCTGCCACGCAGACCATCCGCATCACCGACCTGCAGAAGGGTAAGACCTTCGACGGCATCGGTGCCGTCAACGGCGGAGGAGCCACTTCCGTACTGCTCAAGGACTACCCCGAGCCGCAGCGTTCCCAGATTATGGACATGGTCTATAAACCCATGTTCGGCGCCAGCGTCAGCGCCATCCTTGTGGAGGTGCCCGGCGACGGCAACAGTACTCAGGGCTCCATGCCCTCGCACAGCCACTATCGCGGCGACAACAACTTCATGCGAGGGTACATCTGGTGGGTGATGCGCGAGGCACAGCAGCGCAATCCGCAGCTGGCACTCGATGCTACGGCATGGAGCGCACCGGCCTGGGTGGGCAACTTCTGGTCGGACGATATGGTGGATTACTACATCGCCTGGCTGAAGGGGCTTCGTCAGGTGCACGGACTGGAGCTGGATGCCCTGGGCTGTCACAACGAGAAGGGATGGAACGGCGACTTTGCCAAGCATCTGCGGCGTGCCATGAACGAGAACGGCTTCCGCGATGTGAAGCTGCACGGCTTCGGCAACTGGGGCGAGTCGAAGATGGACTTTGTCAAATACATGCAGCAGGACAAGGAACTGGCCGATGCACTGGATGCTGTCTGCGCCCATACCTATAGTGAGATTCCCCTCTCGAAGGAGCAGCGCGCTGCTATCGAGGCTTTGGGGAAACCCATCTGGAACAGCGAGGACCATGTCTATCTCAAAGGCTTTGACTGCCTCATCAGCATCGTCAAGTGCTTCAACGAGAACTATATCGTAAGCGGTGCCACAAGGGTCATCAACTGGTACGACATCGCCGGTGTCTATCCCCTGGAACCCTACAGCTGCGATCCCGCTATGCTGCTGGCCCGCGAGCCCTGGAGCGGCAACTACGAGGTGCGCGAGGCATTATGGGGCTACGCCCACTACGGTCAGTTCTCCGCAGTCGGTTGGCAGTATGTCGACGAGGGATGCCTGACGCTCGCGGGTGGCGGTAGCATGGTTACTATGCGCAATCCGGCCTCGGACGACTTCAGCATTATCTTCGAGACCAAGGACGCCAAGGATGTCAAGACAGTGGATGTCCGTCTCCCGAAAGGCCTGAGCCGCAAGCCGCTCTGTGTATGGCGCAGCAATGCCCGCGAGCAGTTCGTGCGCCAGCAGGACATAAAACAGAAGGGCGGACACTTCACCATCACCCTGGAACCTAACACCGTCTATTCCCTCTCGACGACCAGCGGTCAGCAGAAAGGCTCGTTTGCCGATGTGCCCGCCTCGGCACCCTTTCCACTTCCGTACTCAGACAACTTCGACCAATATACGCAGCCTGCCACCTGGGGCTATCTGCCGCGTTATCTGGCAGACCTCATCGGGGCTTTCGAGTTGACACCGCGTCCTGACGGCAAGGGACAGTGCATCCGCCAGACCGTTGGCGAGCATACCCTCAGCTGGGCGCCCGAATGGCATCACTACACCATCGTAGGGGACTCTGCATGGAGGGACTATGAGGTGAGTGCCGATGTCTATCTCAACCCAGGCGAAGAAGCAGGCGTGATGGGACGCCTCTGCGACGTGGGCTCCGGCTATGGCATCTGGGCAAAGGGATACTACCTGAAACTCGACGACCAGGGCCGCTGCACCCTCGTCCTCTCTCGCGGCAAACCCGACCCCAAGGAACTCATCGGCGATGCAGAGCAGCAGGCGCTGATTCTGGCGCGCAAGGATGTGGAGATTGGAGGAGAATACACACTGGGCACAGTACAAGTGGAAGGTGTATCTGCCCTTCAGTGGCATAACCTGAAACTCCGTTTCCTGGGGGACAAGATTACCGGTTCTGTCGATGGCAAGGAGGTTCTCAGTGTCAACTCAGGGCACTACAAGAAGGGTATGGCCGGCCTTCTGGCTCCGCTTCAGAAGAAACGTGTCTGCACCCCATACTTTGACAACCTCAGCATAAAGCCCCTGGGACGCAATGCTGCCACATCGCCACTGGCTGCCAAGGACCGCCGGCCCATGTACTCCGTACACTAGCAATATAAAAGAACATTGAAAATGAAAAGACTTATCATTCTCTCTTTCTGCTTCTGCTTCGCGATTGGAGCATACTCCCAGAAATGGGAAAAAGTAGGCGACCGTCCCCAGATGGGATGGAACAGCTGGAACAAGTTTGGTGGAAACATCAGCGAGGATCTCATCAAGGGCATTGCCGATGCTCTCGTGGAAACAGGCTTGCGCGATGCAGGCTATGTCTATGTCAACCTGGACGACTGCTGGCACGGCGAGCGCGATGCCGATGGCTTCATACAGCCCGACGCCAAGCGTTTTCCCGGCGGGATGAAGGCACTTGCCGACTATGTCCATGCCAAAGGCTTGAAGTTAGGCATCTACAGCGACTGCGGTACGGCCACCTGTGCCGGACGGCCGGGCAGCCTCGGACACGAATACCAGGATGCCCTCCAGTATGCCCGGTGGGGTATCGACTATCTGAAGGAAGACTGGTGCAATACCGAAAACGTCAATGCCCGGGGAGCCTACAAGCTGATGAGCGACGCCTTGCGGGCAGCCGGGAGGCCCATCTTCCTCAGCATGTGTGAGTGGGGCGGCAACAAACCTTGGCAGTGGGCCAGGGAGATAGGTCACAGCTGGCGCATCGGACCCGATATCTGGTGTAACTTCGACTCCACCAGGGTGCATCCCCAAGGCTTCACAGACGTGGGTGTCATGCAATGCATCCGCATGAACGAACCGCTGCGCGCATTCGCCGGACCCGGCCATTGGAACGATCCCGACATGCTGGAAGTGGGCAACGGCATGACCGTCAACGAAGACCGCGCGCACTTTGCCATGTGGTGCATGATGGCCTCACCCCTCATCCTGGGCAATGACCTTCGCAACATGAGTGCCGAGACGAAAGCCATCATCACCAATGCCGAGATGATAGCCGTCGACCAGGATGAGCTGGGCGTGCAGGGACTGAGGCATACTACCGTGCAGGGACTGGAGTTCTGGTTCAAGCCGCTGGCCGGCGGCGACTGGGCCTTCACCATCCTGAATCCCACAAGGGAGGCCGTCAGCTACGACCTCAACTGGCAGCACTTCAACCTCATCGATACGGAGGTGAGCCGTTTGGGCACACACTTCGACATGAGGGTCTACAAGATCCGCAACCTCTGGACGCATCAGGACGAGGGACAGACGCTGCTTGCCGACAAGGTGTGGCGCACAATCGACATCCCTGCCCGCGATGTCGTTTCCTATCGCCTCACTCCTGTGTCCACCAAGCGTCCCACAACAGCCGAACAGCTCACGGGCCGTCTGCAGCGGCTGATGAAGAAAGGCATCATGTTCGGTCATCAGGACGACCCCTTCTATGGGCTCGGCTGGAGATATGAGAAAGACCGTAGCGACGTGCATGACGTGACAGGTGACTACCCCGCCGTGATGGGCTTCGACCTCGGCGGTATCGAGGTGGGCGATGAGAAGAACCTCGACAGCGTGCCCTTCCAGGTGATGCGTCGGGAGATACTTAAACACCATGCCCGCGGAGGCGTCATCACCATCTCCTGGCATCCCCGCAACCCCTTGACGGGCGGCAACGCCTGGGACGTGAAGGACAAGACCGTGGTGCAGAATATCCTGCCTGGCGGCAAGGTGTATGGCGTCTTCCAGATATGGCTGAGCCGAGTGACCACCTTCCTCGCCTCGCTGCGCGATGAGCAGGGGCATCCTATCCCCTTTATCTTCCGGCCCTGGCATGAGAACACTGGAGGATGGTTCTGGTGGGGTAGGGGGCTGTGCTCTGCAGAGGAGTATAAGGCGCTTTGGAACATGACGCAGGACTACGTCGCACGCGCCTTGCCCTACAATATCCTGTGGAGCTGGAGCCCCAACTATGGTTTTGCACCCGATGCCCTGGAAACCTATCCTGGTCACGACCGTGTGGATATCATCGGATTGGACGCCTATCAGCAGCGCGACGGAGAGCAGGCTTTCATCAGTCAGCTCAAGAAAGACCTCGACACCATCTGCAGACTTGCCCGGGATGGCAAGCGAATGGTGGCGCTGACGGAATGCGGCTTCCAGAATATTCCCGACCCGACATGGTGGACTCGTGTGCTGCTGCCTCAGCTGAAGTCCTGGCCCCTCAGCTACGTCCTCGTTTGGCGCAATGCCGGCCACAGACAGTATTTTGCCCCAGCACTAGGCACAAAAGATGCAGACGACTTCCGGCAGATGGTCAGGGACAAAAAGATTCTGTTGCTGGAAGATGTTAAGAAGTGATAGTGCAAAAATGCAAAAATGCAAAAATCGGAGCAGCGAGAGGAATGTAAAGCTTCCTGCTCCTGGCGTCCTTGCTTCCTCCTCCTTGCGCTCTGTTTATCCGCAGTTTTGCAGCTATTAATACTTGCAGTTGCTACCATTAATCTTAGCAATTGCTGCCCTTAATACCTTCAATTACAGCCCTCTGTTCCCTCGTCCCGAGAAAGGAAGGCGGATTTGTCGTCCCTCAGCCCCAGCGCGATTTCTTACTGAAATGCGAGAGGATGACAGATGACAGATGACAGTTTTGTTTTAAGCCCCCCCCTGTGCTCCCCCTACTCTTACTTATTGAATAAATATATTTATCTATTTATATAGTATTTAATATATATTATTATTATATATAATAAATTATTCTATAATTCTTATCCTATCTCTTAGGGGGGAGGGGTCCTTATTTGAAACTGTCATCTGTCATCTGTCATCGTCAGCGTGGTAAGGGAACAATTTCACTCCGATTTTGCATTTGCACTTTTCAATTTATATCTCTGCCATCAGATAGTCTGCCAGGCTCTGTTGCCTCATTCCTGAAAGGCGAACGCTATTGAAGGAACAGACGGAAAAAATGGCGTGATAATTTGGTTATGTCGCGGAAATGTCGTTATTTTGCACGACGAGGGCGTGTCGAAGTGCATCGCCCGCATGGAATCATCCGGATAAGAATATGATATGAAGAAGGTATTGACTGTTGCATTGCTTACTGCACTAATAGGCCGTGTTTGTGCCCAGGAGCCCATTCTGAACGGCATGGAGATGCAGGTGGACGACGGGCTGCTCAGGGTGGAGTTCGTGAAGAGCGATATTGTGAGGGTTCGTTACACACTTGAGAAAGAGGTGGCGGAACCGGATAACGATATCTGCCTGAAGCGGGAACCCGGGAAGGTAAAGGTGAAACGCACTGACGAGCAGGGATATGTGATATTGAGGTCGGACAGCCTGACGCTGAGAATCGACAGGCAGACAGGCTGTATAGCTTATTATGAGACGGCGGGCGGCGAGCTGCTGTTGCAGGAGGATGAGGCTGCACCGCACAGGGGCGAGCGCATCTATGTGGAGAACGTGACCTACGACGAATCGACTCGGCGCACGGTGAAGACAGCTGACGGCGACAAGGAGGTGACGGACGTGCTGAAGAGGGATACGGTGGGCAGTTCGTGGAAATGGCGGCTGGCCTTGACCTTTAAGGAGAAAGAGGCCCTGTATGGCCTGGGCGGTCACATGGAAGACTACATGAACCTGCGCGGCAAGCGGATGTATCTGTGCCAGCACAACCTGAAGGAGGTAGTGCCCGTGCTGAACTCGACTGCCGGCTACGGGCTGTTGATGAATGCGGGCAGCGAAATGGTGTTTGACGACGGGGATACGGGCGGCTGCCTTGAGGTGGGCGCCGCTCCACAGCTTGACTACTACTTTATGAAGGGCCGGTCGATGGATGCGACGGTGAGGAACTATCGTTGGCTGACGGGGGATGTGCCCCTGATGCCGCTCTACTTGTTTGGCTACACGCAGTCGAAAGAACGGTATGTCAGTTCGAATGACTTGATCTCCACGCTGAAGCAATTCCGCGACAATCATATTCCCATTGATATGATCGTGCAGGACTGGAACTATTGGGAACCTGGCAGTTGGGGGCACATGAAGATGAACAGCCGCGACTATCCCGACAAAAGAGCTTTGGCGGATGCCATTCACGGGATGAACGCCAAGCTGATGATCTCCATCTGGCCCAGCATGACCAATTCGCCCCAGGAGAAAGACTTTGCGGCCAGGGGCATGCTTGTGCCGGGTACGAATGTGTATGACGTGTTCCGTCCCGAGGCACGCGACCTCTATTGGGACTATGCCAACGGAGAGTTCTTCAGCAACGGATTCGATGCGTGGTGGTGCGACTCCTCGGAACCCCTCGATGCCGACTGGGGTAATCGCGGACCTGCTTATGGCTGGGACAGTCAGGCTGAGCGTTTCGACCTGTGCAGCAAGAAGCTGGGCGATGCGCTGGGGCACGAGAGGAGCCAGCTCTATTCGCTTTATCATGCCAAGGGCATTTATGAGCATCAGCGCGAGGCAACCGATGAGAAGCGTGTGGTCAATCTGACGCGTTCTTCGTATGCGGGAGAGCAACGGTATGGCACTGTCATCTGGAATGGCGATACCCATGCCTCCTGGCAGTCCTTCGCACAGATGATCCCGGCCGGTTTGAACTTCGTATCGACTGGATGTCCGTATTGGACGGTCGATGCCGGTGCGTTCTTCGTGAGGAAGGGATGGGCATGGTTCTACAACGGTGACTTCGACAAGGGCGTGGCAGACCTTGGCTATCGGGAGTTTTATGTGCGTATGCTGCAGTATGCCACGTTCCTGCCTGTGATGCGCAGTCACGGCACTGATACTCCTCGCGAGCCGTGGCGGTTCGGCGATGCGGAGAGTCCTTTCTACAAGTGTGTCCTCGACTGCATCAAGCTGCGCTACAAGCTATTGCCCTACACTTACTCGCTGGCAGCTGATGTAACTTTCGGCGGCGGCACGATGATGCGACCCCTGGCGTTCGACTATGCCGGGGATGAAGCCGTGCTCGATGTGAAGGATGAGTTCTTGCTCGGAAAGAGTCTGCTGGTGGCTCCCGTGACGAAACCGATGTACTACGCTCCTAACTCCGTGCCGCTGGAGGGAGTGGAGAAAACTCGCCAGGTATATCTGCCAAGGGGACGGCAGTGGATAGACTTCTGGACCAATAGGGTGTACGAGGGCGGACAGACCGTGACGGCTGATGCTCCGCTGGAGCGTATTCCCGTTTTTGTGCCATCGGGAAGTATTGTGCCGCTGTGTGCAAGGGAAATAGAGTATGCGGTATTGTATGCCGACGGGGACTGGGAAGTACGTGTCTTTCCCGGCAGAGACGCTACTTTCACGGTGTATCAAGATGCGGGTGACGGCTATGCGTACGAACAGGGGGAAAGGTCGTCTTTCCAGCTGATATGGAACGAACGGAAGCAGACATTGACTGCGGGTGAGCGCCAGGGTGTCTATTTCAAGGATCGTGTGTTGAGGCTGAATGTGGTGCTGCCTGACGGCAGAAGTGGCGTGTTGACATACGACGGAAGGAAACAGACACTTAAGTTCCCCAGAAAGAAAGGCTGATAATCAGTTGCGGATGGCCACGGGGAAATGACGATTCCAGCCGTGAACGGCAAGGCAAAAGAACGGAAATGGAAAAAAAACGGCTGAAAATTTTGCAGTGTCGCGGAAATGTCGTTATTTTGCACTCTGTAATGTGAAGAGGCGGATGCCTCGCGCGTACCATAATATATTGATAAAGAAGATGAGAAAGTTGTTTTTGCTGGTAGCCGTTGCTGCCGTTGTAGGTATGGCCTCTTGTGGCGGACATACTTCTGCCGATACTACTGAAGAGGATTCCCTGAAGATAGATACTGTAGCTGTACTAGACGAACCGGTCGTCCCCACCGCGTTGAACAAACTGTCCGAATTGGTTCAGTCGGACGATGCCGCAGGTGTTAGTTCGCTCATAGGGCAGGTTGTTGAGCAACTTCAGAATCTGGTTGCCGATGGCAGGACAACCGCTGCAGCCGAATATGCGGGAAAGGTACGGGATTTTATCGAGACGAACAAGGAAAAGCTGCAGAACCTGAATATTGACATCACGCCCATCACTGATTTGGTAAACAAGGCCATTGCCTTGCCCGCCGAGGCTGCTGAAGCGGCTGACGCAGCGACTGCTGCAGTGAAGGCTGATGTTGAAAGGGTCAAGCAGGCGGTGAAGGATGCTGCCAACCAAAAGGCTGAGGAGATGAAGGCTGCTGCCGACCAAAAGGTGGAGGATGCGAAGGCCAAGCTCAATGAGAAAATGGAAGACGCGACCAACAAGGCTGTCGAGAAGACCAATGAGGCAATAGACAATGCCGCCGCAGCAGCAAAGAAAAAGCTTGGGCTGTAAATCCCTGCCTCCCTTCGCTAAATTATCAAATTCCATCGTTCATTCTCCA
>JAEEGL014431929.1_pt1 | contig 11196 bp, 7 predicted proteins | sample 9134231 | NCBI WGS metagenome assembly JAEEGL01 (sample SAMN16246548, study PRJNA631951) | gut metagenome | biome: gut microbiome; feature: rumen; material: fiber-attached | host: Bos | place: Iran: Karaj | collected 2018-10
ATACGTTGTACTGCAGTCTCTTCTCCGGAATGTACTGCTCTACCTGTTTGGTATCCAGAGTAATTCTCTGCTCATAGTTTTCCGGAGCATAGATGTTTTCTGCTTCCGGCAGCATGGATAAACGGAACTCGGCAAGGTCTGCCTGAGGGCCGACAGTAAAGAGGTTCTGATCACGCTCAGCCTTCTCTTCCTCGGAAAGAGGCAAGATCACATATCTGGCAGCATCACCGAATACGTTCCTGGTTCCTTCGGGTGCGTAATCCCAGCCCTCGCCCTGTTTTCCGTATACACGGACCATGTTGTAATAATCGTCATAGAAGAACTCGTCGATCAGACGGAAAGCAGCTTCGGGATACTGGCACTTATCGGTAATAGCAGCTTCAAAACCGCTGATCTCCCCTTCGTTGGCATTCTGTCCCTGCTTACGGAAGCCGTCGGGACCTGCAACAGGAGGCATGATCTGATAGTTTTCTGCTTCTGCAACATCTGCGGTGTCATAACCCATGCCGGCATGGTCACAGATATAGATACCGGCGATATGAGGCTCGGTACGAACGGTCTGTGCCATCTGTTCATCGGTCTGGGTAAAGGACGCAGGATCGATCAGGCCCTCATCATACAGACTCTTCAGATAACGCAGGCCTTCCCGGTAAGCATCGGTGGAAGGAGAAAACTCGATAGTGGAGCCGTCCGCGCCAAGGCTTAACCAGAAATCCGGCTTTACGGTCTGGAATGCCATACCCATGATCGCGTATTCCATCATGGTGTTCCACTTGGTGGCACCGACGATACCGATCTCATCCTTCTTGCCGTTGCCGTTGGGATCGTCATTTACAAAGGCTTCCAGAACGGTACGCAGTTCTTCGGTGGTCTGGGGCATACTAAGTCCCAGTTTATCCAGCCAGTCCTGACGGATATAAGCCTTGGGATAAGCAGAGCAGTGATAGCACTCGGAAAATCTGGCAAAACCGTAAATATTGCCGTCAGGAGCGGTACTGCTCTCACGATAGGAAGGATTCTCTTCAAAAATACGCTTCATGTTGTTGCCGTATTTTTCCAGATATTCGTTAATGGGAACCAGAATGCCTTCCTTGGTTCCGTAATTCATGACATCGGATTTGGTCAGGATGGCGTTCCAGTCAGTAACGATCAGGTCCGGATAGTCCCCGCTGGAAAGCATCAGATTTCTCTTCTCCAGCGCATCTGCCAGAGGCGTGGAAATGATATTTAAGTGAATATTAGCTTTTTCCTCGATCTCTTTTACAAAGCCGTTATTCTCCCAATCGATATCGGATCCGCCTTCCATCCATACGGTCAACTCGATCTTCTGATTCACGATAGGAAATCCGGTTGCATTAAAGCCATAGGAATCTGCTGCTTCTTCCGTGCTTGCCACAGAATCGGATCCCGTATTTGTTTCGGTTGCACTGTTCCCCTTTGCGGCGCTGTTGCCACATCCGACCAGCATGGAAGCAACCATACATGCGGTCAATACCAGACTTACTACTTGCTTTTTCATATTCTCTCCTTTGCATTTATAACTTTAAGGTATCCGGTGCGGGCATTTCGCCCGGGATCGGATGCCAGGTTACCCTTTGACGGCTCCCACTAAGATTCCCTTTACAAAGTGTTTTTGCACCAGGGGATACAGGAGCATGACCGGAACCGTACCAACAACGATACTGGCGTATTGCAGCAGGTACTTGGTCTGCTGGCGCTCCAGCTGCTTTACTACATCCATGGTCATACCGCCGGTACTCATGTTGACCAGGATTTCCCGAAGGACTAACTGCAACGGGAATTTATCATTGGAATTTAAATAGATCATTTCATTGAAATAGGAGTTCCAATGTCCTACGGCATATAACAAAACGTTGACTGCCAGAATGGATTTGGAAAGAGGCAGACATATTTTCATGAGGAACCTGAAATCATCGCAGCCGTCCACCCAGGCGCTGTCATACAGTTCGGAGGGGATGGTTGCCTGGAAGAACGTCCTCGTGATGATCAGGTTCCACACAGAAATAGCGGTAGGAAGCACGATGGCCCACATACTGTCTAACAGGCCCAGACTTTTGACCTGCAGATAAGTAGGGATCATACCGCCGTTAAACAGCATGGTGATGGTAAACAGGATCATGACCGGCTTTCTTGCCTTAAAATCCGTTCGGGAAAGGGGATACGCAGCAAGAACCGTCATGACCAGATTTACGATGGTTCCAACGGTGGTATACAAAATAGAATTGGCAAAACCACTGGCCAAAAGGTCATGCTCTAAAAGCATCTTGTAGCCCCTTAGCGTGGGCTCCACCGGAAGAAGAAATACCCTGCCGGATAAAAGGGCCGACGGCGAAGAAAAGGACGCCGCCACCACAAAGATAAGCGGGATCAGTATGCAGATGACGCTGAGTATGCAAAACAAAACGACAATGCATTTAAAGACTTTATCCGCAGGCTGGTTGTAATATTTCACACTGCCCTGACAACTTGTTTTCATGTTTTTCTCCTTTTACCAAAGACTCGTATCCGACAGCTTTTTTGTGATCTTATTGGCAGTAGTGATCAGGACCAGGTTACATACGGAATTGAACAGGCCCACAGCTGTTGCGTAGGAATAGCGGACGTTGATGATACCCCGCTTGTAGACAAAGGTTGCAATGATCTCCGATAACTGGAGGTTGACCGGGTTTTGCATCAGAAAGACTTTCTCAAAGCCGATGCTCATGATGCTTCCGATCGCAAGGATCAATTGGATCGCGATGGTACTGCGGATGGCCGGCAGATCCACGTGGATGACTCTCTGGAAGCGGTTTGCCCCGTCTATAATGGAGGCTTCGATCTGGGACTGATCCACACCGGTTAGCGCTGCAATGTAGATCACCGCGCTGTAACCCATCCCCTGCCACACACCGGACCAGACATACATGCTCCGAAACAGATCCGGACGTCCCATAAAATCGATGGGCGTTCCGCCAAGGACCTGAATGATGTTATTGATCAGGCCGGTACGGACCGAAAAGATATTCTGCATGATCCCCACCAGGACAATGGTGGATATAAAATACGGCAGGTAAGTGACCATCTGAACCGTCTTGCCGAAAAACCGGCTCTTTAAACTGTTTACCGATACCGCCAGAATAATGGGCATGGGAAAACTGACCAGAATACTGTAAAAACTAAGGGCCAGTGTATTGATCAGAAGAGTCTTAAAATCCGGCGTCCGGAAGAAATCCGAAAAGTATTTAAAGCCTACCCACTTACTTCCCCAGATTCCCTTTCGAATGGAATAATCCTTAAATGCTATGATGTTACCCAGCATGGGAACATAAGCAAACAGAACCAGGTAAACCAACGGCAGGACCAGCATCAGATACAGCTGCCAGTGCTTTTTCAGTTCCCTGATCACGGAAGACATTATGCCTGTCCTAAATGGTTGTTGTTTCATTTCGCCTCCAGGAATTAAATTTTCTGAATGTTAAACGTTTCATGTTTTATGATATTAAAAAACGCCCAAAAGTCAAATCCGTCTTTTTCGGCGTTTTTCGTTGTTTTATGGTCAGTATTCATTGTAAAATCGAGGTTTTCAAAATCGACTGTTATAATTTCCACAAAAATAACTTGCACGTTTTGTTGAAAAAGTTATAAACGTTTAACATTGCGAAAATTTGAAACGATGCTAAAATAGTTATAGTTAAGAAAGGTGGTCTATATGGCAGCAACTCTGAAGGATCTGGCCCGTGAAACCGGCATAAGTATCGCTACGATCTCCAAATATCTGAACGGAGTGCCGGTTCGGGAAAAGAATAAGATCGCCATTGATGCGGCGATCAGGAAGCTGGACTATTCCGTAAACGAATATGCCCGCAGTTTGAAATCCAATAAGTCAAGATCCATCGGTGTAGTCATCCCTGCCCTTGGAAATGAATATACTTCGCCGGTTATCTTTGCAGCAGAAAACGTACTGCGCCAGCACGGCTACAGCACTTTGGTCTGCGACTCCCATTCCGATGAAAATATCGAAAAGGAATCCGTTAAGTTTCTGATGAGTAAAATGGTGGACGGGATCATCATTATCCCCTGTGTCCACGGAGATGTATCCATCCAGCCGGCTATCGCCCACGGCACACCGGTAGTGGTACTGGATCAGCATTTTGATTCTCTGGATGATATTGCTGACCAGATCGTCACAGACAATGAGGATGCTCTCTATCGTGCCACCAAAAGGCTGATCGGTTTTGGGCACACAAAGATCGGCATCGCTGTAGGTGCCACGGAACTCTACACACCCTCCATGCGTCTTGCCGGCTATAAACGAGCTTTGCAGGAAGCCGGGATCCCCGTGGAAGAAAAACGCATCCTGCGCTTCGGCTTCTCCGGCTCCACCGTTAAGGACCTGTACGATACCATCTACAACGCCATAAACGACATAAGGGACATGACCGCCATCCTGGCGACCACCTATGAATCCACCCTGTCCATTTACCTGGCTCTCCGGAATCTTGGTATGTCCATTCCGGAAGATATGGCCTTTATCGGATTTGATAAATCCACTTTCATTGATGCCTTAACGCCGCGCCTTACCATCGTGGAACAGCCTCTGGAGCAGCTGGGTACTCTGGCCGCCAACCGGATCTTAAGCAGATTAAATAATCCGGAGGAAGCCCCAATGACCATCAAACTAAACACCCATCTGACCATTGGGGAATCGGATCACCATGAACCATAAAACACTACCATCCTTTTTACTTCTGACAGTCCTTTCGCTTAGCATTTTGTGCGGTTGCGGTAACGCTAATGCAAATACCGTTGCCACCAAAGCCCCCACCGCATCCGAAACCGAAGAATCTGCATCCGAAGAATCCTGGCAAGATCCCATCCCGTTTCTTCCGGATGACTTTCTCTTTGGTATGGACGCTTCTTCTCTCCTATCCGAAGAAAACAGCGGCGTAACCTACTATGACTTTGACGGCAATGAAGCAGACGCTCTGAAGGTCTTTGCCGATGCCGGTATCAACTGCATCCGCCTTCGTATCTGGAACGATCCTTACGATGCCGAGGGTCACGGCTACGGCGGTGGCAATAACGATCTGGATACCGCTATCGTTCTGGGTAAACGGGCCACCGACTACGGCATGCAGGTTATGATCGACTTCCATTATTCGGATTTCTGGGCAGATCCCAAACGCCAGCATGCGCCGAAAGCATGGGAAGGCATGGATGTAACCGAAAAAGCGGACGCGCTTTATGCTTTTACCAGAGACTCCCTGACAAAGCTTTTGAATGCCGGCGTAGACGTTACCATGGTACAGATCGGCAATGAGATCAACTACGGCATGGCCGGAGAAAATAAGAGCTGGAATGTCATCGAATTATTAAAAGCCGGCAGCAGGGCCGTTCGGGAAGTTTCCACCGAAACCGGAAAAGAAATAGAGATTGTGGTGCATTACACCCGTATTCAGGATAAAGGGGATGTGCTTACATTAGTGGGCAATCTGGTGGAAAAAGAACTGGATTTTGACGCCATCGGCATGAGTTATTACGCATTCTGGGATGGCAGTATGGATAATATGAACCGGGTCCTTACACTGATCCGGGAAAAATATGATAAGAAAGCTTTCCTGGCGGAAACCTCCTACTGCTACACCACAAAAGACGGGGACGGTTTTGCCAACAGCATCTCCGGTAAGGATGTAGTAGACGGTTATCCCGCAACGCCCGAAGGCCAGGCAACGATCCTAAGGGATATCTGCAAATATGTAAAGGATGCCGGAGGATGCGGCATCTTCTACTGGGAAGGCGCGTGGATTCCCGTTGGCCTCCCGACAGCAGATAATTCTCCCATCTGGGAAACCTGCGGCAGCGGCTGGGCCAGCAGCTATGCCTCCGATTACGATCCGGAAGATGCCGGCCTTTACTATGGCGGTTCTTCCTGGGACAATCAGGCATTCTTTGATTTTGAAGGGCACCCGCTGGAGTCCCTTAAGGTATTTACCTATATGCGAAAAGGCGCTGAATGATCAGCGCCTTTTTAATATATCACTTACAGATAAACATCCCGTATTCCTTGGGCAGGTCGATGATGCCATCCACGGTATGCTCCGAAAGGATCGCCCGGATCCGTTCTACGGGCAGATCCAGAACTGCTTTAAAAGAGGCAAGGCTTAAAAGATAGGTCACCAGATCCTCCGGGTCGGTTATGTGCAAAGAATCTTCATAGACATGGCACTCCACCTCTTCAAAAGCTGTCCGCAGCTTTTCTCCTCCGTTTTGCAAGGTGAAGTTGTGATTGGGGTGAAAGCTCTCACCTCCAAGTAAAAACCACTTTGCCAGGAGATCTGTAAAATTCTGTTCTCCAAAGGTGGAGCAGTAAAATACACCGCCGGGTTTTAACACTCTCCGTACTTCCTTAAGGGCCTGTGACAGGTCCGGCACATGATAGAGCATGGCATTGGCGATCACCACATCAAAGGAACTGTCCCCAAAGGGCAGACTTTGTATATCTGCTTGTAAATACGTGATATTCTTCTGCTCTCCCAGGGTCTGTTTTGCCTTTTCCAGCATGCCTTCGGAGAGATCTGCCAGGGTAAGCTCATGGCATTTTTTAAGAAGTTTATCCCGTCCGTCCCACAGGCTTCCGGTGCCACAGCCCAACTCTAAAACCTCCATGCCTTCCCGGATGTCGTAATGGGAAACCATCCAGTTACTGTATCCCTCCTGATTCACGGAATATTTATCATGAAAACCGATCCGGGTATCCAGTCCTTTGGAGGTAGCGTACTGCGTTTTCACAGCCTGTGCGTCATTGGAGCTTCCGATCTGCATCTTTTATCCTGCCTTTTTTTGTTTTCTGATTCCAATACAGAGTAATTATTTAACCACCTTGGTAAATTCGATGACTTCTGCTTTTGCCAGTCTCTCATACAGCGCATTTAACATGCTGTCATCTTCCACGGTTCCTTCCGTAGAAATCGTCACGTCACTGTTTGCCTTGGATGCATCGGTCAGGCCTGCACAGGTATAGAAATAGGTGGCGCTGCCGTCGGTATCAAATAACTCAAAGGCATCCTCATCGGTCATGATCAGGCCTTCCCAGAAGGTATAGGTCGTTACTTCATGGTTACCTCCTGCGTATAACAGACCGTCCATAACCGCTAAAGGATATGCCGTGCCGCCGGATGATACATGGCCTGCGTAAGCAGGGGTTCCGTCCTTGTAATAATAGACTTCCGCATCAATGGAGGCGTCATAGCCTTCGTTATCAAATACGCCCAGGGGAGAGATCAGAAGGACATCTTCCCCGCCGATATTGACATTGGCATAGCCTGCGCCGTCTTCCAGTCTGTCCACGATCTGGGTAAAGGTATCACAGCCGGTAATGTCCATGGGCTCGTAGGATTCGATGGCATCCAGCGCTGCGCCCACCTGCTTGTCCGGATCATACATGGCTTCTGCAACGGCCTGAATATCAAATCCGTCCAGATCCGGTGCACTGACACTCAGAGAATAAGACAATCCGATCTCAACATCGTACCAGGTGACTACATCCACATAGCCTTCTTCCCCGATATAGCGGTAAAACTTTGCTTCCATCAGACCGTCTCTCCAACCGCCCAGGTTACCGGTATCTTCTGCAGTCCATTCATAATACATACCGGAAAGATCTTCGTAGGTATCTCCGGTCGTCTGCTCTCTTGCGGTAAATTCATTGCCGTCCAGTTCAAAGGTCATCTGGATCAGCGGCCAGTCACCGTTATCCATCTTACTCCAGGTAACATTGGTTGCACCCTCCGGTGCGGAAAAGCCGTTGGCGATGAGCTGATAGGCTTCTTCCTCGGAACTGTCATGCCAGGGATTGGCGATCCCTACAGCGGTTTCAGCTGTTTCTTCTGTTTCCGGAGCAATTTCTGTTACATCCTCTACAACTACCTGGGATGCAGGTTCTGTTTTCCCGCAGGCACAAAGGGATAATACCAAAGCGCCGACAACGGGAATGATCGATAATTTTTTCATAGGGTTCCTCCGTTTTCTTTCTTAATCCTGTAACATTTATTACTTCCCCTTTATGGCATGGGTTGCCACTCACATTATACTATCCGCCCGAAAGAGAAAAACGCGAAAAGGATTCTTAATCTTTTATAAAATGTGGACTCATTTTTGAAAGTACTTTCAGTTCAGATAGCGTATCCTCGAAATAGTGGCTTTCTGAGGGGAGAGTTGAGAGAAGCGACAAATTCAATCAGAAAGGATTTTTTTTATGGAAAAGAAAACAAATCGTATTGTGTCCCGGGGAAACAGCATCAAGACCAGACTGATCGCGATCATGCTGTGCATTGTGGCGATCCCCATGATCCTTACCACCGTGATCAGTTATGTGACAAGCACCTCCAAGGCAATGGCCGATGCCCAGGAAAGTCTGGAGTGGCAGGCACGGTATATGGAAGATCTCTTTGAAAAAATGATCGAAAGCAATGCCTCCGCCATGAAAGCATTTTCCGTGGCACCTTCCACCATTACCTATTTAAGAGATCCGGAAGAAGGCCTGATCCCTGAAGAAGCCCTGTTGTCCCAGATGCAGGAGATCAATGACTACATCGGTGACGGAAATGAGATCGTGATCACTGACAAAAACGGTATTCAGGTCCTGCGATCCGATGGCATCACCGGTGTGAACGTAGTCGGGGAAGATTATTTTGAAAATGCCAAAACCGCTGAAAACGGCGTATATGTTACCAACATTGCCATCTCCAAAGGAAACGGAGATCGTCTGATCACCATTGCCGTTGCTGTAAGAGATGAAAACGGCGACTTTATCGGAACCGTATCCAGAGATTACAATCTCATCGCCCTGCATGATATCCTGGCAGCCAACTTCTCCGATGCCTTTGTAGCCGATCGAAACGGCGATCTGGCTGCTCATTCCCAGTACACCTACGGTGTGGATCATGAAGAGGAATCCAGAGCTACTTCTACCTTTATGACCTCCGGACAGGACAGCGGCTTTTATTCCGCAGCTTCCGGCAAAGGTTATGATGCCTACATCGCTTATGCCAAGGAGCCCCATTCCGGATTTTCCATCGTTGTTGCCAGCAACTCCGATATCGTCCTTTCTTCCGCCAGAAGAAATGCTATGATCACCGTTGCCATCGCAGTGATCATGCTGATCATCGCAGGCTGCATTGCCGTCTTTACCGCAAGAAGCTATGTAAAACCGGTGCAGGAAGTGTGCGATACCCTTTCCCGTATGTCCGACGGTGAACTGACAAATGAAAAGCATACTACCACCCGCAAGGATGAGTTCGGTGTCATGATCACCGATATTCACGAGTTTTCCAATAAACTCTATGATATCGTCGCCGGCATCAAACAGTCTGCTGCCCATGTGGCAGGCTCCGCAGACAATTTATCCGATATGACCGATCAGATCTCTCAGACCGCAGATGACGTATCCAACGCAGTGCAGCAGATCGCAACCGGTGCCACCCAGCAGGCAGAGGAGATCCAGACCGCCGTAAATGCTACGGAAACGGTAGATACCTCCGTAACCGCCATCAAGGAAGCTGCCGGTGAGATCTCTACTTCCGCAGCGCAGATGGATGCTGCTTCCAAGATCACTTCCGATGCCATCGACGGCCTCAAAACAGCCAGCGAAAAAACCTCGGAAAAGATCGAAGATATCAGCAATGCGATCTATGCCACCAAGAAAGCTATCGAACTCATCGAGGAAAAGGTTGCAGGCATTACCAGCATCGCAACTCAGACCAATCTCTTATCCTTAAATGCCAGCATCGAAGCCGCAAGAGCCGGTGAAACCGGAAGAGGCTTCTCCGTCGTTGCGCAGGAGATCGGTAAGCTGGCAGAAAGTTCCAAGCAGTTAGCCGATGAGATCAAATCCGAGATGCAGATCCTGTTAGATAAGTCCGATGCAGCGGTTCTTGCCATTGGGGATGTGGAAACCAGCAATCAGGAAACCGGCGATGCTCTGCAGAAATCTCTTACATCCGTTGAGCAGATGATCGCGGAGATCGAGAAGACCGTACAGGGCATTGAAAATATCGAAGGTGCTACCGATAGCAGCATTACTGCCAAGAATGCAGTCGTCGACACCATGTCCGCCCTGTCTGCCATCTCTGAAGAAAATGCAGCAAGTGCTGAGGAAACCGGTGCTTCCATGGAGGAATTAAACGCTACCGTAACCACCTTAAACGAAGCCTCCAGTGATCTTAAGGATATCGCAAACCGCTTAAGCAGTGATATGGAGTTCTTCCGTTTATAAACTGAAAACAGCATCTATACCAAAAGACCGCATTCCCTTCCGGGATGCGGTCTTTTGTGTTCTATGGGGTTAAACATGAAATGGGGTCTTTTTCTGATTGATCGCACGGATCTTGTTCGGATCGACTTTGAACCTGCGATCGCTTGTTAACAGACCGTTGACCTCCTGTTGGACGTCACTGACCTGGGTATAGCAAAAGCCGGAAATATAGGGAATATCCATGATGGCTTCGGTAATGCAGCGGTAACGGGCAAGAAAAGCCTCCTCATCCGCCACGGTGCTGCCGTAGCCCCACTCTCCTTCTTTTGTGGTAAATGCGATCCCGCCATACTCGCTGATGATAACAGGCTGACCGGCGTAATGATACCCCTTTGCAAGGGCGGCTTTTTCCCGATTATGATAACAGGTTCCTGCCAGGATCTCCTCCTTCTGAGCCATATACCGCTCCTTAAACAGTTCCCCTTTTTCTTCATAGTCATGTAATGTCAGGATATCCGATACGGTATGCTCCCACCCGTCATTTACGATGACAGGGCGCATGGGATCCAGACTTTTGGTAAGATGATAGATCGCCTCGGTAAAATGCTGCTGCCCTCTTTGGGTTTCCACTTCCCGGATTCCCCAGGATTCGTTAAAGGGTGTCCAGGTGATGATGCAGGGATGATTGTAATTCTGTTTTACGATATCCACCCACTCCGCCGTAAAGTTGGAAACTGCTTCATCATCAAACTCATAAGCTGCTGCCATTTCGCTCCATACCAGCATACCCTTCACATCACACCAGTATAAAAAACGTTCATCCTCAGTCTTCATGTGCTTACGCAGACCGTTAAATCCCATCTCCCGGATCTTTGTGATATCCTCCACCAGTGCTTCTTCCGAAGGAGGCGTTAAATGGGACTCTTCCCAATACCCCTGATCCA
>JAEEGL014853538.1_pt1 | contig 11196 bp, 8 predicted proteins | sample 9134231 | NCBI WGS metagenome assembly JAEEGL01 (sample SAMN16246548, study PRJNA631951) | gut metagenome | biome: gut microbiome; feature: rumen; material: fiber-attached | host: Bos | place: Iran: Karaj | collected 2018-10
CATAGATGTAAAGAAGATGATTGTCCTGCTCCCGTTCCGTATCGGAACTGTCCTTTGGCATTGTTGTTTTTAATGTTCCCCTTAAGGCAAGATACTTGTCAGGACGCGTAATGAAGGAAAGATAGTTCTTGAAGTCAAAATAGAAGGTTGCGTCATTTACTCCGTCTTCACGAATATAGGCACCACCAAGCTCAGTGTTGAGTTTTCCCGAAACTTCAATCGGAAATTTGATGGAACCGAGCTGAACATTGTAGTTTGTTCCAGCTGATGACTCTTCAGTTACGACGGCTTCATCTGAATCTTCTGCTTCTGAAAATAAAGAATCAAGATCATCCTGCTCTTCTTCGCTTTCTGCGACCTCAATTAAAACTGCGGAATTTTCAGATGTCTTATTCTGAGAAAACGCTAAGAATACCGAAAAGAGACTATAAGAAACAAGAAAGAAAACTTTTTTAAATGTACACACTTTTTATTTGCCACTCATGAGTTCAAGATATGGCTTAGTGTAAACGGCATCGTCCTGTTTGACAAGTGTTGCATTTGAAATTGCGATGTTTGTTTTTTCGTAACTCATTTTTCCGTTTATTTTCTTACCCTTGAGGTTGTCCTGAATGACCATGTTTACTGGAATCTGATAAGTCTTTCCGTTGCCGTCAACCTTCTGATATGAAGGAATTGCAGTCGTACGGAGTTTCTGACCTGAAAGCGAGTAATCTTCCTTTTTGCGTGCAAGCCCGTCATCCTTTGAAACCCAGAGCTTAATCTGCGGATAGTCTACCTCCTTAACCTTTGCCTTGAGGTCAAAAAGAACGCAGTCGAATGCTCCAAGCTTTACTTCCGTGGCTGAGGTAATCTCATAGTTTGTAGAATATTTCTGAGGTGCGAAGTCGGAGGTATTTGCATTCGTTCCCTGGAATTTATCCTTTGAACTTGAGAAAGTGAATCGTCGGTCGGCAGGGTCATAGAACCAGATGCTGTTGTCTGTCTGGAGATAGCCCTTGCCCTTGTCTTTCATCGGACCTGTAATGAGGATTGTCCATTTTGAGCTGTCGTCACGGCGATAGATTGTTGCGTTTGTTTTGCTTCTACCCTCGCCCGGCTTTTCCTGAACGACTTCGTATGATGCGGTGAAGTCAGTGCCGTAGAAAGCGGTTGTGTCTTCTGCTTTTTTCAGGAGTTTTTCTGCTTCTGAAGAAGAGACTGCATGAAGTGAAACAGAGCAAGCAAGGAATCCAAGGAAAAGGAATCCAGTTTTTTTAAGGTTGATATTGAGTTTCATAAAATTCTCCTTAGTTGGCCGGCATTACAGTTTTGAGGTCTTTTATTCAGTAACTGCAAGAGCCTCGACCGGCATGATTTTGATTGACTTGAGAGTTGAATACAACACTGCAAGCAGGGTAACGATTATGACCGATGCGATAACCGTTATACTTTTAATAACATCAAGACGGGGGCTAAGGTTACCTTTTTCAAGGAACATGTCAAATGACGGAATGAATGAGAAATCAAAGAGCGAAATGACTGAGCAGAAAATTCCAGTAAAGGCAATTCCACCTATGCATCCTGCAATCAGAAGAAGCATTGCCTCAAAAAGCAGCGTTGAAGTAATCGATCTTTTTTTCATTCCGATTGCCATGTAAATACCGATTTCCGTAATGCGCTTCATGATAAGAACGCGGTAAGTGCTTCCGATACCCGTAACTACAATTATTGTAAGAATTACGATGATGAAGGTAATCACAGCGTCCATGGCAAGTTCCATGATTTCAACATCGTTGAGGTTTGCGCTCAGAGGGATGAAGCCCCATGTTTCTTTCGTGAATTCACCTGTAATGTCAATGAAGTCGTCTTTGTCTTCAAGCCACGGATACATGTTGATGACTTTTGAAAGGCTGTCGTAGTATTTGTGAAGGTCTTTTTCGGTAATAGTTCTGTTCGGGAACATAATGCAGATTCTGTTTGCAAAATCACTCGGCCTGTCGTATGCCTGTTTCAGAAAATCGAAATCCATGTAGGATGTGTAAGTTCCGAAAACGCTTGAATCCTGAAAGATTCCCTTTACAATAAGTGGAACTGTATTCAAAACGCCGTTATAGGTCTTGATTTGAAAAGTCAGTTCGTCCCCTGCATGAATGTTCAGCATTTTTGCAACTGGAAGAGAAATCAGGACTCCGTTCGAGTTTGCGGGAACATCATAATCACCTTCAACAAAATAGAAAGAGGAAATCAGGCTTTTTTCATTCTCGAATTTTATGCCTTTTATTGTCCTCTGGAGAGCCTGCACGCCCTCAAAATAGAATGACGCGCGTTTTGCAAGAAAATCCATTCGCGGAGTTACAATCGCATCCTCAGGAAGGGCAGATTTTATGAGGTCGACTTTTTTCTGGTAATCAAAAATCTCAAGACCGTCACCAGACGAGCCCATGAGAGCGATGTCTCCGCCATAATAGATTTTAGCCTTTTCATTCATTGAATGAATCATGCCGGTACTTACAGCGATTGCTCCAAGTGAAATTGCTACACCGAACATGCAGACCAAAAAAAGAGATATGTACTGAGTCCTGCGGTATAAAAGTGAACGAAGGGCGATTTTTGTCTGATACATTATTTTACCCCCTGCATTGCTTCAACAGGATTAACCCGGATGGCATTTATGAGCGGATAAATCCAGGCAATGAGGCCTATGAAAAGTGAAAGCGCGAAAGCTCCGCACAGGTTTGAAGGAGAAACAGATGTGCTTAATACGGAACCGCCGAAAAGCTGCACAAGAAAATCATTTGAGAAAGTGACATGAACCGCTGAAAGCACTTGAGAAGCGATTATGCCGAAAATACAGCCAACGAAACCTGCGATGACAGCCATAATCATTGTTTCTGCTGCACATTCCTTTGTGATGTAGCGTTTGTTCGCTCCGATTGCCCTCATCGTGCCGATTTCACGGATACGGTCGAGGACATTGATGACAAGCGTGTTGTTTACGACGATAAAGCCCGCTCCAAGAATGATTATGATTCCGATGTTGAGTATGAGACGCAGGATGTAGAGGTAGAAAGCCGTACTTCCTGCAGAAGAGCGCCAGTTTACGGCCTCAACGGGCCAGTCGTTTTTTGTGAAAGTTCTGTTAAGCTCCCTTATGACTTTTTTTGTTCTGTCAGTATCTTTTAGGGTGCATATCAGATAGTTCCATGAAGATGAATTAGTATAGGAAGCGTTCAGCTGTTCAAGTTCTTCTTCAGTGATTTTGATTTCTTCGGTCTGAACGCTTTCCGCCAGGTCACCAGCCTCTGAAAAAAGGTCGTCGAGATCCATGTCTGAGAAAATTTCCTCGACATCTTCAGAAAGTTCGATTGATTCAGAGGAAGAAAGGTCCGACATGTCCATTATGGCACGGACGGTCTCTGGATTGGTAAGGACGATTTTATCAAGGACTGCATTTTCAACAGAATATTCATAAATCGCCGTAAGCGGAACTGCGCGGATTCTTGAAGAAAAGCCCTCGCTGATTTTAAACTGGAGGGTGTCACCGAGTTTTGCGTTCATGTTTTCCGCATATTTTTTTGAAAGCATGATGCCCTTCTGGCCGTCTTTCCACGGAGCGCCTTCGATAATTTTGATTGACTTCATAACTGAGAGGTATTTTTCAGCCGGAACACCGAACATGTAGCATTTGTCTTCTTCGCGGTCATCGTTTTCAAGAAGGGAAATGCCTGTTACCTGGGGAACAAAATCTGAAACAGAAGGAATTGATTCAATGTAGTTTACGATTTCATTGTACGGAACAATCTGCGGAAGTTCCGTGAGTTTGCCTGTAACCGGAGTTTCATCACCGAAAAGAGAAAGTGGTTTTTTGTATTTTGGCCGGATAACGATGTCACCTGAGAAACTTGACACAAAAGTCTTCTGAACGCCGTTCTCTGTGCTGTCAAAAACCGCGTTCGTGACGACAAGAAGCATGACTGCAAAGGCAATGAAAAGAATTATGACGAATGAACTTTTTTTTGAGATTATGTTCTTAAACGCAAGGTATAGAAGCATAGAAAATATTATACCGTAAATTTCCCCTATAAGCAATAATTTTGACTGAATCACGCAAGCTTTGGGAATGTTTTACAAGGAATGACAAGATTTTCACAATATGTTAATATAACTGTAATGAACTTAAAATTTCCTGCAATATTCGTAATGCTTGTCTCACTTGTTCAAAACCGCTTTTTCGCGCAGGAAGCGTTGAAATCCACCGAAGAAGAATATTACGATTTTCTCTCGCTGACGGGACTTGTAGAACGCCCTACCCTCGGCTACCGCACCCTGAGCGATTCACAATGGCATTTTAACGAAGAGGAAGAAGGAAATTCTCTTGAAGATTCTGAAGGCAACATCTGGCGTGGAAACAACCTGGGCAAAAAACGCATGCTCTGGCAGTCGGATACAGAAGGAAATAACTGGTTTACAAGGGGCTTTGAGCACAACATAAAATTCAAGGCATACGGCCCTGAGTGGTACAACAGCTTCAACACGGCTTCCCCTTACGGTCAGAACGACGGGGCCTTATGGCAGGGAAAAGGATACAACACGAGCCTTACGGGTGGGGCTAGAATCGAGGCCTATGGTTTTGAGGCGACGATTAAGCCGCAGCTGTGTTTCAGTCAGAATCTTGATTTTGAACTGATGCCACTCAACGACCGGCACACCCATAAATCATCTGAATTTGTATATTTTTGGGGCAACATTGATTTGCCGCAGCGTTTTGGTGACAAGCCGTTCTGGACCTTTAACTGGGGTGACAGCGAAATCCGCTATACCTGGAAGAAATTTACAGTAGGTTTTGGAAATCAGTCTCCGTGGCTCGGGCCTGCATGGCTTAACGGAATGCTTGGAAGCAACAATGCTCCGGCTTACACTAAATTCGATTTTGGAATCAGAAAAACAACAATTCATTTCCCGCATTTCGGCTGGGATTTGGGAGATTTTGAGGCCCGGGTCTGGACCGGCAAGCTTAATGAATCTGATTATTATGACGATGACAGCAGCAATGACAGCAACATGATTCACGGACTTGCATTTTCATACAGTCCGCCTTTTTTCAGAAACCTGATATTCAACTTCAACCGAGTTGTTCTCTACAAATGGGATGTGAGTAATATTTTTTATTTAGATAAGCTTTTCTCATTCGATGGAAACAACGGAACCTCTTCCGGCAATGACGAGGACCAGAAATATTCAGTTTCAATGGACTTGGTTTTCCCTTCAGTAGGATTTGAGATGTATGTTGAAGTCGGTAAGGATGATTTCTCCAAAAGTTTTTTCTATGACCTGACGCTCGAAGAGACATCAATAAATCCATTCCACACGGTTTGCTACACAATCGGTGCAAAGAAAACATTCACGATAAGCCGTAAAAATAAAATCCGTGGAAGCATCATATTTGAGCACTCTTCGTTTGAGATGTCACAGGATTTCCAGCTCCAGTGGCCTTATTTCGGATACTACAGCCACGGTTTCATTAGTCAGGGCTACACTAACCGGGGACAAATCATAGGTGCCGGAAGCGGATATTCAGGAAACACCCAGTACCTCGGAATCAATTTGTATTACCCGAAAGGAAGCACGACTCTGTTTTTCCACCGCAATTCGCCTGACATGAATTTTATTTACAACAAGGCTGTTTATGCCTCGGCAGAAGGCAGAATTCTTGAATCAAAATACTGGAGCATTTACAAGACAATTCTTTCGCTTGGAACGAAAACGAATTACTTTGTTACGCCAAACTTTTGTGTTTCAGGTGGCATAGTCTACAGCATGATAATCGACGAGTTTTATTACCATAGGACAAGGGAAGTAAAAAACTACGAGCACACAAAGAAACACAATTTTCAGTTTACATTGGGCGTAAAATATAATTTTTAATGACTTTTTGAAAGCTAAACAAGCTCAGCCTTACCGCCCTCAAACTTAATCTTGAAGTCACAGCTTTCAAGCGTAGAAAGCCTGTGAGCGATTGCGATAATAGTGATTTTGCCCTTCAGTTTGAGGATTGTATCCGTAATCTGCTTTTCAGTCTCATTGTCGAGGGCACTTGTCGCCTCATCAAGAATAAGAACATTAGGATTGTGGTACAGTGCACGCGCGATGCCGATTCGCTGCTTCTGTCCACCTGAAAGTTTCGTTCCCCTGTCACCGGCATTTGTATTTTCTTTTTCTGGAAGAGTCTGCACGAAATCATAAAGCTCAGCCATTTTGAGGACTTCCTGAATGCGTGCATCATCAACCTCTTCAGGGGCAAGACCGAATGCGATATTGTCCTTGATTGAGCCGTCAATGAGATAAATGGACTGAGGAACATAGGCTATGTTTTTAAGCCAGCCGGAAATGTTCTGATAGATATCAACTCCGTCAACAGTTATTGTACCAGATTTCGGAGGAAGAAGCCCCAGAAGAATGTCAACGAATGTTGTCTTTCCTGCACCGCTTGGACCTACGATGCCGACAAATTTTCCCTTTGGAATTGAGAACGAGACACCGGAAATAACATTTTCTTTTTTTGAAGGATATGCGAATGTAAGGTTTTGAACGGAAATTTCCTTGTCAAAAACAATAGGTGCAGAATCTTTTTTAAGAAGATTACGCTCCTCAAGATCCTTGTTGTTTCGGACCACCATGAGGTCATCATACATTTCATTGAAAAGAGGAAGCTGGAATTTTATCGAGTTGAACATTGCAATCATCTGGTTCAAACTCGGCATAAGACGGACTGCGGCAAGTGCCAGAACACCTAGTGTCGGAATGAGGGATGCCGGATCCGAATTAATGAGCATTTTAATTGCTATAAGAAGTAGGATGCCCCCGATGGTGACAAGCTCAATAATGGCCTTTGGAAATCGCTGTGCAAAAAGGAAGTTTTTCTGACTCCTGATAAATTCAGAATAGCTTTTGTCAAACTCGCCGATAAAGTATGACTCACGCTGCATTACCTTGGTTTCCTTTACGGAATAAAATCCCTGATTTATCCATTTTCCATTTTTTGCATTACATTCGCTCTGAATCATGCCTGCGGCCGTTATTTTTTTTCTAAAATAGTTGAGCATAACGAAAATAAGAGGTCCCATGACAAATGCAACGCCAATAGCAATAAGCCAGTCAATAACACATATAAACACCCAGATTACGGCAACTGTTATGATGTTTGTTATGATTTGCAGAGTGCTGATAAGAATTTCTGTAAAAACATAAATTCCACCAATGGAGATATTTCTTGATATTATGGAAATATTGGTTTCAAGATGATACAGATATGGTTTTCCCATATAGTATGCATATAGCCTTTTTGAATAATCACGCTGGTTGTTCAATGAAAAATTAATTTGTATTTTCCCTTGAACAAGAATAAGAATGTTTTTTAAAATATAGAACGCAAGAAGGGAAAGTGATGCCGCAAAAACAAGTCTACGATGATTATCAATCAGAAAAAAAGAAAGAATTTCAGCAATTCTGTGATGATGATCCAGCCACTGTGTATCTCCAATTATTGTAATGAGGGGATAAAGAAGACCGATTCCAAAAGCCTCAAAAACAGCGATTACAAGCATGAGGAAAATTAGCAAAAGACAAATACGCATCTGCTTACGAGTAAGGATGCTGAAGATTTTAAGGAATGATTTCATATTACTTATATAGAATAATGTAATTTATGTGTTTTGCAAAGATAAAAACAGTTTATTGCGTAAGTTGATCAAAAACTGTCTCATCTAAATCTGCATAAACAAGATTACAGTCTTTTTCATTAAAAGAATCAAATAATTCCACAATATTTAAAGATAGCAATTTATTTCTCATATTTTCATTAAAACGATAACGAATTATTCTTGCAGGAATTCCTCCTGCAATTGCATAAGGGGGAATATCTTTTGTAACAACGGCTCCAGCACCAATAACAGCCCCCTGACCAATTGTCACTCCAGAACAAATAATAACATTTGCACCAATCCACACATCATCGGAAATATTGATGTCCCCTTTTGAAAGTGCTTCATCCCCCATATTCCAAAGCTTTGCTTTAAATGGATAGGTAGATATTGATGAAAGAGAATGTTCATCAGCAAGTAAAAACTGTACATTCTGCCCTATTGAGCAATAACTTCCGATGTTTAAATATACATTTTCTTTGCTAGGATTAAAAACGGTCAACTCACCGTATGTTTTTTTTCCAACTCGAATATGACTTATATCACAGTCGTGCTTAAGTGTTGTAAAATTATGAGAATTTACTTTCCGCCATTCTTTGCTACACTGTTGCTCTATTTTCTTAAAATGTAATTTCCTTAAAACAAACAAAATCGAACAAATAAGCTGGGCAAAAACTATAAAAAATAAAATAAATAACATAGGTAGAGTTCTCCAAACAGTAATAATTTCAGTTAATTAGTTTCAAATATTTTATGTTTTAAATAAAACATAATTTTAAATATCAAAAAAGAAGAGAGTCGGGATTTAATTTTTTCTTTTTTTAAACACCTTAGTCTTTTTCTAAATTCATTTTTATAAAACTTTCTGTACTCAGTGATATAAGTTTCATTCTCATAATTTTTTAAAACTAATGCCTTTATATTTTCAGTTCCGAAACTATAAGAATCAGATTTTAATTCTGAGTTTAAAATGTATTCTGTAAAAAAATTAAAAAGCAATTCCTTTTTTTGCCATTCAAAAGTCTGCTGAGAAATTTTTCCATAATTCAAATATGTATTGAGAATATGAAGAAAATTATTATAAAAAATTTTTACAATACCATAAGAAATATCTTTTTTCTTAACGGAAAGTGATTCAAAAATCTTTTTATTTGAAATTAGGGCTTTCTGATTTCTTTCAAAACATGAAAAAAATTTATATGTCTGCCATAACTGTGTATTGCAAAGTTCAAACTCATCATCAATATTTTTTAAATCGCTTTCCCAAATACCAAAGCCGCCAATCCAGGTTGTGAAATAGGAAGTACTATAAACAAGTTCGTCAAAAGTTGAACAAACAACAGATTCTTCTGGAAGTTTTCCGCTGCCATTCAAAAAGAAAAGTAGAGGCACCTCTTTCTGGTTTACCGAAACTATATCGAGAATATACTCCAGTGTCCCCTCCATGTATATGATGGTGTCATTACAGAGTTTCCTAAAAGTGCCATTCGCCCTAGACAAAGACAAAGGAAAGTTTTTATCTCTGATATTCTCTTCATTTCTAAAATACTTAATATTAGGAAAATTTTTTTGAAATTCAAGACAGATTTCTTCGGTATTATCTGTTGAACAATTATCAGATATGACTACCTCGATTTCAGAAAATTTATTTTGCACAACTAAAGATTCAAGAGACTGCTTAAGATATTCTGCGCGATTGTATGTCGGAATGCATATGCTTAGAAGGGGTTTTGTCATGTTGTAAACTCCTGATTTTATTTACCTTGATAGATTTTCCGCTTTATCGGTAAAAGTAGTTTTCCAAAAGATGTTTGCTTTAAAAATTGTCTAGTTTTAAGCCATCCATCTGGCACAATTTGAACAAGTTCCAAAATTCGATAATAAATATGAAAAAATGAGATATTCAAAAGTGCTTTGTAAACATATCGATTAAACTTACTTTTATGTCCAATATACTTGTTATGACAGAGAAAAGTTTTTGGAGACAACATTTTTAGTTTATTGCCTAAATATAAATTTTTTATTATGAATTTACGAAGATTAACATCATGCAACAGTTGAAGAGTCATCATCATACCTGTAGCCCATGTCATATTTGCCATTAATGGGTGCTTGTCTGAATCCATTCCGCGAGAATATGATGAAATACTCGGATGTTCCACCATTTGTACAATCCATTTTTCAAGAACTACGAATTTCTTGTTGTCATTTATAAGTTTACAAACAAGTGCCAACTGAGGAAAACAACAAGAAATTTGGTAAGATATATTCTGCATCACAGTGTCAGTCAAATTCTCTGTTTTATAAATTCCTGCAGGCACAAAAGAAAGTTGTCCTAATAGTTGTGCAACATTTTCTTTAGGATTTAAATAATTTGATACGACAACAGCATCGGCTTTTTCCTCAAGAATTGCTTTTTCAATATCTTCCCAATGTGTCCAATCAATTTCATCGTCATCACAAAGAATCCAAAAGTATTCTTTTGAGGCAAGTTCATAGCACCGAGCTATATTTGCATTACCGCCTATATTGCGATTATGGATTATGTGTTTTGAATTTGGAAAATCAGCAATAAAGCTATCAATTAATTCTCTTGAGCCATCAGTTGATTTATTGTCAAGAATCGTAATCTGAAAGTTGCGGATTGGAGAATTTTCTGAATATACCTGTTGCAAAGTATGCTCAAGATATGGTTTCCGATTGTAAGTAATAATAAAAATTTCAAGCTTGTCTTTTAGCATTATTTATCTCCAGGGATTATAATTCAAGGATTCCTTTCTCAAATTCAATTTCCGGTTTCCATTCTGTGTCAGCCGTCAGTTCCGAAATATCTGCTACAAGATACATAGGCTGATGAGGATAATATGTTTTTTTTCCAAAGTCAATTTTTACAGTCGGGTTGATTTCATTCTGGATGTCTTTTATATATTCAGAAAGTTTTCGTCCTTTTCCGTTTCCCAGGGGGTAAGATTTTCCATCGATACCTTTTTCGGCCACTGCAAGGAAAGCTCGCGCAGCATCATCACAATGAAGATAATCCCATGTCTGCTCGCATTTTGTGAGTTCTGGACTTCTTTCAGCTTTTAACTCACGGATTACATAACTAATCAGCGTGTTTTCACCGTCATTTTTTCCGTAGACACTTAGAATTCTGAGCCAGTTGAAGCGTATTCCAAGCTGTTTGCAAAGCATTCCAGCGAATTTTCCTGCCGTGAATTTTGCAATTCCGTAGCCACTTTCAGGATTTACTGGCAATTCTGGAGTTAAAGGAACTTTCTGTAATCCATATTCTGCCTGACTTCCGGCTCCAATGAATACAGAGCAACCGCATCGTTTTGCAAGTCGTACTGCATCCAGTGTGTACTGAATGTTTTTCATCTGACAGTCAACATCATCTCGACCGCCTACAGTCGTTTTTTCCCATGCAAGATGAATAAAAACATCATATTTTTCGGTCAATCCAAGCGTTTTGTAACCAGATACGATACAATCGACAACATGAATTCTCTCATTC
>JAEEGL014910478.1_pt1 | contig 11196 bp, 9 predicted proteins | sample 9134231 | NCBI WGS metagenome assembly JAEEGL01 (sample SAMN16246548, study PRJNA631951) | gut metagenome | biome: gut microbiome; feature: rumen; material: fiber-attached | host: Bos | place: Iran: Karaj | collected 2018-10
ATTGAAGCTTCATACACTGACCGATCTGCACCAGTTCCACGGTCGACAAGGACAACCTTCATACCAGCGTCCTGAGCACCCTTAAGAACTGAAACCCCGCCTGCTGTATCAGCTGCTGATAAAAGCAAGTAGTCAACGCCGTCCTGTACGAACTTCTGTGCTGCTGCGATCTGCTCGTCGTTCTTTAAGCTGTATGCGAACTGAGCATCATATCCGTTTTCCTTAGAGAATGTCTTCTTAAGGTCTGCATCGTTAGCTGTTCTGTAACCAGACTCGTTAGGATCGTTGTTGATGATACCAACTGAGATAAGCTTGTCTGCTGAGTCTTCTGCAGGAGCTGCTGTCTCAACTTCTGTCTTTGTTTCTGCTGCTGTATCAGCTGCAGGTGCGCTTGTGTCAGCTGCAGGAGCTGATCCGCCACAACCAACAAGAAGAGTTGCTGCCATTGCTACGCTTAAAACTGCGCTCATTAATTTTTTCTTCATTTCATTTCCTCCCTATTCAAAAATGAATCTGTATTTGATGAAGGCTCTTTTGTCCTTCTGATTTAAGTTTATGGATAAATTTTGACCCGTTCAACGTTTTCAATACCAAATTTTTTAGTTTCGTCAAAATATCAATACCAATTTTAACTCTGCGATGATATAATTAATTACAAATTCGGTAACAGGTTTTGATTTTTTATCATTTTGTAGAGTTTTTTCATGTTTTGTAGCTTATACAGCTTCTTTGTCAGACATTTTTCTACATATCCGGACAGGATTTTCATTGTGCATTTTCAATAAAAACGTTTTACCGGGTTTCAATTAATTACTGAGGATTTGAAATTTTTTTAAAGAATTATTTCAGTTTTTTTATGTGTTTTGGAAATATTGAACATTTTATTAAAAAGATATGACACCCAAATACAGGTTATTAGCAGAAAAGATAACAGAATATATCAACAATGATAACTCTTTAAGCAGAAAGCTTCCCACAGAAAGACAGTTAGCACAGATGTACGATGTCAGCAGGCAGACTGTAAGGGAAGCATTGAATATCCTGCTTAGGCAAAAACTCATATATAAAAGAAGGGGAAGCGGTATTTACATTTCGGATTCATATTTTGCTTCCCGAAACAAGATAGCGCTGATTGTCCCCTCTAAGGAAGACTATATCTGGCCGATCTTTATCAGCGAGCTTAAGCAGTCTCTTTCTTTACTGGGTTATTCGCTCGAGATATTTGACAGCAAGGAAAGCAGAAAGATCGAAAGAGAGATACTTCTTTCAATCCAGGATGAACTTGTTCGCGGGATAATCTCTGTTCCGGTAAAAAGTTCCGTTCCAAATCCCAATTCAGCCCTGTATGATCAGCTATTGTCAAAGCATATCCCGACTCTGTTCATTACCGATGTATATTCGCAGTCAAATGATCATTCATATGTCAGGTTTGATGACTTTTATGCCGTTTATCGTCTGACAGGTGAGATCCTTTCAGATTCTGATGATATATACGGGATATTCATGTCCGACTTAAGCTGTTCTCTCAACCGTTATAACGGATATATTCAGGCCATGCTGGAATCAGGGATAAATCCCGATGATGAACATATCTTATGGCTAAATTGCGACAGCATAAGACAGTACAGGAAAAGCGGCAGGATAGAGGCGATGGATCAGTTCATAAAAGACCTATGTAAAAGCAGGCATATGAACACTGCCGTTATATGTCATAACGATGAGATAGCGGCAGCTTTTTTGGATATGTTTTCCAAAAAGGAGACACTTCCTTTTATATACTCTTTTGACAGGAGCTATTTAAGCAGGCTTGAACAATACAGCATGATCTCTCTTTGCGTACCGGTTAAGGAACTGACAGATACTATCGCTAAACAGGCAGTTACACTGCTAACAGAAAAAAAGCCCGTAAAAACATTACTGCTGCCACAAAAGTGACAGCAGCCCAATTACTGATTTCTGTAATCCCTGGGTGACATGCCCTGGGTCTTTTTAAATACCACACTGAAATAATGCTGATCCTTGTATCCGACCTCACCGGCTATCTCCCCGGTATGAAGGTTTGTAGTCTTTAACAGTTTTTTTGCCAGTTCCATTCTCTTCTTGGTCACATACTCTACAAATGTCATATCCATCTCATTTGAGAATATCCCGCTGAAATAGTTCGGAGAGACATTGCTGTAGCTTGCGACATCATTTAAGGATAGCGATTCATCGGCAAAGTTCTCATCTATGTATGCGATCGCCTTGTTGATTATCCTCTTGTACTGGCTCGAGCTTGCCTTCTCCCTGACTCTTATTGCCGATGCGAGCATATTTCTTATGTATGCGGTTATCTTGCCCTTATCGACGCTCATATCGTCAAGCATGCTTATATCGGTATTTTCAAGAAAGTCTTCCTTGTTCTCACCAAGCTCTTCAACATATGCAAGGACAGTGAATCGAATATTCAATATCAGATAATCCCTGAACATCTTGGATTCAAGCGCATCAGAAAGACTGTCCGTAAAGCCTTTTGCAAAGACCTCTGTCTCTTCTTCCTGTCCGTTTATTAAAAAACCCTTAATAATGTTCGGATCGATCTGCGACAGCTCAGGCTCCTTGTATCCTCCGGTGCTATCGGGATGATTATTCTCGATATCACTCTTATTGAACACATGCTTTGAAGGCTTTAAGAAACGATATGAGAATATCCTGTTTACCTCTTCAAAGCAGTCCGGCAATAGGCTGAGTCTTTCAACATGCTCTCCGTAAGCGACATACCAATCAAAATCCTCGCTGTAGGATTCGCATATCCTTGTGATATTCCCTACGCACCTTTCTCTGAGCATATCAATATTTGAAGTATCACCCATGATAAGTATGCAGTATGTACTGATATTCCATCTGAAGATCAGATACTCCTTGAATCTCATAAAATATCTTATGAGCTCGTCCGGGTTCTCATTGATATATACCATGACGATATCATATGCGGGCGAGTTAAGATCTATAGAAAGCTTTGATGCCTCATCATACATCTCCTTGACGGAAAGCTTCCTGTCAAAAACCTTTTCAAAGAAATGTCTTATCGCAAGCTGCTCATACTCTCTGTATTCCTCTTTAAACTTCGCAAGATAGTCATTCTGTTCCTTTTCGGATTCAATCTTTTCCGATATCTGAGTAAGGACTTTCTGAAGCGCGGCTCTAGTAACGGGCTTTAAAAGATACTGCTCGACACCTATGTCTATTGCCTGTCTTGCATACTCAAAGTCATCATATCCGCTGATGATTATGATCTTTGTACCTGGAAACTCACTGGTTACTATCTGACTTAGAGCAAGACCGTCCATAAAAGGCATCTTTATATCTGTTATGAGGACATCCGGCCTTGTCTTTCTTATAAGAGGCAGGGCCATCTCTCCGTCTGAGGCCTCTCCGACAAAGACATATCCGTATTTTTCCCAGGGAATGCTGTCACGCAGACCCTCCCTCATTATTCTCTCATCTTCAACCAAAAATACCTTTAACATATTTACCCCTTAGTACGCTCTGTTGTCGAGAGATTCCAATACATTTTCCTTTGTAAAGACCACCTCGTCAACGGAATTTTCTTTTTCTACGCTCTCACCGTTTTCAAGCTTCTTTATTATCTGAGAAACATACTCTCCCTGCATGGGATTGCATTCAATGTCCACATTGATGGTCCCGTTATAGACCATGGTAAGAGCTTCATGACATGCGTCAAACGAAACGACTATCACCTGTCCGTCTATTCCCGTCGTTATACCTCTGCTTCGCATCGCAGCGACTGCACCGAAAGTCATATCATCGTTCTGCGATATGACTACATCTATGTCACTAAACTCCCTTAAGAGCTTTCCCATCTCTTCCTTTGCCTTTGTATTGGTAAAGTCGGCATCGACTTCCGCAAGGATCTTCCAGTTCGGATGGTTTTTTGATATTTCATGAAAGCCTTCACTTCTTCCGATCTCGGCTGATGATCCTTCCGTTCCCTTAAGGATGACTATGTTGATGTCCTCCTCATTGCGGCCTCTCTTCCAGAGCTCCTGTTCAAGCCATATCCCAGCCTTGATACCCTCCTGCTTCATATCCGAGCCCACATGAGCCACATAAAGAGAGTCGTCTTCAACATTTACTGTTCTGTCCATAAGTATGACAGGAATCCCTGCATCTCTGGCCTCGGCAAGAACGTTTTCAAATCCGTCCTCCGTACAGGGAGAAAAAACAATATAGTCAACTCTCTGAGATATAAAGCTTCTTATTGCTTTTATCTGGTTATCCTGTTTCTGTCTTGCATTGCTGAATATCGCAAAATATCCGTTCTCTCTTGACAGGGCATTCTGTATGGATTCGGTATTTGCCGTCCTCCATACGGATTCGCTTCCAAGCTGTGATATTCCGACAACTATGAGCTTGTCATCCGATGGCTCGGTTTCCTTATCCTTTGCGGGATTTAAAAAGAATCCGCTCCTCTCGCCGATAAGGATCGTAGCGCAGAGGATCAGTACTATTATCGCCGCCATCATGGGATATAAAACATGTCTGCGCATCCTTATTCCTCCGCCTGATCTTTGATAATGGCAGGTATCACTATCTTTATTGATGTTCCCTTATCCTTTTTCGAATCGATCTCCATTCCGTATTCCATTCCAAAATGCATCCTGATACGCTCGTTTACATTGGCAAGCCCGAAACCTGCCTTTGTATCCTTGCATTTATTTGCGATCTCTTCTCTTAAGTTGTTTAAGGTATCCTCATCCATGCCGACCCCGTCGTCCTTGACAAAGAAGACTATGTTATTTCCTTCTTTTTTGCCGGTCACGCTGATATTTCCCCTGGCTCTCTTGTATTTTATGCCGTGATAGAGAGAATTCTCCACAAGCGGCTGCAGTGTCATCTTCTGAATAGTATAGTCATAGATCTCGTCATCTATATCTATCTCATAATCCAGGATATCCCTGTATCTTATCTGCTGTATATCAAGATAGCTTCTGATATGCTGTTCTTCCTCGCGTATGGTGATGAGTTCTTTTCCGTGACTGAGTACGAGTCTGAAAAATTCGGAAAGACTCATTACAACATTGATCGCCTCTTCGGACTTTGAACTCTCGATAAGCCAGACGATGGTATCAAGGGTATTATACAGAAAGTGCGGATTGATCTGCTCCTGCAAAAGCCTAAGCTCCGCATGACGCATCTTCGCTTCATCTTCCTTTATAGTATCCACCATGATCTCTAAATGCTCGGACATGTCATTTACAGAATTTGCAAGGACCATTATCTCATCATCTGTCTTGATATCGGCTCTTGATTCAAAGTCTCCGCCCGCTATCTTATCCGTTACATCGCAAAGCTTGTTTATGGGCTTGGTGATATCCTTCACCATAAAGATCGCCATGCCGATCGTTATCAGAACGATTACGGCACTGACTATGCCCCAGAATATGATGAAGTTATATACTCTGTCATGAAGCTGACTCTGAAGGTTTTCCATATCCTTTGTCTGATAATAGATGAAGTGCTGTATGTCTTCCTCTATCAGATCCGTGAGAATATATATATCATTGTTCAACATGATCATATTCTCATCATAGCGGTCACCCTCTTCGAGATTTTCCTTTATCGTATCAATCTTCATCTCAAGAGTCTCGCAGTTTCGCATAAGACTCATGAGCCAGTCCTTTGAACTGCCGTCTGTATCATCAAGCAGTGCAGTCAGATCCTGCCTCATCTCATTTATCATGGAATACGGATTTTTTAAGGATTCATCTTCGTCGATCGTGTCGAACGTAACATAACCGACAGTCAGCTTGTAAAGACTCTCGTCCATATCTTCCTTGAAATAGACATTGTATTTGTTTGCGACAGTCATATTGCTTACTATATCCTCGTAAGCACGGCTGTAGCTTAGAAGTGAATATATGAGATATATCGTGATTATGACAAGAGGTACCAAAGCTACGAACACCAGTGTCAGCAGCTTCTGTTTTATCGGATATTGAATGTTGATTCTTCTCTTATCAGACATGCTTTACCCTTAGTCCGGCATTTTTGTCATGCGGACATTTGAATCAATGACTCTCTGGAATCCGAGCCAGTCCTGTGTTGCATTTGATTCGATCAGTTCCTTGAATGTCTCCATCTTGGCATCAAGATTGTCAGCCATGTTAAGCGCCATTGCCTCCATCAGTGCAGGCTTTTTAGGCGAACCGTATTCGTATTCTCCGTGATGAGCCAGTATGCAGTGCTTAAGCTCGTTTTCCAGAACCTTCGGGAATCCGGGTATGTCACGAACCTTTTGTGATACCATCTCGCATCCCATTACGATATGACCCAAAAGATTGCCTTCATCCGAATAATCGTTTACAGGGAAAGCATCCAGTTCTCTGATCTTGCCTATATCATGGCATAAAGCTGCCGTTACGAGCAGATCCCTCTTAAGGAGCGGATAATGGATCGCAAAATGCTCGCACATCTTTGCAACACTTAAAGTATGCTCAAGCAGTCCTCCCACAAATCCGTGATGAACGGATTTTGCCGCAGATGAAAACTTGAACGCTTTTATGAAATCTTTATCATTTACATAGAACTCTTCAAGAAGCTTCTTTAGATACTCGTTCTTTGTCTTGTTAACAAGTAAGATAAGCTCACTGTACATCTCTTCTATATCATACTGGGATGTCGGAAGATAATCGCTTGGCTCGTATTCTCCGTCATGACAGACCCTGATACGCTTTATGCTCATCTGAAGAGAACCGTTGAACATGCTGACATCACCCATGACCTCTATATAGTCCATGGCATCAAAATCTGCTATCCCCGGACTTGAAGGATCCCATACCTTGGCATCCATTGTCCCTGTTTTATCCTGCAGGATCACGCTTAGGTAATTCTTTCCGTTTTTTGTAACAGCGGATGTTCTCTGCTTGCACATATATATATCCGCTACTCTGTCTCCGTCATTTAAGTCTTTTAAAAATCTCATGCCTTACTCCAATATGGATCACTCACCTAGCACAACGGTGATATCCATCTCCTTGTATTCTTCTCCGCTTTGGCGTTTAACCGTTACAGTAACCTCATCGCCGGGATCATGCAGACCGATAGCTTCGGTAAATACCGTATAGCTGGTTATCTCAAACCCGTCTATCTTTGTGATCACGTCTCCGCTCTGTATACCCGCCTTCATGGCAGCCGATTCCATATCTATCTGAAGGACATATGCGCCTACCGGTACGCCCAGATTGATCGCTTCAAGTGTTACGTCCGTTCCTCTTATACCCAGATATGCCCTCTTTTTTCCGTTCGACATTCTTTCAATGGTTCTCTTAAGGTCGCTTATCCCGATCGCGTTTAATGTATTCTTATCAAGAGAAGTGTTTTTCTGCCATATGATCCCGAGCACTTCTCCGGACATATTGAATATGACTCCGTTTGATGCATCATAGCCTCTCATATCAGTCGTGAACATCTCGTAGTTGTTATCAATAAGATTGATGATATTGGATTTTGATGTGATCATACCCTGTTCAAGGCTTATGACATTTGAAACAGGTCTTCCCACGGCTATGACAGGAGCCGCAAGTAGTCTGTTTGTCTTGGAATTTCCCAGCTTTGCTATTATATCGGGATCAAGAAGCGTTGCCGTCAGCTGATCAACCGGAACAGCGATTATGGCAAGTCCTGTATTCTTGTCTGTTTCCTTTACGACAGCACTCGTGACCAGTTCATTAAAAAAAGTAACATCAATGTTTTCGGAATTCTTTATTACCGATCCGTCAGTAAGGATAAGAAGCTCTATACCGTTATTTGCGATGATAAGCCCTGTCGTGACTTCCTTGCTCTCGTAAGCGACATTGAACCAGTCCACATCCTGGCTGACTCCTGCAACCTTTACTACCGACTTCTGGCAGTTCTTTGACAGATTGTATATCTCATCGTAAAGCGCGTTGTAATCCTCAAGTACCGTTGTCGTTCTTTCCTTTTCCTGATAGATGATCTGTGTCCTTGTCTCTTCCTCATCCTCAAGTATCATATCCTCAGGCAGGATCTCTTCCTCATCGATCGGGATCTTTACCTCGCTTGCGACAGGCTCCTCCTCGGGAGTGAGCATGTTGCTGAAAACCGGTTCCAGAACAAGAAAAGTGATGCATGCGAGTACACCAAATATAACAGCCATTGCCGCGGTAATGACTGTTCTTCTTATCAGCTTTTTTCTGTTGATCGGACGGGTCTTTATGCGCTCTCTGATGAGCTCATATTCCTCCTGATTATTTATCTCTTCCATAATTCACAGTATACTTTAGGGCATTATTTTTGTAAATGCCATTATTCCTTCCACTTCAGTCTGTGAAGATTACCCTTTGTCTGCATGCCTTTAAAATCCTGCTGCCTAAGTGCCTCATACAAAACTATGGCTACGGAATTTGAAAGATTAAGGCTTCTTATTTCATCGAGCATTGGGATTCGGATACAGGTCTTTTCATATTCGATGAGTATCTCTTCGGGAATACCTGCGCTTTCCTTTCCGAACATGATAAAGTCGTCATCTCCAAACTCAACATCACTGTATACCTGCTTTGCCTTGGTCGTTGCCATCCATATCTTCGCACCCGGATTTTTCTGCAAAAACTCATCAAAATTCATATATCTGTGAACATCAAGCCTGTCCCAGTAATCCATTCCTGCACGCTTTAACTCTTTTTCATTGATCCTGAAGCCCAAAGGCTCGATAAGATGCAGCTTTGTTCCGGTTGCAACGCATGTTCTTCCTATATTTCCGGTATTGGCCGGTATCTCCGGCTGATGAAGAATTATATTCATATTTTTTCCTTTAAAAACTAATGCCCGGACAAAAGCCCGGGCAGTTAATTGCTTAACTATGCTCTCAGTCTGGCGATAAAGTCTGCTATACGCTCAAGTGCTATTTTGAGATTCTCGATAGAGTACGCATATGAGATACGCAGAAATCCTTCTCCGCAGTCACCGAATGCGGTTCCCGGTACAACTGCTACCTTCTCTTCCTCAAGAAGTCTGGTCGCAAACTCTTCACTGGTCATTTTAAATTCCTTGATGCAGGGGAATACATAAAATGCTCCGTAAGGCTCAAAGCAGGGAAGACCCATCTTTTCAAATTCACTCATCAAAAATCTTCTTCTCTGATTGTATGCCTCGCACATGCTGCTTACATCTTCATCACCGTTCTTTAATGCCTCGATGGCAGCATACTGGCTGGTTGTCGGTGCACACATGATGGCAAACTGATGGATCTTTGTCATCTGAGCGATTATGTTTGCGGGACCGCAGGCATATCCGAGTCTCCATCCTGTCATGGCATAGGACTTAGAAAAACCGTTTATCACGATGGTCCTTTCCTTCATGCCCGGCAAAGATGCTATGGAAACATGCTCGCCCTTGTATGTCAATTCTGCATATATCTCATCTGAAAGAACATATATGTCATGCTTAAGAATGACTTCTCTTATCGCTTCAAGGTCTTCTCTTTCCATGATCGCACCGGTGGGATTGTTGGGGAAGGGAAGGATGAGAAGCTTTGTCTTATCGGTTATGGCTTCTTCAAGCTCGCCGGCTGTAAGCCTGAACTCGTTTTCATTCTTAAGATTTATGATAACGGGTTTTGCATCCGCAAGTATAGCACACGGCTCGTATGATACATAGCTTGGCTGGGGGATGATGACTTCATCTCCCGGATTTACCATGGCACGAAGCGCCATGTCTATGCCCTCGGAACCGCCGACAGTTATCAGCGTTTCTGTTTTTGGATCGTAGCTTAGATCAAATCTTCTGTTTAAATAGCTGCATATCTCTTTTCTAAGTTCCATCAGACCTGCATTGGAAGTATAGAAGGTACGTCCTTTTTCAAGAGAATAGATGCCCTCGTCTCTGATATGCCACGGCGTGTCAAAATCAGGTTCGCCCACACCGAGTGAAATGGCATCCTTCATCTCTGCAACTATATCAAAAAACTTTCTTATACCCGATGGCTTGAGTGCTACGCACTTCTCTGATAAAGGATCTCTCATGGCATGATCATCTCTCTTTCGTCTGTATGTCTAGCACCAAGGATTGTGCCGTGATCTTTGTATTTCTTAAGTATGAAATGTGTCGCAGTGCTTAAAACGTTATCAAGGGTTGAAAGCTTGTCAGAAACAAAGCTCGCAACTTCCTTTATCGATTTTCCTTCAAGGTTGACTAAAAGATCATATCCGCCCGATATCAGATATACAGCATTGACCTCAGGATACTGATATATCCTCTCAGCCATATGATCAAAGCCCTGTCCTCTCTGAGGTGTGACCTTTACTTCTATAAGAGCTGAAACCTTTTCAAGGCTCGTCTTTTCCCAGTCGATCATCGTATGATATCCGCATATGATGCCTTCCTCTTCAAGGTTTTTGAGCTCATTGGCCACATCAATCTCTGATGCACCGAGTCTTACCGCCAGTTCATCTATCCCGATCTTGCTGTTTTTTTCGATAATACGAAGAATCTGTTCTCTCATGTCGAACCTCCCGTTCTTTTTATTTTCTAAATACAGTCCTTGTCAATTAACAGATAGTATAACATATATATACTGTATATGTCACAATACTTTTATGAGCTCGTCTGTGTTTGAGCTTTCCAAAAACCTGGTCTCATCGTCCCTCAGAATAACCCTGTCGATACACTGAGTAGTCCTTCCTATGACTGTCGCGAGTATCCCTTTCTCGATAAGAGCTTTTGTCAGCGCTTTTGAATCATCAGTTACTATCAAGAGCGCTCCGTCTCCTCTCAATGAGTAAGGATTGATATCAAAGAACTCGCTCACTTCGATAGTCTCCTGCCTTACAGGGATCCTGTTAAGTTCAACCCTGCATCCTGATCTCAGATCTTCACACAGTTCCCATACAGCAGCAAATATCCCGCCTCCGGCCACATCATGCCTTGCATATGTCCTATCTGACTCTAAAGCGATTAAAGCCTCATCTGCCACACTCACAAACTGACCGAGCCCTATGGCATCATCAACATAGTATGCGGGAAGCCTTGTTATAAGTTCATCTCTTTTTTTACCGGATATGACAGACGTTCCCATAAGCCCTATCCATTTGGTCATTACAATATCGGCTTCCTTTGCTTTTGGTGCTTCAGATCGTTCTCTTAGCTTTTTTCCAAAAGTCGTAACGCTTATTATCG
>JAEEGL015049189.1_pt1 | contig 11196 bp, 7 predicted proteins | sample 9134231 | NCBI WGS metagenome assembly JAEEGL01 (sample SAMN16246548, study PRJNA631951) | gut metagenome | biome: gut microbiome; feature: rumen; material: fiber-attached | host: Bos | place: Iran: Karaj | collected 2018-10
GAGCGTAAGGAACCCATCAAGGAGCATGTCCTTATCTATTGTGTAGAGGGATCCGGATGGTATCAGTTAGGAGAAAAGGTTCATCATGTTTCTGCCAATCAGTTTTTTATCCTGCCACCAGACCGTCCGCATTCTTATGGCGCTGATGCGGAGCGGCCTTGGACGATATACTGGATTCATTTCACCGGTGAGCATGCCTCCGTCTATTCACAGGGGGCATACGTTCCACAAGAAATTAATCCATCCGTCAACTCGCGAATACGTGAGCGGAATATTGTTTTTGAAGAAATTTTCAATACGATAGAGAAGAGTTATGACAAGGAGAGTCTTCGTTATGCCTCCTCGTTGCTCCACTATTATCTGGCCTCGATGCGTTATTTGCGTCTCTACCGCCAGACAGGGTCAGACTCCTTTGACTTTGTGGAAGTAATCACCCATTATATGGTGGAGAATATAGAGAATAAAATCACCCTTAAGAAACTTGCCGATTATATGGGCTATTCACAGTCATATCTCTCCCAGCGATTTAAGCAGGAACTTGGCGACAGCCCGCTCAACTATTTGAACAAGTTGCGTATTGAGAGTGCTTGTAGGTTGTTAAAGGAAACCCATCTGAAGATAAACCACATTTGTCACAAGGTAGGCATCAGTGATGCTTACTATTTCTCCCGTCTGTTTCATCAACTCATGGGTATGTCGCCCAGAGAGTACAGAAATAGTTAGGCGATACAAAAAATCCCCGCTACTTACATCGCGGAGCAGCGGGGAAACAATCTATGAAGAAAATGCGTGTTCTTGATTTTTTCGTGACTTATTGGAATATCTCTGCCAATCTCTTTGTCAGTCGCTCGCCACGGGCATCCTCACCGGTGGCGATGAGTTTGCCGTTGTGATCCATTAGGAACATGGCGGGTATTGCTTTGACATTATAGATGTTTGCTACCTCTCCCTTGTCTAAGAAATTAGGCCATGGCAGCTGCTCTGAATTGAGCGCTTTGTGCCAAGCATTTTCATCTTTGTCGATAGATATGCTTACAACCTCAAATCCCTTGTCTTTGTACAACTCGTATTGTTTCTTTACGTTGGGAATCTCTTTCCTACAGGGCATACACCACGATGCCCAGAAGTCGAGCAACAGGTACTTCTTACCTTTAAGCAGTTCTGCCAATGAGGTTTTGTTACCCTGTTGGTCGGCAATGGTGAAGGGACGTGCGGCCTGTCCTGCCTGTCCGCCAGGGTAAAGCTCTTCCGCAGCTGCCTGACCATGATAGGAGTTCTTTGCTGTATCGGAGAACTTCTCAAAAACGACACGCTCCTTAGGGGTAAGGAAATTGTAGAAACGCATCATCATCATCGGTCCCCAACAACTGTCCCCATACTTGGCTAAGAGCTGTCGCGACTGCAAGGTGAAGTCACGGTAGTAGATACTGTCAACAGTAGCATAGACACGATAGTCGGGTGTCATTCTCAACTCACCGACCCTTCGCATGTTCTTTTCCTTATTAGCCTGTGAGATCTCATCGAGAATGGTTTTACAGTATTTGCTGATGCTCTGGCGACGTTGCGAGAACTGTGTCCTTAACTTGCTGTATTCCCAAAAAATATCATTAGCTTTATCAGTGAGAGGGGAATCAGAAACCTTGAAGTCGGTAAAGCGGTAGATAGGTACATCGCGCTGACCCTTACCAGTGACCTCCAACAGGCAACTGGCTTTCAGATCGTCGCCGGAGACAATCACAAACGGCGCATAGCCATAGCAATCCTTCACCGTAAGCTCTACACCTATCGTGTCATTGACGGGGAGCTTTCCTTTCAGAACACATTTGCCTTTTTTGATGATTCCTTCCGCAAAAACAGGTGCTTTCCCATGGTTGATAGGTTTCAATACCAAGGTCTGTCCATCGGCATCGGTGCCGGTGGTAACCTCCACCTTGAACGACTGCGCATGCAGCGACAAGGTAAAGGTTACCATAATCATTATTATCCTTATGAACTTCCGCATTACTGTCTCTTGAATTTTAAGTCGTATATCTTACCGAAACCGCCGAATACCTCAATAGGCTCAGCAGAAACCTCACCGGAGGTAAGGTTGACATTCAGGTAATATACCTTACCCTCAGAGCCGTTCCATGTGGCTACGAACAATACCTTGTTGGCAGGACTGTCAGAGATGTCGATACCGGCATCGTTGGTCATACGCATCAACGTAATCTCTTCTCCGGCAGGTGCTGTCCATGAAGGAGTAGCATCCGGATTGGCAGTCTTCGTTGAGATATCGTAGGTCACACGATAGATATTGTTGGCTGTAGCATAATGCAGTACGGGTGACAACTCGTTGTTAGTGATAAACTTGGCGGAAGCGATCTCGGGACATGACTGCAGGCTGATATCGGCAACGGGACGATTGTTGTTCTCGTTATATCCAGTAATCATGATCAGTACGTGGCGCTCCTTGGTGTCTCGATTCTCTAAATAAGCGTATGCATAGTAGGTTCCAACTGGGGTGTAGCCGCGTTGGAATGCCCATAGATCGTCGTTCAGACCTGACATACCGGCCATGGAACATGCTACAAACTCGCTGGAGTACATGTTGGCATAGAGGAAACGGCAATGCTCCTTGTCATACCCCAGCATACCACCGGCTGAAGCTTCTGCGGTGTAGGGCGCAGCAACATAACTGCTGTTCATGATCACCTTCGGTGTGGGATACAAAGGAAGGTTGCCTGACCATTGTAACAAGGTTACATGAACCTGTCCGTTGTTGACGATGACATCATTAGCCGTAGCAGTGTACAATCCCTCAACTTTCTTTGTGGATGGTGCCGTGAGGAACATCTCGTTGAAAGTGTACATGTGGCGCAGGTCATCGCTATACATACGCATACCGTCGTTGGTGGTGAACACACTGACGAAGTTGTTGGTTACTGACAGACCTACCGGCGTGCCGTTCAGCGGATAGCTGGCATTCATACTTGTGTAGAGATTGCGTTTCACGCTACTGCTCTCTAGAGAACCGATCTGACGTGTACTCTTGATAATGTCGATATCTACCTGTCCGTTGCGCTCGTAAAGTACTAACTCTCCGGAACCTACAACGCTCTCTACGTGTAGCTCATACTGGAAGAAAGTCTTATATCCGTCGGGACGGATGGCGCTGAACTCAAGAATATAGGTTCCTGGCGTAACAGAGATGGGGGCATTGAAATCCTCTGTTGTACACAGGGTGTCGGCAGGATTGTCATACTGTCCGGAGCTGGCTTGATAGATCGACCATGCATAGGTCAACTCACTTTTATTACCCGAATAGACCAAGCGAGAGGGAAGACTGAGGGTAGAATGCTGCGTTACTGTCATCTCAGACTTCAAACCTACAGTATCCACGTAGAATTCCGGTAGTGGACTATAGTCGTAATTTCCTTCATCCTCAAAGCAGGCCGTCATTGAGCATACACCAACAATGAAGAGAGCAAATCGTAATAATATCTTATTCATTTCCATACGTTGTAATATTTTGGATTAGTAACGAAGACCTGAGCCAAACTGCAGAGGCTCGCCATTATCATTAAGGTAGGGCCATCCCTCTGGGCGACCTGCGTTGGCAGGATTGTTGTTATACTCATCGAGTAAGCGGTTCAGGTCGCCCTGGAACCAGAATATCAGGTTGTAGTTGTTGGCGAACATGCTGAACTCGGTATAACCGGTGAAGTCGATGATGAACTTATAGCGTGCCTGTGAGAACGGACCGATATAATAGTTGATGGTACTCCATGAAGAAGGTCGGACAAGATAGTCACACCATACCAGTTTATAGTCGAGCGCATCCTCAACACTGCCGCCTAAGTCTTCTGTCGGCTCAATGCGAAGCGCCAACACAGCATTCTGTTTGGTCAGGTCAAGACCGGGCACAGAGCGCTTGATCTTTACTGGCACAGACACCTCGTAGGCACCTGCGGGAAGTATGAAGTTACCTAATTCATATGAAGAGGCATCCACATTGGTGAGTGTGTCAACGGGAACCAACTTGAACTTACGGTCATGATCTGCTGCATGGCCAGTCAGCTTGACGATGACGTGCAGCGTAGTGTCTGTCGTGGAGAAACTATAGGCACGGAAAGAGAAGAACGTCGAGTCGGCAGTAGCATTCTCATTGGCATCACCGGCCAACCATATCTTATCAATATCCTGATAGAGATATTCATCGTTCTCGCAGGCTGTTGTCAGGAACAAAGCCGAAACGAGTGTCAAGAAAGAAAATATAAATAGTCTTTTCATATAGATCATAAATTATCTGTTACCAAATTCTTTTTCTTCTTCTGGAATCGGAAGCACATATTTCTCAGGATCGAAGGTTGCCATAGTGGTCCAATAGCTGGTGTATTGACGGGTTCTGCTGAGGCGCTTGTAGTAGAAGAACATGTGACCTTCCAACATAAACTCACGGTAGGTCTCCTTCAGTATCTCATCCTCCATGCTGGTAGAGTCGGCTTGGGCTACTCGGGCGGTAACACCTCTGTGCTCACGTATCGTGTTCAACTGTTCAGCTGCGTTGCTTACATCTGCCTCGGCCTTGATGAGGTACATCTCCGGCAGACGGATGATAGGCATACGCTTCACATAAGCATCATCCATACCGTCTTGCATGAGTTTCTTGTTGACATAATAAGAGGTCATGCCTGTATATTCATTGCTCATCAGGTAAACTCTGCGCCAGTCGGTAGAGTGAGTAGATGTGGGGAAAATTCTGTTGTTCATGGCATACAGAGAGACGGCGAAATACGCATTGTAGGTTGCTGAGCCATAGAGAACACGATCTACGTAAGTATCCAGGTTGTCTATCTTCAGCGCGAAGATCTGCTCATTTCTGAAGGTACGGTCACGGTTAGCCTCAGTAGAGGTTGCGATCTCCTCTGCTGTCGTCCAACGGAACTTGTCACAGTCGATGACTTCCTGGGCATATTTCTTGGCATTTTCGAAATCATGTTTCCAAAGGGATACGCGGGCCATCGTGGCAATGGCTGCGTAGTAGTTAAAATGGAACTGTCGGTCAGACAGATACATATTGTCATCCTTGGAGGTAATCTCACGGCCGGTCTTGATGGGGTCGGAGACACGCAGCAGCTCAGCGGCTTCGGTAAGATCCTTGGTTACATAGTCGATCACCTGTGCCACAGTGGATGTCTCAGTGATGTCATATCCGTAATGGGATACGTAAGGAATGGCAGGAGCATCCTTGTCTTCATCCCAGGCCTTGCCGAAAAGTCGGAGCAAGTCAAAATGCAGGAAGGCACGTAGGCCTAAAGCCTCACCCTTGATAACATTGTAGTTGTCGCGTGAGAACATATTTGGATCTGCCTTATCGAGATTCTCCAACAGATAGTTCAGGTTGGCTATGGTGTTATAGGCATTCGACCAAATACTGTTGCAGTAAGAACGAAGACTGGAATTGGTATAGTCGTAAGTGGTTACGTAATACCAGCCTGTGCCACTGTTGACACTGTAATAACAACGCCCCAATACATCAAGAAAACCATAGGTCATCTCACGACCATAGAGGTTGTAGCTACCTAATTTAATGTATGCACCAGTCAGAGCATCCTTATAGCCACCTTCATTCTCGAAGAGATCACTTCCCTCAATCTGTGCCTCTGGCTGTATGTCAAGCCACTCGTTGCAGGAGGTTAATAGTGAGCTGTTAAAAGCGAAAAGTACGAATGTCAGAAGCTGGCCACTTTTCTTTAATATATTCTTTTTCATATTCTTCATTTTTCAAATCTTCAATTAACTCTTAGAATATTGCCTGAATAGAGAAGGAGCAACTCTTGGCGTAAGGATAGCTTGTACCGCGCTCGGTCTTCATGGAGGCAATGCGCAGGATGTCTGCCATGTCGAACGACAGTCGCAAACGGCTGAATCCGGCGTTGCGTACGCACTTGATGCGGTCGAAGTCGTATGAGAGATTCACTGATGATAAGGTAAATACATCATTCTTTTCCACAAAACGTTGTGTCGTATAAGTGGTTGACTTATCAGCCATTGCCTTGAAACGAGCAATGTCACCAGGCTTTGTCCAGCGGTCGGTAAATACACGGCGATCCACGTTAAGAGACAGGTCGGCATTTTCCACCTTGTTAACGAGCGTAGTGTTGTAAATCTCACCGCCAAACTGATAGGTCATACCTAAGTTCAGCTGGAATCCTCTGTAGCTGGCGCTGATACCGCAGTTGCCATAGATATCGGCTTCTGTGTCACCAACGATTACCTGGTCGTCGGAACTCCATGTGAAAGTGGTGGTGCCGTCTTTCTTGATATATACCTCCTTACCTGTGGCAGGGTCGATACCCATAGAGCGTACGGCACGGATGGCGGTCATCGATTCTCCTTCCTGATATACGGTCACGGGGCGTGATGAGGCACCGCGCAACTGGTTGTTGTTGTAGGTTGCCAAGGCATTGGAAATCTCCTTGATCTTGTTTGAGTTGTGGGCCACGCTACCGTAAATATTGAAAAAGCTGCGTGTGCGGTTCTCTTCAAAGAGACGTACATTTGCGTATGCTTCCCATCCGGTATTCTCTACCTTACCTAAGTTCTCTTTATAAGTGGTAAAACCGGTAGATGAAGGTATGGTGACATTGGTCAGTAAGTCATCGGTGATGGCATTGTAATAGTCAAAACGCAGACTAATGCGTCGTTTGAGCATAGAGACATCCAAACCGATATTACGATCCATCTTACGCTGCCACTTTAGGTTGTTGTTGGCCATTCCCAAGAGGTAGGCACCTGCGGCACCGTTGTAATAGGTTTCCGTATTATAAGTATAGGTGGCAAGACTCTGATAGGAGTTGAAGTTCTGTGAACCAGTGAAACCCATGGAGGCACGTAGTTTCAGGAGATCAAATACTCCCAGGTCTTTCATGAATTTCTCGTTGTTGATATTCCATCCGATACCTAAGGCCCAGAACTTACCCCAACGGTTTTCACTACCGAACTGTGATGATCCGTTCAGACGGAAGGAAGCATCGAAGAGATAACGGTTGTCGTAGGAGTAGTTGAACGCACCGATGGCACCGGCATCACGAATAGTACTTTCTGAACTAGTGGGTGATGAATCTTTGTAGTAGGCGCTGGCATAACCGATATTGGAGAACTGGTCGTTGGGGAATCCCTCAGCGCGCATGCTCATGGAGTTTGATGAACTTTCATTCTGGCTCCATCCCAAGTTGAAGAACAACAGATGTTTCTCGGCAAATGTCTTAGAGTAGTTGGCTGTTATGTCGAGTGAATAGCTGTTGCTGCTTCCGTCACCGTAGGTATAGGTACCACGGCGTTTCATCAGCTCTTCTGTCGTATAATAGATGAAGTTGGTATGGGTAGCGGGCAGGAAGTAATCCGTGCGGTTCTCTTGGCGTGCTATCGTGAAGCGACCTGTCAGTCGGAAACCTTCAAACAGGCGTAATTCAGCATACATGTTGTTCGTAACATTCAAGTAGTTGGAAGAGTCCTTCGTCTTGATGAAGGCATTCCACATAGGATTTGCCAGTTGCGACTCATACTGTGTTCCCTCATAGAGCGTGTAACTCTTGATCAGGTTGCCGTCAGCGTCGTATGGCTCATAATAGGGATTCATCGTGGTATAGGTAGAGAAACTGCCCCACGGAGAGTTGTTGGCTTTGTTATAGATGACGTTCATCTGGTCGCTCAACAACAGTTTCTTGTAGTGATAACGGAAGGTGAGGCCGCCGCTGTATGTATTACGGTCGGAGCCTTTCATTACACCGGCAACGTTGTTATATCCTAAGTCGATACCATATTGGAATTCTTTGTTACCGCCTTCGATATACACCGTATGCTTATGTCCTACGGCATTGCGTACTGGCTGTGCCTTCCAATCGGTGTCGATACCCTGTACGACACGTCCTAACAGGTTGTTGTATTGCAGGTTGTAGGCATACTGTCCGTTGGCGTTTATCCAGTGGATAACACCATTATATCCATCGTAGTCATACAGACCGGCCAGACGCTCCACCTCCACCTTCTCAGCAGAGTTACAAAGGTCGTAGCTGCTCAAGTCAGGAAAACTGAGGTTCAGACTACCTGTATAGGATACCCGGAGTTGTCCGGATTCTGGTTTCACAGTCTCTATGACAACCACACCGTTGGCCGCCTTCGATCCATAGATGGCCTTTGCAGCGGCATCCTTCAGAATGGTAACGTTCTGGATGCGGTTCATATCCATATCTATCACCTTGGTCAGACTGGTCTCAAAACCGTCAACGATGAACAAGGGCTGGTTGGGATTGGTGCTGTATTCTCCGTAAAGGTCAGGAAAACCGGAACTACCACGCAAAGAGATCTCTGGCATGGCGTTAGGGTTACTACCAACGGCGAGGTTTTCCGTGAAGTGGAAGGAAGGATCGAGATTCTTCAGTGACTGCAGGATGTTGGTGTTACCTACCGCGCGCAACTGGTCTTTGTTAAACTGTGTTGCCGCACCTGTAAAACTCTCTGCTGTGCGGGTGTAGAGACCATTGTCGATGACCACCACCTCGTCGAGTTGGGTGGCACTCTTCATCGTCACGTTGACGGTGGCTACCTCACGACCGGCAGGCACCTGCACATAGGTATCTTCCATTCCCACATAGGTGAATTTCAAGGTACATGCGTCTGATGGAATTTTGAGAATATACTTACCTTGGTCGTCGGTGACGGTACATACTTTTGAGTCGCCGATGCAGACGGGTACACCTACCAGTGTCTCCCCTGTGTCATCCTTTACCACACCGGTAGCCGTACGGTTACGGTTCTTGGGCAGTTGACGGGTGATGGTTACGAGGTTACCCTCAACGTCGTAGGTACAGTTTACCATGCCCATCACTTCGTCAAGTACCTGCTTGACCGGTTTGTTTGCTGCGTTGATAGTTACTCTTGGAAGAGTACGAAGAAGGTCAGAACTGTAGATGAAATCCAGTCCTGTCTGTTTCTTCACCTGTGTGAAGAAATCCTTAACTGTCGCCCGGTTTAATGACAGCGTGACACGCTTGTCCAAAGCACTCTGCTGTGGAGCTGCGGTGGCTGTAGTAAGACCGAGCCATAGTACCATCACGATGAGGATGGATACTAACCTGAATTGTTTGTTTTCCTTCATACTAAATTGTTTAGTAATTAATATATAGCGTATTGTCCTTCATCTGGATATCATAACCGGTAATCTTCCTGATGGCATGCAACAGCGGATCAATGGTCTCGTAGCGGCTGATGCTTCCACTTACTAAGGACTTGCTGATGGAAGGATCCTTGATGACATAGTCGATGTGATACCAGCGGTAGATAATCTCCATGAGCCCTTCCAGTGGATAGTTGTCGAACTCAAACTTCTTAGTGTTCCATGCTACGTACGGGCGCAAGTCGGCGGTGCTGATATACGGACTGTTGCTGTCGCTCTTGATGATAATCTGTTGACCGGGCGTGAGCATATATTCCGGTCCGCCTGATACCGTAACGCCCACACTTCCTTTCACCAACACTACAGAGGTACAGTTCCTGTTGCTACTGCTGTTGTCACGGGCACGGGTGTTCACATCGAATTCTGTGCCATACACCTTTACATCACCACGTTGGGTGTGAACGATAAATGGACGGCTCTTATCTTTTGCCACCATGAAATAGGCTTCTCCCTGTAGAATGACCTCACGACTGCTTCGGCTAAATTTCTCAGGATAGATTATTCGGCTGTCTGCATTCATGTGTACCAGGGTACCATCATCCAATGTCATCCAAAATTCTTTGTCATGATAAGTAGTGCTCAGTTCATACTGCTGGCCTTCTGTGGACGATGCGCTTTGTTTGTCGCTTCCTGACAGATTCAACAAGTCTTGGATAATCTCATCAGAGAACGTCCCTTTGCTCGTTTTGGTAAAGTCAGCACTTGTGGTGATCGTCTCTTGATGAGCATCGTTCTTGCCTTGATGGTTGCTTGTCTCAATAGCTGCAAGTATCTCTTGTGAGATTTCCGGTGGCGTCACCTTCGTGTAGTCACGATACCACCAGTAAGCACCGCCGGCGAAGAGTACCAGCAGCACGGCGGCTACCCGCCACAAGGTGAGATAGCGTGTGCGGCGCTTTGGCTTCTCTGCCAATAAGTCGATTACCTTGTTATAGGCTTCTTTCTCGTCAATACCATCATACAGGCGATAGCGTTTTGCCAGATCATCGGCATTCATGATCTCGGTCAACTCCTCTGGAGAACATTGCTCCTGCAGGTAGCGCTGCTCCTCTTCCGTTGCCTTACCCATGATTAGATGGGCCGTCATTTTGTTTTTATCTTGAGTCATCATGCTATATAATATTTAATAATGTGTAACTATCGTGCTATTTAGATTTGTCGTAATATAACACTTTTACACCTTTTGTAGCTTAATACTGCCAAAGGTGCAAAAAGGGTGCAAAATATTTTGATTTTTTTAATTGAGAAGTAATAAAAGTATCGACAAGGCCTCTGGTGTCAGGGTGTCACGGAGTCTATCAATACCTCTTCTCTTTTGTGATTTTACGGTATTGACACTTATCTGCAAGATCTCTGCAATTTCTTTGTTCTGTTTTCCTTCAATAGCCAATAAAAAGATTTCTTTCTGTTTGTCAGGCATACGGTCGATAGCCTCGAATACCTGTCGATATACCTCCTCTTTATGCAAGGCTATAGTTTCCTCACTCTCCATCTCCATCTCCCGAAACTCCCTGATGACGTGCTCCTTATGTTTCTGGGTTACTTGATGATGGTCGAGCATGGTAAGGCACCTGTTACGTACGGCATTGAAGAGGTAGGCGCGCAACTGTCCTTCTGTCTTATAGTTATTATGTTGTTGCCACGTCTTTAAGAGAACATCCTGCACCGCATCTTCCGCTTCTTCGATATTCCCGATGATTTGCATGCCAAAGGCAACAAGCAGTTTATAATGTTGCTTGTAAATCAGTCGGAGCGACTGCTCATCCCATCGGTTAATACGGTCTAATATCGGTAATTCCTCTATCATTCTTCTTAAAGACCTGATAATATATTATCTCGCTGCAAATATAATAAAATAAGTTAGAATAGGGTATTTTTGCCTTATTTTTTTTACAATTTGTAAACAATAAAACCCCGCCACTCACATCATGGAGCAGCGGGGAAACCCTAATACTATTGAGATATCTTGAGAGAGA
>JAEEGL015570848.1_pt1 | contig 11196 bp, 12 predicted proteins | sample 9134231 | NCBI WGS metagenome assembly JAEEGL01 (sample SAMN16246548, study PRJNA631951) | gut metagenome | biome: gut microbiome; feature: rumen; material: fiber-attached | host: Bos | place: Iran: Karaj | collected 2018-10
AAGGCGTGGCATATCTGCTTGCGGTCTACGCCGAAGTTGATGCCCACGGCGATGGCAGCCAGCAGGTTGTCGATATTGTAGGCTCCGATGAGGTTGGTCTGTACCTTGTGCCATTTCTGCGAGGCCCCTGTTTCCTCGAGTTCCATTATGGGCTTGCGCCAGCGGAACTTCAGTAGCGGGTCGCAACTGACTACTTCGCCCGAGATGCAGGTGTATTGTTTCTCGGGGTCGGTAGAGTAGGGGGTACACCACATCTCGTCGGTGAGCATGTCGCAGAGGTAGTCGTTGTCGGCATTGACAAACACCAGTCCGTCCTCGCGGGTGCGAAGATAGTCGTAGAGTTCGCCTTTGGTTTTGACGACGCCCTCAAACGAGCCGAAACCCTGCAGGTGGGCACGGCCTACGTTGGTAATGAGTCCGCAGGTGGGCTCAGCAGTCTCGACAAGTGTCTTGATGTCGCCGGGATGACTGGCTCCCATCTCGATAATGGCAATCTCATGTTCGGGGCGCAGGCGCAGCAGCGTCTTTGGCACGCCCACGTCGTTATTGAAATTGCCCTCGGTGGCGAGCACATTGTATTTCTCGGAGAGCACGGCCTTGATGAGTTCCTTTGTCGTGGTCTTGCCGTTGGTGCCGGTGATGCCGATGACGGGAATGTTGAACTGACGTCTGTGCTCGCGGGCCAGGTCCTTGAAGGTCTGGAGCGTGTCATCGACCCTTATTAGTTTAGAGTTTAGAGTGTCCACACTTTTATCTACGATAGCGTAGGCACAGCCCTTCTGTAGTGCCTGCAGCGCATATTGGTTTCCGTCGAACTTGTCGCCTTTCAGTGCGAGGAAGATGCTGCCTTCCGGACAGTCGCGGCTGTCAGTGGTGATGCAGGGGTGCTGCTGATAGAGTTTGTATAGTTCTTTTATATCCATAATCTGTTCTTAATTCATAATTCATTTCGTATGACCAGACCGGCGAGGGTGAAGCCGAAGATGGCGGTGATATGGGCCAGCGTGCCGTTGGTCTGGGGTTTGTCAAACAGCGACGGGCCTTCCTCGGCGGGCGGCTCTCCCCGGTTCTGAAGCAGTTCGTCGGAATAGACGCAGAGGAACTTCCGCTCAGGGAACTGTTGCAGGTGCTTGAATTTCTTGCGCAGGGTACGGGCGAGCGGGTCGCCTTCTATCTTCCAGAACTCTGCCACATGGATGCGTGTAGGGTCTATTTTCAGGGCGGCACCCATCGACGAGTACAGCACGGCGTTGGTCTGGCAGGCCTGCAGTATGAGTGTGGCCTTGTCTTTCAGCGAGTCGATGGCATCGATGATGTAGTCGTAGTCATCCAGATGAAATTCTCCTGCGGTCTCTAAGGAAAAAATCTTCTGTAGGGCCAGGATGTCGGCCTTTGGGTTGATGGTGAGCAGCCGCTCTCTGAGTGCCTCCACCTTGGGACGGCCCACGGTCAGCGTAGTAGCCATGAGTTGACGGTTGATGTTTGTAGTGCATACACAGTCGGCATCGACGATGGTCAGGTGGCCGATGCCCGTGCGTATCAGGCTCTCGGCACACCAAGATCCTACGCCTCCTACGCCGAAGATGATGACCCGCTTCTGCGAGATGCGCTCCAAAGCCTCGCTGCCCAGCAGCAGTTCTGTCCGGCCGAAAATGGCTTCGTGGCCGCTCCCCTCCCTTGTAGGGGATATGATTTGCTGCTGTCGTATGGCGCTCCCCTCCCTTGTAGGGGAGGGGTTGGGGGTGGGGTCACTATTGTCTCTTGTCATATTTTACTCTCTTGGGGGTTATTTCACCTTGACAATCTTGTAATTGTCGATGGTGCGTCGGTCCTGACTGATGTTCAGGCCTACGGCCACTACGGGGCGCGGGTCGGCGGCAAAACGGACGGCGTAGTCCTTAGTGATAATCTGCTCAAGGGCCTCATCGGCGGTCTTGCCATACTTCAGTTCAATAATGTAGATGCAGTCTGCCAATTTCAGGGCAATGTCCATTCGACCGTCGGCAGTCTCGTCCTCAGCCTGCACGTCGGCACCGAAACCCATCAGGGCGGCGTAGATGAGCGACTGGTAGAGTTGCTCGTTCTGATTCTTGTCGGTAATAGAATAAGGGATGCCTGCATACCAGCGACGGATACATTCAATAAACTGCTCGATGTTGGTTCTTTTGAAGCGCAGGTCATTAAAAGCGTTGTTCAGCGCATCCTGGCTGCCCACATAGTCCTCCATATAGTATTTATAAAGTGACTTGGAAAAGCCCTCGCGTACCTCGCCATTGGGGAATCCCACAATATAATTCCCTTCAATCGGATTATAGTCCTTTAGCGTCAGGTAACCGCTTTGGAACAGCACAGGGATAGGGTCGGTGATGCGCTCGGTGGGGGCATCGAAGCGCTCCAGTGGTGCGCTGAAGTGCTCTATCTGCTGTATGCTGATGCTGTGCTGCCGCATGACGTTGATGAGCATCGATGGCGTGCCGGTGGAGAACCAGAAGTTCTCTATATCGCCCATGGTAAAGGCGTTGACCAGACTCCAAGGGCAGTAGATGTCGGTCATTTCCTTGGAGAAGTGGTAGCCGTCGTAGGTTTTCTTCAGTTTCGCTACCACGTCGTCGTAGGTGTAGTGTAGTCCCCAGCGGCTGTATAGTTTGTTCATCTTCTCCGTCAGCATCTCGATGTCAGGCTTCCACTGCGTCAGCAGTTCCTCCTCGGTGATGCCGCATACGGCTTCATAGTTCTTATCAAAGGTCAACTGCTGCAAGTTGTTCAGTTCGCTGAACACGGAAAGCTGCGAGAACTTCGAGATGCCTGTGAGGAATACGAAACGCAGATACTGTGCCTGTGCTTTCAGCGGAGAAAAGAGGTTGCGGATGCGATTGCGGATGTAGTCCTGCAGTTCCAGGTCGTTGATGCTGTCGAGCATCGGGGCATCGTACTCGTCAATGAGAATGACAACCTTCTCGCCAGTCTGTTTATGGGCAGCATTGATTAGTTCTGTCAGTCGCGAGTCATAATTAGTCGGATCATCAGGTTTAGTTATGCCGAACTTCTCCTCCTGCTGCTTGAGGATGGTGTTGATGGTTCCATGCACCAACTCCTTTTCGAAGTACTTGCCGTTCGACAGGTCGAGGCGGATGACTGGGTACTTCCGCCACTCCTTCTCCTTATTATATATATATAGACCCTCGAACAGTTCCTTGCGCCCCTCGAAGTAGCAACGCAGCGTATCGACAAGCAACGACTTGCCGAAACGCCGCGGACGGCTAAGAAAGAAGTATTTCGCCTTTGTCGATGCCATCTTCCACACATACTCGGTCTTGTCGATATACGGAGCATTCCACTCGCGTATCCAGTCAAACTCCTGTACGCCTACGGCATAGCCGTGAGTCTCATTCTTTTCTTCCTGTTTCATAGCAGTGTATTACTTATTGCGTGCAAAGTTACGAAAAAGCGGTCTAACAGCCAAGCGATTCGCCTGCTTTTTCCATCATTCAACACCAGTTCAATGTTAAATGCCGTTAAACAATGGTCGTTTTGTGAAAAAACATGTATCTTTGCGCAAGATTAAAAAGAAGAAGAAAGAATTGGACTATACACTGAATATCAAAGGACGGCTGCTCGATTTAAGCGAGCCACGGGTGATGGGCATACTCAATGCCACGCCCGACTCGTTCTACGCCGGCAGCCGCAAGCAGACGGAGCGCGACATTGCCGACAGGACCAACGAGATTGTGGCCCAGGGTGGTACGTTTGTCGACGTGGGTGCTTATTCCACCCGTCCAGGCGCACAGGAAGTCAGCGTGCAGGAGGAGATGGACCGGCTGCGCATGGCCCTCAGCATAGTGAGGCATGAGCAACCCGACATGCCGTTGTCGGTAGACACTTTCCGGGCCGACGTGGCGCGCATGGCTGTGGAGGAATACGGGGCCGACATCATCAACGATGTGAGCGAGGGAGCCGATGCCGATATGTTCCGCATGGTGAGCCGCTTGCGCGTACCTTATATTTTAATGTCGGTGCAAAAGGACCTGCACGACACCCTGCTGGCCTTTGCCCGGAAGGTGCAGATGCTGCGCGACCTGGGGCAGAAGGACATCATCCTCGACCCGGGCTTCGGCTTCGGCAAAACGCTGGACGACAACTACCGGCTGATGAATGAACTGGAGCGGCTGCAGGTGATGCAGTTGCCCGTGCTGGTAGGCATCTCGCGCAAGTCGATGATATATAAACTGCTGGAAACAACCCAGGAGCAGGCCTTGAACGGCACGACGGTGCTCAACACGATAGCCTTGATGAAAGGAGCGAGCATATTGCGCGTGCATGATGTCAAGGAGGCGATAGAAACAATAAGGATATATGATAGAGTTCGGAATTAAGGATGTGGTGGATATACTGCTGGTGGCTGTAATGCTTTATTACATCTACCGGCTGATGCGTGATTCCCGCTCGCTGAATGTGTTTATCGGCATCCTGATATTTGTGGTGATATGGATCCTGGTGTCGCTGGTGTTGGATATGCGGCTCCTGGGCACCATCCTCGACAAGTTGGTGTCGGTGGGTGTCATTGCCCTGATTGTGCTCTTTCAGGACGACATCCGCAAGGTGCTCTACAACCTGGGTGCCCACCGGGGCATGCGCCGCTTGCAAAAGCTCTTTACTACCAAGAAATTCCGTGAACAGAAGAAGAGCGGCGTGAAGCAGGACATCATGCCCGTGGTGATGGCCTGTATCAACATGAGCCGTGGCAAGGTGGGGGCGCTCATCGTCTTTGAGCGCACGATGCTTTTGGACGAAGTCGTCAAGACGGGCGACCGCATCGATGCCAACATCAACCAGCGACTCATAGAGAATGTGTTCTTCAAGAACTCGCCGCTGCACGACGGCGCCATGATTATCAGCAACCACCGTATCAAGGCGGCGGGCTGCATCCTTCCCGTGAGCCACGACCTGGACATACCCAAGGAACTGGGACTGCGCCACCGTGCGGCCATGGGCATTGCCCAGGAGAGCGATGCGCTGGCCGTGGTAGTAAGCGAAGAGACGGGGGCGATCTCCATTGCTGCTCATGGTGGATTGCGCCTCCGTCTCTCGGCCGAGGAACTTGAAAGTCTGTTGACCAAAGACCTCGAATAAAAACGAATAATTAAACCGTATTAGTAAGTCATGCGTGGCTCCAGTTCTTTGGCCTGGTCAATCATCTTCTGTACCTCGCTAACGGCAGGCACGCGGTTGCAGATGTTCTTAGCCTCATTCACCTCGGCCAGTTTGGGCTGAAGGTTCTCTGCCACGCGATGGCGGAACTCCTTCACGGTGTCGACGCCGGCGGCCTCGAGCAACTCGGCAAACTGCGGGCCTACGCCGTTGATGCGGAACAGGTCGGCATGGTTGGTCCAGCGAAGAATGAGTTTCTCGCTGATGCCAGTAGCCTCGGCCAACTCCTTGCGGCCCTTGGGGGCTGCACACTTGTCGAGCAGTTCGCTCACCTTCTTAATGCCAGCGGCCTGCAGTTTCTCTGCATACACGTCGCCTACACCTTCAATGTCAATAATCTTGTAGTCCATAATCAATAGGTTTTTAGTGGTTAGACAATAATTCTCGGCAAAAATACATCAAAAAAAGCGACTATCCAAATAAATTAAGTTTTTTTTTACACAAAAGAAGGAAAAATTATGTACTTTTGCAGCAGAATGAATATCATACGATTTGTAAAAGACTGGACGCTGCCTGTCGCCATGAGCCTGGGGGCCATGCTTTACCTGCTGTTTGCTTTCGTGCCCTGGCTTGACGGCGCGGCCACATTCTTCGACCCCATCATGGAGGCCGTCCTGCCCATGTTTATGTTTCTGGTGCTCTTCGTCACCTTCTGCAAGGTCGACTTCCACAAGATGCGCCCCGTGTGGTGGCACCTCTGGGTGAGCCTGTTCAACCTCCTGTTCGTTGGCATCATCATGGCGGTGATATTGTTTACACTCTCCACTCTAAACTCTACACTAGTATTGCTCGAGGCCCTCCTGATGTGTATCATCGCCCCCTGTGCCACGGCGGCGGCGGTGGTCACGCAGAAACTGGGCGGCTCGCTGGAGGAGATGACCACCTACACCTTCCTGTCAAACCTGCTCACGGTGCTGCTCGTGCCCGTGTGTTTCCCCATGATAGAAAAGGGTGCCGACATCACGTTTATGGCGGCCTTCACAAAGATTCTCTATCAGGTGTTCACCCTGCTGGTGGTACCCATGCTGCTGGCATACATCGTGAAGCATTTCATGCACAGCCTGCACCGCAGGATCGTGGCCGTGCGCGACCTCTCGTTCTATCTCTGGGGCTGTTCGCTCATGATTGTCACGGGCACCACGGTGAAGAACATTGTCCATGCCGAGGCCTCGGTGCTGCTGCTCTCGGCCATCGCCCTGCTGGGACTGGTGCTCTGCATCATACAGTTTGCCGTGGGCCGCTTCATCGGCCGTTACTTTGGCAGGGCGCAGGAGGCCGGCCAGGGCTTGGGACAGAAGAACACCGCCTTTGCCATCTGGCTCGGCATCACCTATCTGAACCCCCTGTCCTCGGTAGGTCCCGGCTGCTATATCCTCTGGCAAAACATCATCAACTCGTTCGAAATCTGGCAGATGCGTCAGCAAAAGGAGGCCTGACAACCGGCATTTAATCCCTAGCACGCATAGGCCAAACCGCAAAGCGGTCTTACAAAAACAAAATAAAACCAAAAAAACAAAGAAAAACAATTAATATATAAGGAGCCTGTTTTTATTTGTTTTATCTGTTTTTATTTGTTTTTGTAAGACGCTGTGCGTTCGAAAAGTCTAAATATGAATAGTTCAGACTAGGCCCGGCCCTCATTTTTCTTGATTTAAAGCAAGAAATTGAGGGTTTGATGTAAAAAAATCGCACATTTTCCTTTGCTATATTATATAAAAGGTGTAATTTTGCACCGATTATCGGCCAGCGTGCCGACTCCTAACTAATTAAATGATAAGGTATCGTGGCAGTCCACGAAGATTTTTTGACATTTTTCGTGGCTCTGCCACGACTCTCAGCATCGGCGAACCGCCTATTTCAGCGATGCACCGACGGATAGGAAAAAGATAAAGAATATATACTAACTAAATGATTAAAAGCAAAACAATTATGAAAAAACTTTTACTAATGATGCTCGGCTTGACTATGTATGTGTCAGGCTTTGCTGATGTGGAAAGAACCGTCTATTATGCAGTACAAAGTAGCACTGTTGGAAGTTACACTGTGAAATTAAATGTAAACATAGGTGATAATAACACCTGGTGTCAATCTACTATGATTAAAACAGGGTTAACTTATACTTCTAACAATATTACGTACGATATTTATTTGGGTACTTTTCAAGAAAAATATAATGGCGTAGATGCTATGCAGTTCCAACTTTACAACAATGACGCTTGGGTCAGTCAACAACAGCCTATTGGTAGTTATGTAGGTTATGCAACATATACCAATAGAATGTATGTTCATGATAAAGGTTGGTTTGATTTTTCGGCTACTTATACTCGCAACAATCTCGCTGTTGACAAATATGGCACTATCTGTCTGCCATTCAATGGAACCGTTTCTGGTGCAACCCTGTATACGATTGCTAGTAAGACGGCGAATGGGATAAATCTCACTGAAGTTGGAACAAGTCTTGCCGCAGGACAGGCATATATTTTCAAGGCTTCGGGCTCTGAGCTCTCCGTTTCCTCTTTGTCTGGTAGCTATACAGCTGCTGCAACTGGAGGTGCTATAGTGGGCAACTATACTTCATCTTATCCTGTTACATCAGGAAATTACATTATTTATGGCAACAAATTATGTCAAGCAGGAGAAAATGTGACTATCGGCCAGTACAGGGCTTATATTAATCTTTCTAAGGTTAGCAATGGATCTCGTGGTGCTATCTTTATGGGATTCGATGATGAGTCGACAGGTATTGAGAGTATTCAGGCCGAGAGCAACGAGAACGTGATGTTCAATCTGCAGGGCCAGCGTGTTAACAATGCCCAGAAGGGTCTGGTTATCGTAGGCGGTAAGAAGATGCTGCGTAAGTAAAGAGATTGCTAATTGAATGTTTAACTATAAAAAACAGAAATTATGAAAAAGACATATATCGAGCCAGTAATGAAAGTCGTCAACTTGAAGATTGGAAACCTCATGGAAACTGTAAGCCTCGGCAGCACAGTTAATAATGTTTCTGGCGATGCCCGTAGTGCCGGTTCCTGGGACGACGAGGACTAATCCCCGCCCTTCTTATAAGTAACGAAAAAAAATCAGTTGGAACGATTCACCCACTCGTAGGGACAAATTCTTGTATTTGTCCGCACCTGCAAAAACCGCTTGCGGACAAATACAAGAATATGTCCCTACGGGCGAGGCGTCCTCGCTCGACCTTTGGTCGCTTGCAAGGCAAGAACTTGTTTTTTAATTATTACTAAACGCTTCTATTGCGCCCTGCCTCCTACTGGCAGGGCGTATTTTTTTCGTTCATTCGTTTGGCAGTATCAAAAGAAATGCTTACCTTTGCATGTATGATATAAAAGAACAAAGAGCATGGAGGACAATTTGGAAACAAGGGGAACATCGGCAGCAGAGACAGCGGTGGCGTATCCCATGACATCGTACGCTGACGTGATGGGCTATCTACACTCTATCCGAATGTCTCGTGAGGATAAGGCGAAGGTGGCCAGAAGACTGACCGTTGAGGTAACTCAGTCGGCCTTGGCTGATGCATACGAACGTATAGATTATCTGAGTACGCTTAGAAAGGGCTGGGACGGCCACGACGCGTTGCCTATTTCTCAGAGAGTGTTGAGGAATATCAAGGCCGTTCTGATGATTTCCGACAATGACGACTGGCAAAACTGGGCCATTTCTCCTGATGGAAATGCAACCATTGGTCTTCAGTCAACTGTTCATAAAACCCTCATTAGCCTTGGTGCCCTTGAATATTCATATTTCTCTATGCTTGGTGGCAAACCTCAAGGCGAAAGTCATATTCCCTTTACTCCCGAAGGCCTACTGGCTGTAATGCGAAAGTTTGAATGATGGAGAAAACCATGAATACACTTGTCCCTTCGTGCGAGGACGTTGTCAGACTGTTGTCTTCTAACTGGATAATAAAAGGAGAACTACAGCATACGGCTTTTATGTTGAATCCAGGAGAAACGTATCTTTCGGTTAACCGGCCTGCCATAGAATCGTTCTGCAAGGATGTTGCTGCATTTCTTTCAAAGCACTCTGACTATTGTGTTCGTTTCCAACTTTTGGCACTCTCCACTGTAGAACAACGTGAGATTAACGACGAGGACTAATCCCCTCCCCGTATTTTATAATCGCTTCTATTGCGCCCTTCCTCCTACTGGCGGGGCGCATTTTTTCGTTCATTCGTTTGGCGGTATCAGCAATTATGCTTACCTTTGCAGCACGATGAACATAAGCGAAATGTGTATGGAAACAACAAATAATGTAGTACACTACCAAACAGGCGAGGATGTACTACCCATGGGAGGTGGGCCATCAACATGGGAAGAAGCACTTGCCGATATTGAGGAATCTGAACAAGATATTGATGCTGGACGGGGAACATCATGGAATGTGGTGAAACAATTATTGCGCCCTGCCTCCTACTAGCTGGGCGCATTTTTTTTGCCTATTCGTTTGGCGGTGTCAATGGGCTGACAATTAATTATAGCCATTATTTTTAAAATTATAGCCATTATTTTCAAAATAATAGCCATAATTCTTTCTAATGCCTTATGGTGTCTATTACCAGCGAGGCATTTTTTTTCGTCAATTCATTTGGCGTTATCAGGAATAATGCTTACCTTTGCACCATGATTATGTGTCGAACAAACGACCATTTACTTTATTAATTAATAACTAAGGACAATGAAAAAACTATTGATGATGCTCGCCTTGCTGGCACTGCCTTTTGCCATGCAGGCACAAACCAAGTTCCATGACGCAGAGATTAACGAAGCCCGTGGACCAGTGAAGAAAATCAGCCAGAACGTCATGGGCAGAGACCAGGTGACCACCTTCACCCAGGATGGCAAGATGTCGCGTGAGGGCTACTCCGATGCCGTCTACGACGAGAACGGCTATATGAAGTCGGCCAAGGTGGAGATGCGCGGAGAAAGCGTCGATGTGACCTTTCAATGGGCCGACGGCAAAGTAGCCAGCCAGACGATGGAGATTATGGGCGGACAGATGGTCACTACCTTTACCTACAACGACAAGGGCGCCGTTACGAAGATGCAGATGGGCGAAATGATGACGATTGAGTTCAGTGGCCACGAATACGACGCTCACGGCAACTGGATCAAGTGCAAGACCTCTATGATGGGGCAGGAAATAGAAATGGTACGCACCATAGAGTATTACGAGTAATATCCTGTGATTCGCGCAGAAGGTAAATGATCAGCGTGTTGTCAATCGTTGAGGACACCATGGTGGATGGTCCGGGTTTCCGGACCTCCATTTATTGTGCTGGCTGTCAGCACCAGTGCCCGGGGTGCCACAACCCGCAGTCGTGGGACTTCTCAGGCGGCCATCCCATGACCACCGAGGAGATTATGCGCATCATCGAGGCCGACCCCTACGCCAACGTTACCTTCACCGGCGGCGACCCGATGTACCAGCCCGAGGGCTTTGCCGAACTGGCACGCACCATCAAGGGGCGCACAACGAAAGACATCTGGTGCTATACCGGCTTCACCTTCGAGCATCTGGCCAGCAACCCCCGCCAGCGGGCTCTCCTGGAACTCCTCGACGTGCTGGTCGACGGCCCCTTTATCAAGCACGAACGCGATGAGAGCCTCTGCTTCCGCGGCTCCCGCAACCAGCGGATCATCGACGTGCAGGCATCGCTCGCCCAAGGCACTGTCGTCACCATGAACTACGAACTGGTCGATAAAATTGTATAATTCGTTAAAAATTCGCTGCCTCTTTTTTGGCAGTTTGCAAAGAATGTTGTATCTTTGCACGCAAAACTAATCCATTAAACATTACAAAAATGACAAACATCTTTTCATTAGAGGGTAAGAACGCATGGATTACCGGCGCTTCTTACGGCATTGGCTTCAACATTGCAAAGGCATTTGTTGCAGCAGGTATCAAGAACATTATCTTCAACGACATCAACGAGGCTGCCCTCGAGCGCGGACTGGCCAACTACAA
>JAEEGL016364551.1_pt1 | contig 11196 bp, 10 predicted proteins | sample 9134231 | NCBI WGS metagenome assembly JAEEGL01 (sample SAMN16246548, study PRJNA631951) | gut metagenome | biome: gut microbiome; feature: rumen; material: fiber-attached | host: Bos | place: Iran: Karaj | collected 2018-10
ACGAAGACATGATCCGCTCCGTGAAACACGGATATCTGCTCTGTCAGACCAACAACGGCATGGAAGACCCGAAGAACTGGCAGATCCAGTGTACGGCTTCCTACGGTCTGGAGATCAAAGACGGAGAATTCACCGGCGAGATCGTTGCACCGGTCGTCATCTCCGGCTATGTCATCGATCTGCTCAGCTCGATCTCGATGGTATCGGATGAAGTGACCGTCCACGGTTCGGGCATGTGCGGAAAGGGACACAAGGAATGGGTCTACGTCTCGGACGGAGGACCGTATCTGAAAGCGGAGGCGAAACTGGGATGATGAAGAAGAAAGAGATCCTCGCCTGTCTGAAGGCGAACGAAAAGATCAGCGATTACGAACTGAGCATCACGGAGAAGGATTCCCGCGAACTGTTCTATGTTCTGGATCATCTGGAGATCAACCGGGCCGTGAAGATCGAGAACGTAAGCATCAAGGTATATGTGTCCGACGGAAAGAAAACGGGTTCCTCGACCGTGATCGTAACGGCTGCGGATAATGAAAAGTCACTGAGTTCCAAGCTGAAGAAAGCCGTAAGCAAGGCGAAAGCTGCCGGCAACGAATACTATCCGCTTCCGGAAAAGACCGTCAATCTCAAAGCGGAAAAGACCGCAAAAAGAGATCTGAATCAGATCGCTGCCAAAGCAGCAAAAGCCGTATTCAAAGCCGATCACTACCGCAACGGCTGGATCAACTCCACCGAGATCTTCGTTTCGAAATTCCATCAGGAATTCCTCAACTCCAAAGGGATCGATCATCATGATGAAAGCTTCCGGATCGAGATCGAATGCATCCCGACCTGGACAAACAGGAAGGAAGAATTTGAACTGTACAAGTTCTATGAATCCGGAAAGATCGATTACCGGCAGATCACCGAAGAGATCGATGAGATCCTGAACCTGGCAAAAGCCAGATCAAACGCCTTGACCCTGAAAGACATCGAACTGCCGGAAGACCTTCCGGTCCTGGTCAAGGGAGACATGCTGGAAGAGATCGTCTGGAACATGGCGTCCGATCTGTCTTACGCCAACGTCTATATGAAACAGAATCACTACGAAAAAGGGGATGTCCTGTCGGAGAATCCGTTCGATCTGACGATGAGATCGAAAGTGAGCGGCTGCAGCCGGTCCAGGAGATTCGACGATCACGGTGTCGTCCTGGGTTCGAAGAAACTGATCGACAAAGGCGTTGTGAAAAACAACTACGGCGATATCCGCTTCGGTTATTATCTGAAGGAAAAGAAGATCAGCGGCAAGCTGCCGGTCTGTGTTCTCAATGCAAAGGGAAGCCCGTATAAGAAGAAGCCGCATCTGATCATCGAAAACTTCTCAGCTCCGCAGCTGGAAGAAGACAGCGGCTACTGGGGCGGCGAAGTCCGTCTCGCCAGATATTTCAATGGGAAGAAATATATCCCTTTGACCGGATTCTCGATCGCCGGAGAGATCTACGAAGATCTGAAATATGTGGAATTCTCCGAAGAACAGGATGTTTCCGCTTCCTATAAAGGACCGAAATACATGATCTTCAAGGGGATCAAGATCAGCTGACGAGGAAAGACATAAGATGATAACCAAGAAGAAATACAGATATCTGGATAACTACAAGCTGAACGAGAAGGGTGAATATGTCTATACCGGATCTTTTTACAAGCCTGATCTGGAAGAGTATGCCAAAAACAAGCTCGTACGGAAGATCCTGATCCTGGATACCGTTCTGTTTCTGACTGTGATCATCGGCGGTTCCTTCCCCTATAAGGGAATGCTGGGATATTTCTATATCATCTTTCCGTATATCATCGAACTGCTGTTCGTCGGCCTGCAATTCTGGCCTTTATACAATATTTATAAGAAATACGAACTGAAGGATTATGAATACAGCAGATATGTGACCCGTCTGAAACCTTACTGCATGATCGCCATGATCTCTGCCGTTTGCGGGCTTCTGGGTTGCATATTGAACGGGATCACCGAGGGTTTTGAACCGTTGTCCGGATCGTTGACTTTCGCCCTGACGAAAATCATCAGCATCTTCCTGAACAACGCTGTCATCAGGCTGATCGGACAGAACCGGTATTCGATGATAAAAGAGACAAATTAGTGAAAATATTTTCATAAAATGTTATGAAAATATTTAATTGACAAATAAATAAAATAATAAGAAAATAATGAAGTAAGTTTCAAAACCGAAGGGTTTTGTGAAACTACAATTGGAGGAAAGTTTAATGAAAAAGATTAGAACTATTCTGGTATCTGTCTTAGCATTATTCATGGCCCTCTCCTTAGCCGGTTGTACAAACGGCAATGGTGGCGGCGGTGAAGAAGGCAAGACTGATACACCGCTGGTAGTTGGCTACTCTAACTTCTCAGAAAAATTCTCTCCATTCTTTGCTGATACAGCATATGACCAGGACGTTCAGGGAATGACTCAGATCGGGTTACTTCCTTCTGACCGTACCGGTGCCGTGCTCTTGAACGCAATGGATGGCGAAGTAGTTAACTACAATGGTACAGACTATACTTACTATGGTCCTGCCAACTGCGTCGTCACTGAGAATGCCGACGGAACAGTTACTTATGACTTCACATTAAAAGAGGGTATTACCTTCTCCGATGGCGAACCATTAACTGTTGACGATGTCCTGTTCTCAATGTATGTTCTTTCCGACCCGACATATGACGGATCTTCCACTTTCTGGAATCTGCCGATCGTTGGCATGAAAGAATACCGTTCAGGTATGTCTCCTCTGTACAGCCTGATCCTCGCTGACGGTAACGAAGGTTACGTTGCAAACGACTTCTATACGGAAGATGATTACAACGCTTTCTGGAACGAAGGTTTACCTGCTGCCGGTGCTGCATTTGCTCAGTCAATCGTTGATTACTGCCTGGCAAACTACGCAGACTACGGTGCAGTTGACGTTGCAACTTCAGCTGGTCTTTGGGGCTACGAGCTTCCTGAAGGCGCTACTGCCGCAGACTTCTGGAATGCCATTTATGAAGCTTATGAAGGTGATGTAGCTACTGCTTCTGCTACGGAAGCTGCTTCTGCTGAAATCTACAGCTTCTTCGATGGTGCCTGGGCAAAAGGTATCCAGACTGGCGAATCCGCTGATTACATCTCCGGTATCGAAAAGACCGGTGCCAACACATTAAGAATTACTTTAAGTGAACTTTCTGCTGTTGCATTATATCAGTTAGGTGTTGCGATTGCTCCGGCTCACTACTATGGCGATGGTTCCGGTGTTGATGCAGATGCTCATCACTTCGGCTTCACCAAGGGTGATCTCAGCCCGATCAAGGCTAAGACTACGAAACCGTTAGGCGCTGGCGCTTACAAGTTCGTTGAATACTCTGATGGCGTTGTCTACTTCGAAGCAAACGAAAACTACTATCAGGGTGCTCCTGTTACCAAGTATGTCCAGTTCAAGGAAGGTTCTGATGCTGATAAGCTTACCGGTATCACTGCTGGTACGATCGACGTTTCCGACCCATCCTTCTCTAACACTACGATCAACGCTATCAAGGAAGCAAACGGCGACGGTGAATTAACCGGCAAGACCATCACTACTTCCCTGGTCGACAACCTCGGTTACGGCTACATCGGTATCTGTGCTGACAGAGTCAACATTGGCGGTATTGAAAACAAGGGTTCAGAAGAGTCCAAGGCTTTAAGAAAAGCATTAGCGACTGTTCTCTCCGTATATCGTGACGTAGCGATCAACTCTTACTACGGCGACAGAGCTTCTGTCATCAACTATCCGATTTCCAACACTTCTTGGGCTGCTCCTCAGTCAACTGATGAAGGCTATGCACTTGCATACTCCAAGGATGCTGCAGGAAATGATCTGTACACATCTGACATGTCCGGCGAAGACAAATACGCTGCTGCATTACAGGGTGCTCTGTCTTGGTTCGAAGCTGCAGGCTACACTGTAACTGACGGTGTCGTAACTGCTGCTCCGGAAGGCGGAAGAACTGACTTCGAAGTCTGGATCCCTGCTGACGGTACCGGCGATCACCCGGCATTCATGATCGTTACTGAAGCTGCAAAGGCATTGGAAACAATCGGCATTAAGTTGACTGTAAAAGACCTGGCTAACTCTTCAGATCTGTGGGAAGGCCTCGATGCTGTCACTGTTGATATGTGGTGTGCTGCTTGGGGCTCAACTGTTGACCCAGATATGACTCAGGTTTACCACAGCTCAAATGCTTCTGGTTCCAACCACTACCACATTGCTGATGCACAGCTTGATGAATACATGGCAGCTGCATTAAAGACAACTGACCAGGCTACTAGAAAACTGTACTACAAGCAGTGTCTGGATATTATTCTTGACTGGGGCGTAGAAGTTCCTACTTACCAGAGAAAGAACGCCGTATTATTCTCTACTGAGAGAGTTAATATGGATACAGTAGCTAAAGACATCACTCCATTCTACGGATGGCTTGCTGAAATCGATAAGGTTGCATTAAACTAATTCGCTTTAGAAACTGTAAACTAAATATCAGGCTATCTAGTATATTTAGATAGCCTGTTTATTTTATATGAAATCGAAAGTATTTCATATAAAATAAACATATATTAAAATATTATATGGAGGTGGATGCATGCGGAAATACATTATAAAACGACTATTGTTTTCGGTCATTATCTTGTTTTTCAGTGCTTTCTGTATCTATGCATTGATGAGATGCTTACCGAGTTCCTTTGTTGAGACTATCGCAAGAAATAAGTCCATGCAGCCGAATTCAAAGAGTTACGAAGAGTGGCTGGCACAATTATCAGCCCAATACAATCTGGATAAGGGCATTATCCCCGGTTTCCTTGGCTGGCTGAAAAATGCCGTAACCTTGCAGTTCGGTGACAGCTGGAGCTGGACAGTACCTGTAACGCAAAAATTCAATGATGTTATCTGGCTGAGTTTTGTCATCAATGTCATCTGTTATGTTCTGGAACTGGGGATCGCAATTCCTTTGGGTATTATTGCCGCCACGCATCAGTACAGTAAGACCGACTATCTGATTTCGATCATAGCCTTGGCCGGTATATCCTTGCCGAGTTTTTTCCTGGCATCGTTATTGAAACTGGTCTTTTCTGTGAAACTTGGCTGGTTCGATTTATTCGGTCTTGTCGGCAGATACTATAATCAGCTGGATCCGTTCCATCAGATCCTTGACAAGGCTTATCACCTTGTGCTTCCGATCACTACCCTGGTTATCATCTCGATCGGCGGAACCATGCGTTTCGTCAGGACCAACATGCTGGAAGTGCTCAATGCCGATTATATCCGTACAGCCAGAGCGAAAGGCGTACCTGAACATACCGTCATCTATAAACATGCATTCCGTAACACCATGATTCCATTGGTAAATATGCTTGGCGGTTCCTTACCGGGTTTCTTTACCGGCGCCATGCTGACAGAACAGTTATTTGCCATTCCGGGCATCGGACAGACGGCTCTGACTTCGATGCGTTCCGGTGACATTCCATTCACAATGTTCTATATGGTTTTCCTGTCTTTATTGACCCTGATCGGAAATATCATTACTGATATCTTGTATGCGGCTGTTGACCCGCGTGTAAGAATTGCCTAGGAGGACTCTTTATGTCTGAGATTAAAGATAACGAAAAAGAGACACAGGAAGAATATTCCCTGAACGATGACAGAAGAGTCAAGGTCTTATCTCCCGGTGCTCTTGTTGCGAAACGTTTTTTCCGAAACCGTGTAGCGGTTGTCGGACTGATCATTCTTGCTGTCATGTTTGTTTTCTCCTTTATCGGCGGATTGATTTCCCCGTATGGAGAAAAAGACTTCTTCTACCGTAACGAAGGTCTGAATACACCTATCGGCGGTGCCAAGGAAAACACCGATTTCCGTTTCATCAGTCTGGATTCCGAGTCTTTCGGAACCATCATCCAAGCCGAAACCTCGCTGGCTATTTCTACCGGCAAAGAAGAGTTTACTACGAACGGAACGACATATACCGTCGTCAAGGAAGGGGAGGATTTCTACAGCGTTTCTACCTCCGGCCAGGTCGTCGGACTGGCCAGCAAGGCTATCTGCTACTTCGACAATGAAAACGGAGATTTTGAATTACTGTACAATTGCCTGAAAGCCTATACGAACGAAGAACTGTCCTCTTTCGAATACGACGGCGATTCGTATTTGGTGGAAGCGGATGGAAGCCTGCTGAAAAACGGGCAGGAGATCGGTTACGCATCTTCCTATATCGTCAACTCCACTTATGCCGATACGGTATTCTCCAGAGATTTCAAGGAATCCATTCAGTACTTCCTGGAATCCAACGATGAAGCCGGCAATTTCAAGAGAGACGGTGAAAACGAAAAGATCGAATTCAACTATACCGATCCTGAAACCGGAGAAGAACAGAACTATCTTGTAGCTTACAACGCTGCAGACGGCCGCTGGGTCATCAAGCAGAACAGCCAGGAGAGAGTATATGATACTTATGCTGCGCCGAGTAAAGAACATCCGTTAGGAACGGAAGGCAACGGCATGGATATGCTCACCAGACTGATGTATGGCGGCAGAGTCTCGCTGCTTATCGGTTTCATCGTTGTCTTTATCGAAATATCCTTGGGAATCGTCATGGGCGGTGTAGCCGGCTATTTCGGTGGATGGGTCGATTTCCTCATCATGCGTATCATCGATATCATGTACTGCATTCCTTCCATGCCGATTGAGATCATCACCGGTGCTGCGATGGATGCGATCAATATGGATCCGAAACTGCGCATGTTCTTCCTGATGCTTATTTTAGGTTTGCTGGGCTGGCCTGGTATTGCAGCTATGGTCAGGGCACAGATCCTTTCTCTCAGAGAACAGGAATTCATGACTGCCACGGAAGCAACGGGATTGAGCGTATACAGAAGGATCTTTAAACACCTCATTCCGAACGTCATGCCTCAGCTTATCGTCAGTGCGACGATGGGTCTTGGCGGAGCGATCCTTGCGGAGGCATCTCTGTCATTCCTGGGCTTAGGTGTTCGTTTCCCGTTTGCATCCTGGGGCAATATCATCAATCAGGTTGAAGGAAATGTCTTTGTTCTGACAAATTATCTCTGGGTCTGGATTCCTCCTGGAGTCTGCATCCTGTTGACAGTTCTTGCGTTCAACCTTGTTGGTGATGGACTTCGCGATGCGTTTGATCCGAAGATGAAGAGGTAATAAGAATGGCACAGAAGAGAAATGACGGTTATCTTTCCGCGAAAGAATCCAGAAGGATCTCAAGGGAAAACAAGAGAATAACCGATGAATTAGAAAAGAAGTACAAACGTACCAACGTACCTGAGAGTGAATATCTCACTCAGATGCACGATCCGAACAATGTTCTGGAGATCGATAATCTCCATACCTATTTCTTTACGGATATCGGTACTTCCAAAGCCGTAGACGGCGTAACCTTTGATGTTCCTATCGGGAAAACCGTCGGTGTCGTCGGTGAATCGGGCTGTGGCAAATCAGTGACCAGTCTTTCGATCATGCAGCTTCTGCAAAGACCTCAGGGCCAGATTGTGGAAGGCGAGATCAGATTGAACATGGGCGATAAAGCCTACGACATCACCAAGTGTCCGATCAAAGTCATGGAAGGCATCAGAGGCGACAAGATCTCCATGATCTTCCAGGAACCGATGACCAGTCTGAATCCCGTTTTCCGGATCGGCGATCAGATCGAAGAAGTTCTGATCCTGAAAGACAAGGAAAACAAGACAAAGGAACAGTTCAAGGAAAGAGCCATCGAATTGCTGGAAATGGTCGGCATTGCCAATGCCGAGGGCGTGTACAAAATGTACCCGCATGAGCTTTCCGGCGGAATGAGACAAAGAGTCATGATCGCCATGGCGTTGAGCTGCAACCCGAAGCTGATCATCGCTGACGAACCGACGACTGCGCTTGATGTTACGATTCAGGCCCAGATCCTCGATCTGCTCAGACAGCTGAAAGAAAAGCTGAATTCCTCGATCATGCTTATTACGCATGACCTGGGAGTCATCGCTGAAATGGCCGATTATGTTGTCGTTATGTATGCCGGCAAGATTGTCGAGATCGGAACATCTGATGATATCTTCCATCATCCGTCTCATCCATACACGATCGGTCTTATGGCTTCCAAGCCTGTTGTCGGCAAGAAGGTCGACAAGCTTTATTCCATTCCCGGAAAGGTACCAAATCCGGTCAACATGCCTGATTACTGCTACTTCAAGGACCGCTGTGAGATGTGCGTTGAAAGATGTAATGGCGAATATCCTCATGAGATCAGATTAAACGATACTCACCGCGTCACGTGTTACAGATATTATGATTCAGCAAAGGAGGACAAGTAAGATGAGCGAAAAGAACGATCCTTTGTACATCGATAAAGAATTTGAACCTATTGAAGCTGATGATCAGTATATCCTCCAGGTAAACGCCTTAAAGAAATACTTTGATATCAAAGACGGTTTCATTGCGAGGACTGTCGGTTATGTCAAAGCGGTCGACGGCATTACCTTTAATATCAAACGCGGTACGACTATGGGCCTTGTAGGCGAATCAGGCTGCGGCAAGACTACGGTCGGCAGAACGATCCTTCGTCTCAGCGGCGAGAAGACCAGCGGACAGGTCCTGTTTAACGGAAAAGAAGTGTTCGACATGACGAACGAAGAGCTCATGAAGGCCCGGACGAAGATGCAGATCATCTTCCAGGATCCGTTCTCCTCGCTTTCACCGAGAATGCCTGTCGGAGAAATTATCGGAGAAGCCGTAAGGGAGCATCATATCGTTCCTGAAGATGAATATGAAGATTATCTGGACAAGATCATGTCTGAATGCGGTCTGCAGCCTTTCCATAAGGACAGGTATCCGCATGAATTCTCAGGCGGTCAGAGACAAAGGATCTGTATCGCCCGCGCTCTTGCATTGAACCCTGATTTTGTCGTATGCGATGAACCTGTTTCCGCTTTGGATGTTTCCATTCAGGCTCAGATCATCAACCTGTTGAAGGATCTGCAGGAACAGCATCAGCTGACATATCTGTTTATTTCCCACGACTTGTCCGTTGTTGAACATATTTCTGATACCGTCGGTGTCATGTATCTGGGCAATCTGGTGGAATACGGTACTACCGAGCAGATCTTCGGCAATCCTCTTCATCCATATACAAAAGCCCTGCTGTCAGCGGCTCCGGTTCCGGATCCCGACTACAAGGCAAACAGGATCATTCTGGAAGGAACCATTCCTTCACCGGCAAATCCTCCAAAGGGATGCAAGTTCCATACGAGATGTGCCAATTGCATGGAAAAATGCAAGACGGAAGCTCCATGCCAGAAGGAGATCGAAAAGGGTCATTTCGTAGTATGTCATTTGTTTGACGACCTGAAAGACATTAATGAATAAAAAAGAGATTGATGAGACGACCGTTGTTGCCGACATGTCTTATTTTGATCATAGGACAAAGAGAAACAATGTCGTTTCAGAACAGAAACAACCTAAAGAATTAATCAGAGGCAGGCAGCTGATTCCTTTTATCAAAGGAACATTAGCTGCTGCTTTCTTAATGCTTATGATCTATGTCGTTGTTTACGGCATCGTCATCGGGATCATGTATCTGCTTTTTCAGAATGTCAAATAATCATAACAGCAGGTAGAAGGTTTCATAAACATGCATCGAATCATTTATTTTATCATTAACCTGATTACGAAACTGCACGCCAAATTATTGAGCATCAACGATAACAGCGGTCTGGCATTAACAGACAAGCAGCTTCATTTTCTGATCATTGGTTTTTTCGGATTCTGTATGCTGCTCATCATACAGCCCGTTTTTGAATGGCTCTCCAAACGCGGAGCAACTCTGCTGGTGACATTTGCTTACGTTCTTACCGTCGTCGTAGTAGTTTCTTTTTCGATCGAGATAGGACAATGGATAAGCGGGAGCGGGACGATGGATTTTTACGACATTGCTTCAGGAATTCTGGGCTTTTTTGTCTTCTTCGCCGCCTATCTGATTTTCTATCTCATCTACAAAGGTATCAAGAAATCTGAAAAAAAGAACTGATCCATTATGAATAAAACCAAGTTTACAATGAACTCATTTGTTCTGGTAGTCATGATCGCATCAGCTCTTTTTCTGTTTTTCACGATCTTTATGGACAGCCTTGCCAACAGAACGGTCCTGAACCAGAGCTATCCGATCGAGGGAACACCATATTATGTTCGCTATACGACTCACATCCCGTCAGGCATTTATGACGGTTATGACGATGATAACGCACTGATGATAGAAGGCAGTTACGGTTATGATTGGGCAGGGCTGCTGATCGATGATTTCTATTTCTGCAACGAATACCATAAGACGGTCTTTGGCTTTATGACCAGCAACGTCGTCCGCATCTCTTTAAAGGATTTCAGCAAGCAGATCGTTCTGGAAGATGCGACGATCAAGGGGCAGTGTTCCTCAGGTGAATTGGTATGTTTCGGAGATGTTCTGATGCCCAACTGGTTCCCCGGATCCAACGCTTTATGCAAGCTGTATGGTGCAGCCGTTGGCTGTGACAGCTACGATTCCGAAACGGCGACAGTCAGCTTCATTGATCCCGAAACGATGCAGATGCTTTATTCCGAAAAGGATCAGCACGCTTTGAGCGATGAAAGAGGAGATTACTATCTTTCTTCTTCCTTGCAGGAGATAAGAGAATGAACAGAAAGAAGTATACCGGAAGAGAACTGTATCTCTATGTCTTTCAGACCGTTTCACTGCTGCCTTTGCTGTACATGCTGCTATTTACAGGCATGTTTTCAATCATAACCGATCAGAATCTCTTCGGTTTTCTCTTTGATCTTGGCCTGGTCTGCCTTCCCAAGATCGAATTCTGGATCCTGTCCTTTCTCTACCACGAGACTTTAAACGAGATCCTTGTATTCTTTCTCATGCCGTGTATCGCTCTGATTCTGGGCAGAATGATCAACAGAAAGTTTTCTGAAAAAGACGGAAACAGCCTGAATACCATACTTGTCTTCTTACTGCTGATCGATCTCATACTGCGGGTTTTACCTCTGGCGATAAACGCGTCGTTTCCTGTCTGCCTGCAGATCATCGGGTTTGCGGTCAGATCGTACTTGCTGGCAATGATCCTGAAAGATCAGATCAAAGACGGAAATCTG
>JAEEGL017108198.1_pt1 | contig 11196 bp, 11 predicted proteins | sample 9134231 | NCBI WGS metagenome assembly JAEEGL01 (sample SAMN16246548, study PRJNA631951) | gut metagenome | biome: gut microbiome; feature: rumen; material: fiber-attached | host: Bos | place: Iran: Karaj | collected 2018-10
GACCGTCATTATGTACATGATTGTGTTTGGCGGCATTGCCGGTATTCCCACCGATGGGGTGCCGAGGCCGCTGTTCTACCTAGCGGGTACTTGCATGTGGAACTATTTCTCAGAGTGTCTGACAAAGACTTCCAATACTTTCGTAAACAATGCGGGCATTTTTGGAAAAGTGTATTTTCCCAGACTCGCCACACCCATTTCCGATGTGTTGTCAAACCTCTTGCGTTTTGGTATTCAGTTCGGGTTTTTCATGATTGTTTATGCGATTTACGCCATCATTGGAGAATCGGGTGCACATTTCAACTGGTATGCCTTGCTTTTCCCCGTGTTGGTGCTGATGATGGCAGGATTGGCCTTGGGATTTGGCATTTTGATTTCATCGATGACCACCAAGTATCGCGACTTGCAAGTATTGTTCTCATTTATTGTCCAATTATGGATGTATGCCACGCCTATCGTGTATCCGTTGTCGCAAACCAAAAGCATGTTTTGGAAAGGGATCCCAGTCCACAAACTGATGTGTCTCAACCCAGTGACACCCGTCATTGAGACCTTCAAGTATGGTTTTCTGGGCGCTGGCGAGTTTGTGGGCTGGCATTGGCTGATCTATAGTTTCGTGTTTATGGTAGTCCTGTTGGCACTCGGCATCGTGGTGTTCAACAGGGTCCAGAAGAATTTCATGGATACGGTGTGATGGCAGAGAAGAAAGTATTTGTCAGTGGTTGTTACGACCTGCTACACAGCGGTCATGTGGAGTTCTTTCGGCAAGCTGCGGCGTATGGCGATCTATACGTTGGCATAGGCTCAGACGACACCATCCTTCATTACAAGAACCATAGGACGCTCTACAACGAGAAGGAACGCCTTTTCATGGTGAAAGCCATTCGTTATGTGAAAGATGCATTCATCAACGCTGGTAGTGGACTATTGGACTTTGTCCCAACGGTCGATTGGTTGAAACCTGATATCTTGGTGGTGAACGAGGATGGCGCCTCGGAAGAGAAGCGGCTTTTCTGCGAAGAGCGTGGTATAGAATACGTTGTGTTGAAACGCGACCCACATGAGGGTTTGGAAGCCCATTCAAGCACCTCGCTCAAGGAACGGATGTGCGGCATCCCGACCCGATTGGACTTGGCAGGTACTTGGATCGACCAACCCTACGTGTCGTGCCACGCCCCCGGATGGGCAATCACCATTTCGCTGGAGCCGACATTCGAAATACGTGACCGCTGCGGGTTGAGTACCTCCACCCGGAACATGATCAAGAAGATATGGCCCCTGAAGCTACCCGACATGAATCCTGAGATGTTGGCCAGGTTGGTGTTCTGCTTCGAGAATGACCCTGAGCGCAACGGCGGATACATCAGTGGCGCACAAGATTCAATAGGCATTTGCGTTCCCGGCCTCTGCCGACATTACTACAATAATCGTTTTTGGCCTGAAAAGATAGAGACTTGCTATGATGAGAGCATCCTGCAATGGTTGGAATCTCATCTCGTAATGATTCCCATTGATCCTCGTTCGCAGGGTTGCTCAGTAGTGAAGGGAAAAGACATTACCGAAGCCAAGGTGAAAGCCTTGACGAAAGCAGCCGACAATTGTTGGCAGGCCATCATGGCTCGTGACCTGGAGGCGTTTGCCGCGGCCTATAACGCATCGTTTGAAGCGCAGGTGGCCATGTTCCCAGCCATGATACAAGGCACCGTCCCTTCGTACATCGAAAAATACAAAAAACTCGTCATGGCCTATAAGATGCCTGGTGCCGGTGGCGGCGGTTATCTTGCTTGTGTTGTGGAAGACTCGAAACAGTTTAAGCAAGACCATGAAGAAGCAATTCAACTAACCATCAGACGCGCTGAGAAGTGAAACTCGTCGAAAAGAAATATTTGTTGCCATTTGTGGTGGTCACCTCACTTTTCGCTTTGTGGGGATTTGCCAATGACATCACCAATCCCATGGTGGCTGCATTCCAAACGTTGATGGAACTCTCGGCAGCCAAGGCAAGCCTGATACAGTTTGCCTTCTACGGAGGCTATGCCACTATGGCCATCCCTGCCGCCTTGTTCATCCGCAGATTTAGCTATAAGAAAGGTATCCTGCTGGGACTGGCACTCTATGCGGTGGGTGCTTTCTTGTTCATTCCTGCCGCCTCTAGGCAAAGTTTTGGGTTTTTCTGCTTTTCGCTCTACATCCTCACCTTTGGCTTGGCTTTCCTGGAGACAACGGCCAATCCATTCATTCTGTCACTGGGCGACAAGGAAAACGCAACACGTCGTTTGAACTTGGCCCAGGCTTTTAATCCAGTAGGAAGCTTAAGCGGAATGGCGGTTGCTTCGTTGATAATACTGCCCAATCTGTTGAGCGACAAGCGTGATGCGACAGGAGAAATACTCTTCCCGATGCTGGGCGAGGCAGAGAAAGCGGAAATACGTTTGCATGACCTGTCGGTGATTCGTGACCCGTATGTGGCATTGGGTGTTGTGGTGCTTGTGATATTGGTGGTTTTTGCTTTGGTTAAGGTTCCTCAAGCCCGCAACGAGGGAGCACCTGGTGCCATGAAGCGCCTATGGAAGAATAAAGTCTACCGTGAAGGAGTCGTGGCGCAAATATTCTATGTTGCAGCTCAAATCATGGTATGGACCTTCATCATCCATTATGCGGATCATTTGGGCATTAACAAGGCTACTGCCCAGAACTACAATATCGCGGCCATGTGCCTGTTCCTTGTCGGTCGTTTCTTCTCCACTTGGCTGATGAAATATGCCGACGGAAGACGCTTGTTGACCCTTTTTGGCCTTGGTGCTGCGCTTTGTTCATTAGGTGCTGTGTTGATTGTAGGCAAAGCGGGTCTTTACTGCTTGGTAGGCATCAGCTTCTTCATGAGCTTGATGTTTCCCACGATCTACGGAACGGCATTGGAGAATGTGTCGATAGGAGACTCTTCACTCGGAGCGGCTTTCCTTGTGATGGCTATTGTGGGAGGAGCCCTCATGCCACCACTGCAAGGCATGATCATCGATTGCGGGACCGTCTTGGGTCATCCCGCTGTGAATGTGAGTTATTGCCTGCCGTTGTTTTGTTTTATCGTTGTGGCCATCTACGGCATTAGATCCAGAAAGCTATGAAAAGATATTGCCAAACACTCACTCTCGTTGAAGACGAGGAGATGATCAAGAAATATATCGAAGCCCATGCCCATGTGTGGCCGGAGATTATTGACGGTCAGCGTGAAGTGGGCATCCTCGACATGCAGATTTATAGAAAAGGGAGGATACTCTTCATGATATGCGACACCGTTGACGACTTCGATTGGCAGCGCGACATGGCACGCTTGGCAACTCTGCCGCGCCAAGCCGAATGGGAAGCTTATGTCTCGCAGTTTCAAGGCTGTGCCCCAGATGCTCCGAGTTCAGCCAAGTGGCAATTAATGGATCGGATTTTTTGAGTCTTTATAAATATAAAGTAGTATACATGCCAACAGCAATAGAATTCAATAATATTAGCAAGCTCTATCGTTTGGGCTTGGTCTCGACGGGTACTTTGGCCCACGACCTGAAACGCTGGTGGACCATCAATGTTCGGCGAAAAGAGGATCCGTACCTAAAGATAGGTGAGACCAACGACCGTAGCACTAAGGGCGATAGCGACTACGTGTGGGCATTGAAAGATATCGATTTCAAGGTGGAGCAAGGAGATGTAGTGGGTATCATCGGCAAGAACGGCGCAGGTAAGAGCACTTTGCTGAAGCTTTTAAGTAAAGTCACAGCACCCACTACTGGTGAGATCCGCGCCAAAGGGCGTATTGGTTCCCTTCTGGAGGTTGGCACGGGATTCCATCCTGAGATGACAGGCAGAGAGAACATCTATATGAATGGAGCCATCCTCGGCATGACTAAGGCCGAGATTACCAAGAAACTCGATGAGATTGTCAACTTCAGCGGCTGCGAACGCTATATCGACACCCCCGTAAAACGCTATTCAAGTGGTATGATGGTCCGCCTCGGCTTTGCTGTCGCTGCCCACCTCGACCCCGAGATCCTTGTGGTGGATGAGGTACTTGCCGTCGGCGATGCCGAATTCCAAAAGAAAGCCATCGGCAAGATGCAAGATGTCAGCAAAGGAGAAGGAAGGACGGTGCTGTTTGTGAGTCATAATATGACTAGCGTGAAGGCCTTATGTAATCGAGGAATTCTTTTACAGGACGGTATGCTAATCGATGACGGTGATGTTGATAGGATTGTAACCCATTACTTGCGCGGTAATAGCACTATTGATAATCATAAATCTGGCGATTTGCCCTTGGTTAAGAACAAGGGGTTTGAACTACTCGAGTGTGGAATTAGGAAAAAAGGAGGTGCCTATTCAGATACCATGTGCATGGATGAAGAACTTGAGTTGGTTATTCGTTATCGTTTGACCGAGGCAAAAAAAGCATTTTGGATCACGTTTCATATGAAAAATGAACAAGGAAACAAAATGTTCTCATTCACTGGCGAAAGTCGTTGCTATGATTGCCGTCATGAGGCGGGTGAGTATTTGCAATCTTGTGTTATTCCGGCGAACTTTCTTAATTGGGGGAATTATTCTATTGATATTTTAGCTATACAACAGATTGATTTTATTGAATGTCTTGTGGATGCGCAAGATATGATTTCGTTTACTGTAGCGAATAGACAAGTTGCTATCGGCGGATACATGGGAAAAGAACCTGGTGATGTGACACCGGTTTTTAGTTTTGTTGAAGAAAAAGTAAAATAATGGACAATCAAATCACCGTCACTTTACCCTTGCTTCCTCCGCTCGAGGACTTTATTCCTTATTTGGAGAAAATATGGGGCAATAAATGGATTACCAATAACGGTCAGTTTCACCAATTGTTGGAAAAGGCGTTAAGTGACTATTTAGGGGTGGAGTATCTATGCCTTTTCACCAATGGTACCTTGCCCTTGATAACTGCCTTGCAGGCCATGCATATCTCAGGAGAGGTGATTACCACTCCCTATAGTTTTGTGGCGACTACTCATGCTTTGTGGTGGAACGGTATCAAGCCTGTGTTTGTGGATATAGACCCTATCACATGCAATTTGGATCCTAAAAAGATTGAAGCGGCAATTACACCAAGAACGACGGCTATCTTGCCCGTACATTGTTATGGCACACCCTGTGATGCGGAAAGCATACAAGCCATTGCTGACAAATATGGCTTGAAGGTGATTTATGATGCAGCCCATGCTTTCGGAGTGGAAAAGGATGGTATGTCTATTTTGAAGATGGGCGACATGTCTACTTTGAGTTTTCATGCCACCAAGGTGTTCAATACGGCGGAAGGTGGTGCCTTGATTGTGAAGGATGCCGAGACAAAGAGGGAGATAGATTATCTTAAGAACTTTGGCTTTGCTGGAGAGACCGAAGTGGTGGCACCGGGCATTAACAGCAAGATGGATGAGATTCGCGCCGCTTTAGGTTTGCTGAATCTCCAACATGTCGATGATGCGATAGAGAAGCGCCATCAGGTGGCTGTCTGGTATCGTGAGGCTTTGAGAGGGGTGAAAGGAATTCGCTTCTTTGACGATATGTCGGGGGTGAAACACAATTACAGTTATTTTCCGATCTTTGTCGATGCAGCAGAATATGGCATGACTCGTGATGAGTTGTATTTTAAGATGAGGGAGCATGGCGTTTGGGGCAGACGGTATTTCTATCCGCTCATCAGCTCGTTCAACACCTATTGCGCATTGCCGAGTGCCAGTCCCGAGAACCTTCCAGAGGCCACACGTGTAGCTAACGAGGTGATTTGTCTGCCGATGCATCATGCGTTGAGCAAGGAAGATGTTAATATGGTTATAAGGCAAATAGTACAGGATTGAAGCATGAAGAATCTATTGATTATTGGAGCCCGTGGCTGGGGACGCGAGGTCTATTCAACGTTTGTTAATTCGTTGTTGTTTGAAAGTGGCGAATATGTAGTAAAAGGTTTTCTGGACGACAAGCAGGATGCTTTGGATGGGTTGAAGGGCGATTGGCCTTCGATCATCGGGACAGTGGAGGAATACCAAATTGAGAAAAATGATGTTTTTTTCTGTGCCATGGGCAACTCTCAGTGGCGAAAACATTATGCGGATATAATTGCTAAAAAAGGAGGTCGTTTTATCAATATAATAGATAGAATCGCTTGGGTAAATCCATCTGCGACTTTGGGAGAAGGTATTTACATTGGACCACTTACCATGGTGTCGGCCAATGTCGTTGTAGGAGACCATGCGATGATACAAGCCTATTGCAACATTGGACATGATGTGCGCATAGGGGATTATGCTTCTATTGAATCCTATGTATTTATGGGGGGACATGCCTCGGTGGGATCACTGGCCACTTTACATACCAAATCAAGTGTGATACCCCATAAATCGGTTGGTGAGGGAAGTGTAGTTGGTTTTGGCAGTGTTGCCATGCGTAATGTGCCTAATTACACTAGCGTGTTTGGAAATCCTGCTGTGAGAATTGATTTATAACTAAACATAAAAAAGTAGAAACAAATGAAAACATTAGAAGAATTTGTGGCTCTCGTTGCTGAACAGTTTGATGACACGGATCCGAATGAAATTAACGCAAAAACAGTGTTTCATAACATTGAAGAGTATTCCTCGTTGATAGGCCTTTCGCTAATAGCTATGGTCGATGAGGAATTCGATGTCGCTTTGAAAGGCGATGACGTGAAAAACTCTATTACTGTTGAGGATTTGTATAACTGTGTAATGAGTAAATTGTAATGGCATTTCTAGAGTATGGAGATGTTAGGATTGCCGGTATCGCCGCTGGTGTTCCTGACACAATTGCAAGCAATCTTCATCCTACTGACCAGGACAACATCTCACATGAGTACACACCTGAAGAGTTTGTCAAAACCACAGGTGTGTTAGAACGCCGAGTTTCAAAGTTTTTAACTACCGCTGATCTTAGTTGTGCTGCGGCCGAGCGTCTTATCAAAGACCTTGCATGGGACAAGCAAGACATTGGGGCGTTAATATTTGTATCCCAAACGCCAGATTATATTCTCCCCGCTACCGCCTGTATTCTGCAAGATAGGCTCAACTTGAGCAAGGATTGTTATGCAACTGACGTGTCGTTGGGCTGTTCTGGTTGGGTGTATGGATTATGCACTGCTTTGGGATTACTTGGAAAGGATAGGGTGAAAAAAGCCTTGGTTCTCTGTGGTGACGCAAAATCACGTTTCGAGGTATCCAATCAACTACGTGACCCATTATTCGGCAGTGCTGGAACAGCAACAGCAATTGAATTCTGCGATGGATGTGGTAGTATTAAGTTCCATTTTGGAACAGATGGCTCAGGCTATGATGCTATCATTACTCCTGACATGGGAAGTAGATACCCTGTCACTCTTGACAGTTTCTCCATGGAGAACTCTGAGGGAAAACAATTGTGTCGCCTGATGACCCGCATGAAAGGCATGGATGTCTTTTCATTTGGAATAACAACAGCTCCGAAATCCGTTAAAACACTGGCAGAACACTATGGATTCAATTATCTAGATGCTGACTATTTTGTTTTTCATCAAGCAAATATGAAAATGAACAACATGATAGCCAAAAAACTAAAACTACCAGAGGAAAAGGTTCCGTCATGCATGTATCATTTTGGGAACACATCGTCTGCATCTATCCCATTGACAATTGTTAGTGAATTGCGGGGCAAGTTTGAAAGTAAGCCCACCAAGTTTATATGTTGTGGTTTTGGAGTTGGATTATCCTGGGGGACTGTTGCTTTTGAAACTAATAATATTGTAGTATCTGAACTTGTAGAAGTTTCAGACGATGAAACAGATAAAACACATGTCGTATAATCCATTTTCATTAGAGAACAAGACAATTCTAATCACTGGAGCCTCTTCAGGAATAGGTAAGACAACTGCTGTTGAATGCTCCAAAATGGGTGCAAAAGTCGTCATTACAGGAAGAAACGCCGAACGGCTTGAAGAAACATATCAACACCTAACCGGCCTGGGCCACATAAAAATCATAGCCGATCTCGATTCTGAGAGTGATATAGCCACAATCGTAGATACCTGTCCTATTCTAAATGGTTTAGTAAACAATGCAGGCCGAGGTATAAGCAAACCAGTAGGTTTTGTTACCTTAGAAGATTTGCACGAAGTTTATCAAACCAATATGTTTGGTGTTGCTTTGTTGACCAAAATGTTGTTGAAGAAAAAGAAAATAGCCAAAGGTGGCTCCATTGTTTTTACATCATCAATTTCATCACACATAACCGCCCCAGGATTAAGTATTTATGCATCATCGAAAGCAGCGCTGCTGGCTTATATGCGAACGCTCGCCATAGAATTGGGTCCGAAATTGATTCGTGCCAATGCGATTCTTCCTGGTATGGTAGAGACTAAACTAATAAATAGTGGCACCTATACTGATGATGACAAACAAAATGATTTGAATCTATATCCTCTAGGGCGGTATGGACAGCCTGAAGATATAGCACATGCAATGGTGTTCCTGTTGAGCGACGCAAGCGTATGGATGACAGGCACAGAACTAACTATTGATGGAGGAAGATCTTTGAAATAATATGGCTATTCTAACATTTAATAATGTAGGCATTTCGGCGATGTCAGCCTGCGTACCCAAGAAGGTGATTGATAACTACCAATACGATCTTGATGTATTCCGTAAGGAAGATGTCAAAAAAATCGTAGATAAACTGGGTATTTCTGAAAGACGTTTTGCGGATGAAAAAACCTGCGCTAGTGACCTTTGTGCAATTGCCGCTGAGCAGTTGATCGCAGATAACTCCATTGATCGAAACGAAATAGACCTATTGGTTTTTGTTTCTCAAACCCCTGATTATCGTAGTCCTGCTACCGCAATATTGCTGCAACACAGGCTGGGCCTTCCAATGTCATGTATTGCATTTGACGTGAACCTTGGTTGCTCGGGCTTTCTTTTTGGACTGAGCGTTGTTTATTCATTTATGGAAAAACACGGAATGCGAAAAGCGTTGCTTCTAGACGGGGATACCTGTTCAAAAGTCTATAACCGAAAGGATCGCCGTTCAGCATTTATCTTTGGCGATGCTGGAGTAGCAGTGCTTGTTGAACGAGACGAGAAATTCGGAACAAGTTGGTTCTCATTGAACAACGACGGTTCACGCGGAGACCTCATTATGATTCCAGGTGGTGGTTATCGAAAAATGAGTTCTTCTGAGACCCTTAAAGAGAAGGTCGTGGACGAATATGGCAATATCCGTAGTGAGGAGGATAGTTGGATGAAAGGTGATGATGTATTCAATTTTGTTATCGTTGAAATCCCAGCTGACATTAAGCGATTGATGACAGTCGCTGGAGAGAATCTCCAGTCGATGGATTATTATGTTTTTCATCAGTCCAATTTGTTCATCAATTCATTTCTTGCAAAAAAACTAAAACTCGATAAAGCTAAAATGCCTCAGTCCTTTCACAAGTACGGTAATACTTCGTCGGTTTCCGTTCCGTTGACCATGGTCAGTGAATTGCAAGGTCAACTAGTGGGGCGAAAAAAAATATTGTTGAGCGCATTTGGCGTAGGTATGTCCTGGGGCACGGCTATTCTAACTATGGATAATTGTAAAATAAGTGATGTCATTGAATACTGATCTTCTTCACACGCTCTGCCTGACATATAACCATGAATCCTTTATCGAAGAGGCGTTGAATGGTTTTGCGATTCAGAGAACCTCCTTCCCTGTAGTATATGTTATTATTGATGATGCATCCACCGATCATACCGTTGAGGTGTTGAACTGCTTTTTGCAAAATCACTTTAATGTGGATGGCTTCACAGGTGGTTTTGATAAAGAAATGGATTATGGTCGTGTTACATTTGCTCAACATAAGAACAACAGCAATTGTTTGTTCATGGTAATTCGCTTAAAGGAGAACCATTATCGAATTGCAAAAAGCAAGTACCCGTATTATAAAGAATGGGCAAACACGAAATATGTGGCAATATGCGAAGGTGATGATTATTGGACAGATCCATTGAAGTTACAGAAACAGATAGATTTTTTGGAAACTCATAACGATTTTTCTATTTGTTTTCACGAAGCAAAAGTCTATAATCAAACCGAAAAGAGATTTATCGATGGTTTTGTCAGAGAGGTTCCCTCCGAAACGGATATTTTAGAGTTGGCCAAAGGGAATTATATTTATACGGCGACTGTAGTGTACAGGAACAATCCATTTGTGGGTGAAGATCTGAATAAACTAGGTCCGGTGATTACCTTGGATTATCCGCTCCATATGATGAACGCTAGATATGGAAAGATCAAAAAGATCCCTGATTTCATGGGAGTGTACCGGCTGAATGAAGGGAGTGTTTGGGGTATGAAAGATGAAATGGATCGTTTGCCGCTTTGGAATGAGATGTTGATTAGGATTATGCCTTTTTTTGACGAAAAAGTTCAGCAAATCCTGCATGAGCAATATATTCAGAATTGTAAAGACATGTTTTCGCTTGGGGAGCATAAGGTTCGATCATCATGGGCATATAGGTTGGGGAGTTTCTTTCTTAACCCATTTAAAGTGTTTAAATCAAAATGAAGGTCGGTGTTGTCATAGTAACCTATAATGGAAGAAAATGGATCGATCATTGCCTCGGAAGCCTTTGGCAATCATTGGATCCAGTGAAAGTCGTTGCGGTGGATAATGCCTCTACCGACGGCTCTGCCGAATACATACGTCAGCACTTCCCGGAGGTGATCCTTCTTGAACAAAAGGAAAACATCGGTTTCGGCAAGGCAAATAATATCGGTATCAAATACGCTCTAGATCACGGCGCCGACTATGTATTTCTGCTGAATCAAGATGCATGGATTGAACCTGACACGATTTCGGAGTTGGTCGCCATCTCCCAAACGCATCCTGAATATGGCATCTTGAGCCCCGTTCATTTGAACGCTGAAAAGAATAATATCGAACATCTGTTACTCCTTCGGCTCGATGATTTCCGCACGACGGATTCCTCCCTTTTTGATGATTTGTTTTTTGATCGGCTCAAGGATGTTTACGATACAAAATATGTAAATGCCGCCGCTTGGCTGCTTCCCCGAAAAACCATTGAGACCGTGGGTGGTTTTGATCCGTTTTTCTTCATTTACGGAGAAGACGACAACTACCTCAACCGCGTACAA
>JAEEGL017281470.1_pt1 | contig 11196 bp, 12 predicted proteins | sample 9134231 | NCBI WGS metagenome assembly JAEEGL01 (sample SAMN16246548, study PRJNA631951) | gut metagenome | biome: gut microbiome; feature: rumen; material: fiber-attached | host: Bos | place: Iran: Karaj | collected 2018-10
AGCCGCCCCGGTTCTCGTCGTCCAGGTTTTCCACTTCCAGAAATCGGATCTCCGGCATCCGGCGCATGATTCGGAACTGACAGATCCGGTCGTTCAATTCAATGACTGCGTCACGGGTGGCGTAAACCGGAAGCATCCACAGATCGTCCGTGCCGGAGTAGCTGTTATCCACAACGCCCACGCTGTTGACCTGAAGGAATCCCCATTTCTGAAAGCTGGAGCTTCTGGGGGCAATGTGCGCTTCGTATCCCTCGGGCAGCTTCATGGAGACGCCCAGAGAGATCCTGCGAAATTCCCCGGCCTTGAGCTCCACGCGCTCTGCGGAGCGAAGATCGATCCAGTCCCCGATGGAGATGCCGGACGGCTTGATCAGGTCCGGGCAGTGATACTTGATCCGGATCTCCAGGAGCTCTGCTTCCTCATTCTTCATGTACCTGAACAGCCTCCTTCCCGGCGGTTCCCCGGCGCTGAGCTCCCAGGACGGATGCCAGCGCCGTCGACACGGAGTCTACTTCGATCAGTTCCAGGCCCTGCGGAACGGAATATCGTTTTTTCTTTTGCTTCGGGATCACGCAGCTTTCAAAGCCCAATCTTCGGACCTCGCTCAAGCGCTGCTCCATGCCCGGGACGGCGCGGATCTCGCCGGTCAGGCCCACTTCCCCGACGGCGGCCATTGCCGTCGGAATGGGCCGGTCCGTATAGCTGGACGCGATCGCCAGGATCGCAGCCAGATCGGCTCCCGGCTCGTCCAGCTCCAGACCGCTGACCACGTTGAGATAGGCGTCGCAGGCGCTGAGGCGGAGCCCTCCCTTCTTCTCCAGAACGGCCAGCAAAAGCATGGCACGGTTAAAATCCAAACCATTGAAGCTCCGCCTGGGAGCATTTGCGCTGGATTTTGAAAGAAGCGCCTGGATCTCCGCCAGGATCGGGCGGCTGCCCTCCATCACGCAGGTCACGCAGGTGCCCGCGGCACCCAGAGGACGCCCGGAGAGAAGGCTCTCCGAGGGATTGGGGATCTCCCGCAGGCCCTCCGTGCGCATCTCGAAAACGCCGATCTCGTTGGTGGAGCCGTAACGGTTTTTTACAGCCCGAAGGATCCTGTGACCGCTGCTGCCGTCCCCCTCAAAATAGAGTACGCAGTCTACCATGTGCTCCAGGACCTTGGGACCGGCGATGGCTCCTTCCTTGTTGACGTGGCTGACCACGAAAACGGTGACCCCGTCGTCCTTGGCCAGACGCATAAAAGACATGGTGCAGTCCTTCACCTGAGCCACGCTTCCCGGAGAGGACTCCAGGCCGGCATTGTAGACCGTCTGTATGGAATCCATGATGAGGACGTCCGGCTGCATGACATGGACTGCGTCCAGTATCAGATCCAGATCCGTTTCGATCAGCACGTACAGCCTGTCCAGCGGGCTGCCCAGGCGTTCCGCCCGAAGCTTCAGCTGCCTTCCGGATTCTTCGCCGCTGACGTAGAGGATCTTCTTTTCCGGCGGGAGGCTGCCGCACAGCTGCAGCAGCAGCGTCGATTTCCCGATCCCGGGAGCGCCGCCCACAAGCACGAGAGAACCGTCGACCGCACCGCCGCCCAGCACCCGGTCCAGTTCGCCGATGCCGGTAGAAAAGCGGACCTCTTCCCCGGTATCCATCTGATCCAGGCGCTCCGGCCGCTTTGCCTGGGAGAGGGTTCCGGCGCTGCTGCGTCCGGTATCCTTTTGCTCTACAATGGTATTCCAGGCGCCGCAGGCAGGGCATCTCCCCTGCCATTTCAGGGTCTCGTTGCCGCACTCGGAACAGTAAAAAACACTCTTAGCTTTTGCCATATTTGCTCTCCAATTTGTCATACTGGGCAACACAGGCGGCCGCGATCGCCAGGCTCAGCTTGGTCTGGTACGGTTCCGATGTCAACAGCCTGAGCTCCTCCGGATTGGAAAGGAATCCGCATTCCACCAGGATCGCCGGACACCGGGCCTCCCGCATCAGGTAGATCTCCGGCGATATGGGAGCAGAGCTCCGGTGTCCGCCGCCGAGGACCGACAGCTTTGCCTGCGTCTCCTTGGCCAGCTCCTCGCTTCCGTCGACGTTCCCATAGAAGACCTGGGCGCCTCGGGGACCGGGTGAGGCGTATTTGTTCTGGTGAATACTGAGCAGGACCGCCCGTTCCACAGCGTTGACCACGGAAACGCGGTATTCCAGGTCGGCCCGTTTCCGCTCCCTCGTCGTTCCGGCGGATTCCGGATAGATCAGCTCGGCGCTGTCCCTGGTCAGCTTCGCCGGGATCCCGCAAAGACCCAGCAGCTGGTCCAGGCGCAGGGCGACCGCCAGGTTCAGATCGCTTTCCAGGACCCCGTCCTCGCCGACGGCTCCCCCGTCTTCCCCACCGTGACCGGGATCGATCACAAACGTCAGGCGGCTGTCCTCCCGGCTCTGAAACACCGTGACGGATGCGGAAACGCTGAACGCGGTACAGATCAGCAGTAAGACCACGGAAAATGAAAAGAGAGATCTGCTTTGCATATTTCGCCCTCCCCTCTATTTCTATGGAGAGGGGCGCCGGCCTTATGACACGCGATCTGAAGGGCAGCGGCTTCAGCGGCGGGTTCCCTTTTTCCCGCCTTCCTCTTTTGGCAGATTGTAAACGATCTTGTTTTGAAGGTAGATGCCCCGATAGCCCAGGTGATAGGCGGCGGGAGCCAGGATCAGGGGCAGCAGGATCGGGAGAAAGTAGATTGCCGGGAACGAATCCTTGAACCTCGCCAGGAACCAGGAAAAATAGAAGTAGAAAACGGACGCGCCCCGCCGCCCGGTCTCCCCCACGCCCGGGAACAACGCCAGGACGGCCAGGACCAGGCCGGGGATCTGGCTCACGGCAGCAGCGATCAAGGGCTTCCACTTCTGATAGGTGATATGGCCGTAGAGGACCTGATTGTAATCCCGCTGTCCGATCCTCCAGCTGTGGATATAAACAAAGATCACGTAGAACAAAAAACAGGCAATGGTCACACAGACGGCGTGAAGCCCCTCGCCCGGGACGATCCCGATGAGCTGAAGGTTTTCCACCAGGACGTAGACGATCAGCGTGATCAGAACGTTGACGATGTGGGCAAAAAAAATGCGGCAAGCGAAGCGAAAGGTGGTGGTCTTGCCGGAATCTTCTACTCGTCTTTTAAACATAGCCGGCCTCCGGGAGCTTTGATGCCTGCATTATACCATAGCCGGTTGCAAATTTCAAAAAATGTTATATAATATCAGAAACGATGTAAGCTGTAACGGAAAGGAACGAGAAATATGGATATCACTAAGCTGCGGGAAGAAGCTCTGGAAGCCGGTTTCACTCTGGCGGAGCCGCTCAGGATCGATACGATCCGCCTCCGCAACGAGGTCCGGGAGATGTGCGCGGTCAACAAGTGCCATGCGTATAACACGAACTGGAGCTGCCCTCCCGGCTGCGGTACGGTCGAGGAGTGCCAGGAGCGGGTCAACAAATACGAGATCGGCCTGATCGTGGAGACCACCGGGCAGCTGGAGGACGATTTCGACTTTGATACCATGCAGGAGACCTCCAGGATCCACTCCGAGCATTTTGTGGAATTCCTGAAAAAGCTCCGCAAGGAGCATCGGGAGCTGGACGTGCTGCCTCTGGGCACCGGCGAGTGCATGAACTGCGGAAAATGCACCTATCCGGACGCGCCCTGCCGCTTCCCGGAGCTCATGAGCAGCCCCATGGAGGGCTATGGCATGGTCATCAGCGACGTATGCAAGGATAATGGGATCCTCTACAATCATGGCCGCGGCACCCTCACTTATGTGGGCTGCTATCTCTTCCGTGAGGTGAAAGCATGACTGTGACCTTCCGTCCCTCCGGCCTCATTTATGAGGCCCGGGAGGGCATGACCATCATGGACGCCATCCACTTCAACGAGCTGCTTATTGACGCGCCCTGCGGCGGAAACGGGACCTGCAAGAAGTGCAAGGTGATCGTCACGGATGCCAAGGGTACAAGGGAAGTCCTGGCCTGTCAGACGAAGATCACCGGCGATATGACCGTAGATCTTTCCCGCAAGGATGAAGGGCATCGCATCCTTATGGGCGGCATTACCCGCGAGGTGGCCAAGACGCCCGCGCTGAACGTCTATACCCTGGACGTACCCAAGCCCAGCACCGCCGACCTGCGGGACTGCTGGCTGCGGCTCACGGAGACCCTCTCCCGCTCCAGCGGCGTCCCCGCCGCCGAGTATCAGCCGAACCTCCGGGTGATCTCCAGACTGTACGATACGCTGGAAGCCAACGGATACCAGGTGGACGCCGTCGTATGCGGCGGCGAGATCCTGGACGTTGTGGAGGTTGGAGCTCCGGTGCTTGGCCTGGCTTATGATATCGGCACCACCACCGTCGCCTGCTATTTCGTGGATCTGCGCAGCGGCGAGGAGATCGGCCAGGCCAGCCTCCTGAATCCGCAGACGACCTACGGCGGCGACGTGATCATGCGCGTGAAATACTGCGTGGAGAACGGGCTGGACGGTCCCACGGGGGATATCCGCAAGGCGCTGAACAAGCTTGCCGCCAAGTGCGCCGGGGCAGCCGGGAAAAAGATGAAGGATATCTACCTGATCACCGTAGTGGGCAACACCTGTATGCACCATCTTTTCATGGGTATCTCCCCCGCTTCCCTGGCCTACGCGCCCTATACGCCGGCGGTGGCCGAGCCGATCCGGAGCACGGCGTCGGAGTACGGTTTTACGGTGAACCCTTCGGCAAAGCTCTATATGCTCCCCAACATCGCCGGTTTTGTGGGGGCGGACACCGTGGGCGCGGCACTGGCGGCATCCATGGATGAGAAGGAAGAGATCACCCTCCTGATCGATATCGGGACCAACGGCGAAATGGTCCTGGGCACCAGGGAGCGCCTGATCGCCTGCTCCACGGCGGCCGGTCCTGCCTTTGAAGGTGCGCTGATCACCTGCGGGATGCGGGGCGCGGAGGGCGCCATCGACCATGTGAGCCTTGAAAACGGGATCTTCCATTGCAGCGTTATCGGCGGCGGGAAGCCCATCGGCATCTGCGGCAGCGGCCTCATCGACCTCATCAGCGAGCTCGTGCGCACCGGCCTTGTGGAATCCGCCGGAAGGCTGATCGCTCCAGAGGAGGCCGAGACGGAGGAAGCGGTGAAGCTCAGTGAGCGGCTGGTCGAATACGAGGGGCAGCGCGCCTTCCTGCTGGCCGGAGCTGAGGAATCCGGGACCGGGGAAGCTCTGGTCTTTACACAGAAGGACGTCCGTGAGGTGCAGCTGGCCAAGGGCGCTATGGCCGCCGGCATCCAGATGATGTGCCGCCGTTTGGGCATCCAGACCGACGATATCCGCTCGGTCCTGATCGCCGGGGCCTTTGGAAGCTATATGTCCCCTTCCAGCGCCTGCGGCATCGGCCTCATCCCTCCGGAGCTGGAGGAAAAGGTCACGGCCATCGGCAACGCCGCCGGACAGGGCGCCCGTCTCTGCGTCCTGAGCATCGACGAATACAAGCGGGCCGCTGTGCTCGCCAGACAGGTGGAATACCTGGAGCTGGCAGCGGATCCAGCGTTCCAGGACGTGTTCGTGGATGAGCTTGAGTTTCCCGGAGACCAGGATGACTGAGGTCTGCGCGTCATGAACAACATCCGTATCCTTCGGGAGGAACGCGGCATCCGGCAGGAGGATCTGGGTAAGGCCCTGTTTCTGGGCTCCTCCGCCATCTCCGCACTGGAAAACGGAAGGCGGGTCCTGACGGAGGACGTTATCCTCCGCCTCTGTACTTATTTTGGCGTCTCTGCAGACTATCTCCTCGGGCGCAGCAGGGTCCGAAAAAACGCGCCGGACATCAGCGAGGAGGAACTGGAAATGGTCGCCGCTTACCGCAGGGCGGACGACCGTACCCGCGGGATCGTGGATCTGGCCCTCTCCGCTTTCCCTACGGAATCCGCGGAACCTCAGCCCCTTCGGAACAAGTGATCCTGGACCGGAAACAAAGGGATGCTCTTCGGAAGACAGGCTTCCAGAAGAGCATCCCTTTCCCTTTTCCGGCAGCAGATCTCAGCGGATCCGCCCTGTGCTAGGCCTGGACGCCCTGCGCGGCAGCTTCGCGGTAGGTCTCGCAGCTCTGGATCGTATCGGGGGGAAAGAATTCATCCACCGGGAAACGGATCCGCTTGAAGAGCTCATAGGGATCGTCGCCATTCCCGACGGTGCTTCCCTTTTCGGGAAGGCAGTAGTCGTAAGCGGGGATGAGAAGCTGGGAGTCCCGCTCCAGCCGGATCATGCTGAACTGTCCCAGAGTCACGAATACCCGCTTGGTATCTCCGGTGAAGACGAGCCCCTCCGGGAAGGCACCCTTGATAAAATCCGGGATCTCCTTCTGGTCCAGCTCTGTGGGGGCTTTATCGCTGACCTCCGCAAGGCGGATGTTCAGGATGATGGGGTCAACTGCATCCACAGCCGCCCACAAACCGGAGAGCCTGCTGTGGATCGCGGTCCCGTCAATCCTTCCTCTTCGGCTCCAGCCACACGGCGAAGGAATAATACAGGAACAACAGCGTACAGGCAAGCAGAGCGCCGCCGACGATGTCCGTCAGCCAATGCGCACCGGAGGCCAGCCTGGCCAGGATCGTTCCCAGGATGAGGATACAGGGGAGCACGTCCAGCAAAAGCAGCAGGCCTCTCCTCCCGTGGAACAGCCGATGGAAATGGATCATAGCGGAGCCCAGGATGACGATCACAAGCAGGGTGTGCGAGGAGGGGTAAGAAGGCTCCAGCTCATTCTCCAGAAGGATCGGCCGGTAGTTGATGACCACGTGGTCGAACAGCACGTACAAAACGACTGTGACGGCGAAAAGCACTCCCATCAGCAAAATGCCGTGATCCACCTTCCAAAGGCTTTTCCTTTGAATGAGCTGAACGAAGCCCGTGAATACGAATCCCAGGGCGATCAGGATGGCAACATATCCCATGTATTCCGCCAGCTTGAACAGGAACGTACTGGTGCCGAAAAAGGCGAAGACCGCTCCGTTGATGGCGGCGAAGCCCACGCTGGAGCCCTCCGGCCCGATGGGCTGGACGTCCACCCGCATTACCAGCAGGGTAAAGAGAACGAATAAAACGAACAGCAATGCGGAGATCACAAATCCCCCGGCAGCTTTGCTTTTCATGGATACCCTCTTTTCATCTGTTTGTTCAGGGAACCGGCCTTCCCTGGCGCGAATGGTGGAAAAACCGTTCGGATCCATACGCCTGAAGCTCAGTATAATACCGATCCCCTACCCTGTCAATCATTCCCAGCCTGCATATCTCCTGTACCGGCCGCATAGGGTTTCGCCGGAGGTGGATCGAATGAAAACGAAAACCGAAGCCGAGATCCGGATCCTGGATCCGAATCCCGCAGGGCTGTGGAGAGGGACGGTCTGTTCTCTGGTCCTGGCGCGTCTTGTCGGCCGGGACACAGCCGGCGGACCAAGCCCGGCAGGACCGGCCGAGCCCGGGAAATCTGCTCCCGGGGATTCCAATTTCTCCTGATTTTTGATACAATCAGCTTATTCAGGGACAGCGGAACGAAAGACAGGTCCGGGGCAAGTGCGGATCGCCGCTTACTGCCGGGTCTCGACGGAAAAGGAAGAGCAGCTGGACAGCCTCGCCCGCCAGAGGGAGTTCTTCTCGGAATATGCGGAGAGAATGGGGTACGCGCTGGTCCGGGTCTATGCGGACGAGGGCGTGTCAGGGACGTCCCTGCGGAAGCGGGACGCCTTCCGGGCCCTGATCTCTGACGCACGCCAGGGCCGGTTCGATATGGTCGTGGCAAAAGACGTTTCGCGCTTTGCCCGGAACACGGTGGATTTTCTGCAAAGCATCCGTTTCCTGAAAACGCTGGGGATCAATACGGTGTTCCTGACCGCGAATATGCAGTCTCTCGGCGATTCCGAATTCATCCTCACCCTTTTCAGCGCCCTGGCCCAGGAGGAGAGCATCAACCTCTCCAAGCGAGTCAAGTTCGGAAAGAAGATCAATGCGAAAAAGGGCCGCGTCCCCGTGCAGATCTTCGGCTACCGCAGGCTCGACAACTTCAATCTGGAGATCGAACCGACGGAAGCGGCCGTGGTACGGCAGATATTCCGGCTGTATCTGAACACCGGCTGCGGGCTGCGGAGGATCTGCCAGGAGCTGAATGCGGAGGGCAGGCTCACCAGGCAGGGCTGCCGTTGGGAGCCGAAGGGAGTCCGCAGGATCCTGAGCAATTCCATCTACTGCGGGCACTACGTCAATAACCGATTTGAGATCGCGGACGTATTGGAAAGGCGTCGGGTGCTCCTTCCCAAAGAGCAGAATTATCACCATTTCAGGCCGGATTGGGCCATCGTCGGCGAGGAAGAATTCCTGGCCGCCCAGGAGACCCTGGCGGAGCGGCGAAGGCAATACGCCCCTGCCGCCGGACAGACGCATTTCCGCCACAGCAGCCGGTATGCCCTCAGCGGGCTGATCCGCTGCGCCGAATGCGGCTATGGGTTCCGCCGCCTCCAAAAACGGGAGGGGCCATACTGGCTCTGTTCTTCCTATAACCGCAATACCTCCGCCGACTGTGATAACGCGGTGCGCCTCCGGGAGGAAGACCTGCTCCGCGCCCTGGGGGAACATCTGGAGCGCAGCCTCGGAGACCGGCGCTCGCTGGCGCGGGAGATCCTCTCCGCGTGGGAACGCGCCCCGGCTCCGGCTGCTGAAGCGGAAGAGCAAATGCGGGAAACGGAGCTCCGCAGACTGAAACGGAAGATTGCGCGATATCAGGAGCTCTGCTCGGAGGGGCTGATGAGCATCGCTGAATTCCGGGAAAAAAGGGAACCGCTCCGGAAGCGGCTGGATGAGCTGTCCTCCCCTCCCTCCCCCGGCCGGAAGAAGGAGCTTTCGGAGGAGGCCGCTGCAGGAGAGCTTGAAAAGCTCCTGCGATGGGAGGGCGCCGGCTATACGGAGCTGCACAGCATCATCCGGCAGGTCCGCGTGGAGAGCAGCGGGGCGGTCACGGTCATCCTCAGGAGCCTCGGAGCCTCCGCCGCAGGCCCTATTTGATGGCGCCCGTTTCTACAACGGCCACCGGCAGGCGGACGCAGCGAAGATCGGCATCCGATTCCGAGGAAAAGACCTTGGCGTTTCCCTCGCTGCCGAAGAGCAGCACGCGCTTGTCGTAAATGCAGAGCCCGCTGATCCCGGTGCTGCCGGCGGTGATGCTGTAGGCTTCCCCCCGGATCCGATAGAAGAAGCGGACGTCCACCGTGTAGTATCCGCGGTTGAAGGGCGCTTCCTGCACGTCGATCCCGGCGAACAGAAGCTCCACCTCCTTGGCCCGGATCCCGATCGCCGAAGCGATCGCCGACTGGGAGGCGGCGTCCGGGTACAGGCGGAGATCCGCCAGACAGTCTTTATCACGGCAGGAATCATAGATCTTCTTGGTATGGACGCTGACGGCTTCCCGGACGGCGGCTGCGCTGTCCACAGGTCCGGGCTTCACTTTTTCTGCCATAGAAGTACCTCCTGACAGGATGATTTCACTACCAATCTATGCCATCGCGTCCGATTTGTGCCGGATCTGCTTCCATCCGGAAAGGATAGCAACGGAAAGGGGAAGAAAAACATGGATAACTTCGGGTTTGTCCGCGAGAAGCTGGATATCAAGGTGCTCATCCTATTTATCCTCAAGCGTCTTCCGGCTCCGGTAAGCCAGAACCTCCTGACGGAGCTCACGCTCATCGACAATGCGACGAATTACTTCGATTATATCGAATGCCTCTCTGAGCTGGAAGAGAGCGGCCATATCCTGCATACCGAGGATAAGTACACCATCACCCCCAAGGGCGTCCGCAACGGCGCGGAAATGGAGGACCGTGTCCCCTACACCGTTCGGACGAAGGCCCTGGCCGGGATCGAGCGTGCCTCCAAGATCCTGGAGCGGGAGTCCCTCATCCGGACCTCCCGGGAAGAAAAGCCGGAGGGCGGGTTCTCCGTCTCCCTTTCCCTCTCGGACCGGTTCGGAGAGCTGCTTCACGTGGACATCCTCGCCGCGAACCAGGAACAGGCCGGCGATATGGAACGCCGGTTCCGAAAAAACGCGGAATCGCTGTACTTGCGCATCGCCTCGCTTCTTACCGAGGAGCAGTAAAGACTGCGGGACCCGTTCCGGCCTGGCCGGAACGGGTCCCGTTTCAATGATTCAGGCGATGCGTTTCGCGCCCCTTATTCTACACCAGATAGGGGCACGGATCCGTAAAAAAATGGTCGTCTACCTCCTCGGGGGAGCCGTACTTGCCGATCATGACGAAGATCTCGCTTTCCTTGCCGCCCATGGTGGAGGTGCCGTAGCCGCGGCCGACGCTGTACATACGGTTCCAGTTGTCCAGGAAGCAGAGGGTATCGCTGCGGAAGCCCATCTTGTCCCCCAGGATCTTTTCCATGTTCTGCTCCGTGACGCTGACCAGATACATGCCCTCCTTGATCTTGACGTAGAAGGCAGGCTCGTCGGGCCCGGGCAGCGCGGTCATGGCGCTGTTGAGGTTCTCGTTCATAGCCACCTGCTCCTCGGATTTGGCCTTGTCCTTGGGATAGGTGATCCGATACCACTTGGAGCTGTAGTACACGTGCACGGTCGCCAGCTCGTGGCCGTAGGTCCACTTCACGCCGGTCCCCGTCACATCGTCGGTGAAGCCGTGACGGCGGAGGTCCTTGTGCTCCTTCTCCTCGTCAAAGATGTAGCCGAAGGTCCAGTGGCTCTCAATGAGGTAGGGATAGTAGGGATTCTCTCCCAGGGGGCAGCGCAGGAAGGTCACAAGCCCCTGTTCCTTATCAATGACAAAGGTGTGGTTTTCCCGGGGATCCTGGAGGCAGTAGCTCACCAGATAGGTCCAGTCGTCCCCCTTGCGGCATTCATAGGAAGCCTCCCCGGTCCGTTTGCCGTTCTGCACGCTGAAGCTGACCTTCGTTTCATCCAGGAAGTCCAGAGTGATGTCTCCGGTCTCCTCGCCGGTATCCATGATGAATTTGAACTGCTTCCCTGCCAGCTCAAAACACCTGGGCGGGCAATACTGGCCGATGGAGAGGCCGTTTGCAATGGGACCGTACTTTTCGGAAAGGTTCATTTCGCGTCCTCCTTTATATTGTTTTTTCTTCTTTCAGATTACCTTATCCAGCG
>JAEEGL017381997.1_pt1 | contig 11196 bp, 6 predicted proteins | sample 9134231 | NCBI WGS metagenome assembly JAEEGL01 (sample SAMN16246548, study PRJNA631951) | gut metagenome | biome: gut microbiome; feature: rumen; material: fiber-attached | host: Bos | place: Iran: Karaj | collected 2018-10
ACTCGAAATGCTGTGTTCAGAAATGAACCCAGGGTTCGAATCCCTGACTCTCCGCCAAATAAAAGAAGTTGAGGCAAAGCCTCGACTTTTTTTATTTTGTATGATAAATAAGGGATTCGAACAGTGAGGAAATCTGAGGAAGAGCTGAATCCAAACACTCTGGGGGAGTGTTTGCCGAGTCACAACGAGCGAAGCGAGGCGATAAAGCCTCTGACTCTCCCCTTCTGAAACCTGCTTCTCTTAACCGGAAGACCCGTGAAATTGCTTTAAGCGCAAAAGCAGATGTCTGTAGTAAATATTTTGTTTATTGAAATAATACACGCATGTGTTATAATTACTGTATTATGAAATATTATTGATTAATTATAAACAATACTGCATCGCTTAACAGAAACATTTCTTTTTAAGTGAAAGGTTAAAATAAAATTTGGAGTATTAACATGAGCGACAACCCCCGTTGTTTATACGATAACAATTTAATAAACTTTATATATGAACCGGATGTGTCAATTCTCGGGGAATTGTGCGACCGTTATCACGGCGATGCCAAAACCACTACCAGAGAGGCGTGGAAGGGCGAAATTGCCGTTATGAAGGACACTCTCTCGCATCTTGCGGATAAAAACGGCTGTATCATATTTGAATACGATATTCCCCGTCTCGGTAAACGCATCGATGTTGTTTTGCTTTACAGAGGAATTGTTTTCTGCATTGAGTTCAAGGCTGGAGAATCAAGTATATTGGAAGCGGATGTTGACCAGGTTCTTGACTACGCGCTTGATTTGAAGAATTTCCACAAGTTCAGCAGCGATAAAGTGATTGTCCCGATTCTCGTCGCAACGAATTATTCCGGCTCGTCCGATGAAGTCAAAATGTCGGTATATGACGACAAGGTTGTCAATCCTTTGGTAACAGGTCAAAACGGCATAGCCGATTTGATCTGCCTGGTATTAAGCAAATATCCTAATGAAGAGCCAGTAGATCAAAACTGGATTATCAGCCCTTATGCACCGACACCGACTATCATTGAAGCCGCAAAATCACTGTATGAGAATCATTCGGTTGAGAATATTACAAGGCACGAGGCAGATAAAGTATCTACCGACAGAACTATTGCATATATTCTTGATATAATCAAGCACAGCAAAGAAAACGGAGAAAAGAGCATTTGCTTTGTTACGGGTGTTCCCGGCGCGGGCAAAACGCTTGTCGGCCTTGATGTTGCAATCAAGCAGACTTATCAAGGAAAGAATGAACCCGTAAAAGACGAAGGTGCCGTTTATCTTTCGGGCAACGGTCCTCTTGTTGCCGTTCTGAATGAAGCGCTTGCGCAGGATAACTATAAGCGTTGCCGTGAAGAAGGCATAAGCAAAAAGATTACCGATTCTCGCCGTGAAGTCAGCAAATCAATCCAGATAATTCATAGGTATCGTGACAATATGCTCGCGAAGATAAAGAACCCTGTTGAAAACGGAGTTCTTGAAATCGACCCGGCAAAAGCGGTTAAGATGGAAGAAGCCGGCTTCGGCGAGGTTGAGCATGTTGCTATTTTTGATGAGGCACAGCGCTCGTGGACTCATAAGCGTCTTGCCGATTATCTTAAATGCGGCGGAACATACGGCAACAAGCTGAAGGTTCCGAATTTCCCTGTTTCAGAAGCTGCATTTCTTATCTGGTCTCTTGACCAGCGTGAGGACTGGGCAACAATTATCTGCCTTGTCGGCGGCGGTCAGGAAATCAACACGGGCGAAGCTGGAATCTCCGAATGGATTAAAGCAATCAATGAAGATTTTCCGCATTGGAAGGTTTACATTTCGCCCAAACTTACAGAAGCGGAATATGCCGAAGGGCGAGTCAACGAGTTATTGAAAGATAATTGGAACGTAACTTATTCCGATGATTTGCATCTGGGCGTTTCTCTGCGTTCTTACCGTGCGGAAAAGCTGTCGGCTTTTGTTCACTCCCTGCTGTCTTTTAATGACAATGCTGCCGAACTTTATGCCGAAATCAAGGATAAATATCCTATAAAGCTCACAAGAGATATGGATAAGGCAAGACGCTGGCTCCATGAAAAAGTCAGAGGCACGGAGCGCACCTGCGTTTTGGTTACAAAAGAATCCGCAAGATTCAAGCCGTTGGCGATTCATATTCTGCCGTCAGGCGATGAGAATGCGGTTCACTGGTTTCTTGAGGATAAGATTGATACAAGATCTTCAAATTATCTCGAAGATGCCGCAACGGAAATCCAGGTGCAGGGACTCGAACTTGATTATACTTGTGTTCTCTGGGATGCCGATATGCGTTATGAAAACAGCGAATGGAAATTCTATCGCTTTAACGGCAATACAAAATGGAATGAAATAATAGGAAATACAGAGAATAAGCAAGAGCAGATGAAATATATGCTCAACGCATACAGAGTTCTGCTCACCCGTGCAAGAGCCGGCATGATAATCTGCATTCCCGAAGGCAATCCCCGTAAAACTCCAAACGGTTTCTGGGAAGACAGCACACGCCTGCCGGAATACTATAACGGAACTTATAACTATCTGAAATCACTCGGGATTGAGGAGATATGATACTTTTACTTGAGGTGATTCTGTGAAAGTGCAAAAAACACTGTCCTATTTTCTGGCGGTCATTTTAACGGTTTCCTGTTTTTCGATATCGGTATATGCCGAAGGGATCGGTGCCTGCACCCACATGGCGCAGGGTCGTAACCAGGAACAAACCTGTTCGGCAGCCGTCAACGCCGGCCTGTCTTTTGTGCGCGATGAGGTGCATTGGCAGACTGTGGAGCCCGTAAAGGGGCAGCTTTCCTTTCCCGAACGCTCGAGGTGGGTAGAGTCGGCAACCGAAAACGGCATTAACTGCCTTGTTGTTCTGAGCTACGGCAACACGGTTTATGATTTCGGAAAACCATCACAAGCCGATTTGGATGCCGGAGGCGCATGGGACTGCACACTGCCCGTGCGTGACGGCAATCCGGAAACGACAGCGGATGACGAATACTTCGACGCCTATATCCGCTATGTTGATTTTGTGTCAGAATCTTTGGCCGGTAAAGTTGCCGCCTATGAAATCTGGAATGAGCCCGATATCAAATATTTTAATACAAAGGACGCAACTGCCGCGGATTATGCCGAGATGCTGAAAGCGGCATACCGGACCATTAAAAACAACGACCCCGATGTTACCGTTCTGGGCGGCGCAATAGCATTTGAAACAGCTTTTATTGACGGTATGATGAAGGCAGGCGCGGGAGAGTATATGGACGGTCTGTCTGTTCATTACTATCTGGGAAAAGGCGCTCCCGAAAAACGGGCAAGAAACAGACTTGACGAATACAGAGACGTGCTGGTTAAATACGGCTTTGATAAAATGCCTGTCTGGGTTACGGAAACAGGGTGGGCAAACAGCAATGTTGACGAACAGACACAGGCGCAATACATCATTCGCAACGCCGTATTTTATGATGAGTTTCTGCTTGATTATGGCATAGAGGGGCAATACTTTACCTATGAGCTGCAGGACAGCAGCATCACCTCGGATGTCCTCGGCGGCGAAGAGTATGAAAACTCCCTGGGGCTTTACAAAAACGATTTTACGCCGAAGATATCAGCCGGTGCCGTAAAAACCTTTAATTCCCTGACGTCAGGCAAAAAGCTTACCGCTCTGAATCAAACAAAATTCGGTCTGTTTTATCAGAAGTCTGCCTATGTTGCGACATATTCGCAAAGCGGAAAAACCGTTTATGTAGTCTGGGCAGAGTCTCCGTTTAATCTGACAATCAATCTGCCGGATACAAAAACAACCGTTTATGATATGCAGGGTAATATAATTGAGGATAATGTGCCCGGCGGCGAAAAACGCATCGGTGCAACACAATCCCCTGTCTATATAGTATGCGATTCAGACCCTGTAATTGCTGAGCTGAATTTTATGCAAAAAGTTATTGCTTTCTTTGTTGATATATTCAGAATTCTCGCAAACGGATTTGTCGGTTGGTAATATCCAAAACAACTACTGAAAAAGAGGGATTCCATTTAATAAAGATGAAGAAAGGAGCAGGGGATGAAGCATTTGAAAAAATTAATTATTCTGTTGTGTGTTGCTGCACTGGCGGCGGGTTCCGTTGCCTGCATTGTTCTCAGGCAGCCGCCGTTGCCCGAAAAGCGCGAGGTTCTGATTGAGCCCGTTCCTGCGGCAAACGAACTGCGTGATTTTCAGGAGGTCAACGGCACGGGAGGCAGCAGGTTCTTTATTCAGTCGCCGAAAATGCAGGCGCTGAAAACAGTGCCCGTTTCACAGTTCGGCGCCTCCCCCGGCAATGAAGACAACACTGAAGCGCTCAACAGTGCTTTTGCCTACTGCAAAGATAATCCGGGCACGCATCTGCTGTTTGATAAGGCTGTTTACTATGTTTCGGGCGCATTGCTGCTCGAAAACATCACCGACGCCTGCATCGACGGCAACGGCGCAATGATTCTTTACGATTACGGCAGCAGTCTTTTCACTCTCCGGCATTGCGAATGTGTTGAGGTGCGCGGTCTTACTTTCGAATGGGACTGGGATAAAATACCACTGAGCGCGATTGCCCGTGCTGTTGAAGTCAAGGGCGAGAAAAACACGCTCGACTTTATTTTTGACAACCCGGATTATGCAAGAGAAGATATGCTCTATGCCGTCTGCCAGTGCGACCCCGAAACGGGCACTTACGGCGCGAAAGGCACATATATTGAAAGCTATGACGGGCAGAATCCGGACGTCATCAAAAAAGTAACAAAAATCGGCAACGACACTTTGCGTGTTGTTCATAACGGCGCGTGGGCGCATTTTGCGGGCAACTCATATATTCTGCGCAGCACCGCCTACGGCGGCTCGCTCATTGATATTTATGAAGCTTGCCGGGACATAACTCTTGACGGGCTTAATCTATACGGCGGAACGGGGATGGGCGTAATTGTCGGCGAAAGAACTTCGCATTTCACTCTGCGTAACATCTTCATCGGTCCCGACCCGGAGAAAGCCGACGTTCACCTCACATCGCTTGATGCCGATGCAGTTCATATCAGCGACTCGGACGGCTGCTTCCTTATTGAAAACTGCGATTTCAGCCGCCAGGGTGATGATGACATCAACATAAACAGCGGCATCGGTCTAATCCACAGCGTCAACGGAAAAACTGTCGTTTTTGAAGCCGACGGCTCAATGAACGTTGACCCGGGCGACACTGTTTTGTTCAGAGATAAAAACTTCAACCTGACGGATATTTCAGCCGTTGCGGAAAAATGCGTAAGAAACGAGGACGGCACCAGAGAGGTAACCTTCAGCGAAAATCTGCCCGACAGCATAGGCAGGGGCTGCTTCCTCTTCAACAGAGACAACACGGGCGGTAATTATGTAATACGCAACAATTATTTTCACGAACACCGTGCAAGAAGTCTGTTGCTTCAGACCTCCGACGGGCTGGTTGAAAACAATGTTTTTTATAAAACAACCCACAATGCCATTAAGATAATAATGGATATTAACGGAGTATGGCACGAGGGGACGGGTGCGGACAATATTGTTGTGCGCAACAACAAATTCATTGAATGCTCCGTCATAGGCACCGAAGTTATAGAAGTGGGAACGCATCTGCTGGATAAAAGCAACGGTTCATACGCTTTCACAAACATCCGCATTGAAAACAATGAATTCCGTGACATCTGCGGCAACCTTATAGTTGTAAACAACGTCAACAATTTTATTTTCAGGAACAATAAAATAACTCTCGGCAATGCTTTTCGCAATGATGTCGGCAAGGGGCGCTCATATTTTCTTGCAGACTGCGTCAATGTTTTTATTTCGGGCAACACCTTCACCGATGCTCCGCCGTTCTCGCTGACAAGAATAGCCCGAAGCAACAGCCCCGTTGCGTGGTTCCGTGTCAATGCGGCAATAATCAGCGGAAAGGATGGTGCAAAATGAAGTCCCTTAAAAAACTGCTTTTTCCTGTATTGCTGGGTGCAACCTGCTGTGTGGTTCATTTCTGGCAGAACTCCGTTGCGAGCTTACCTTATCTGCCGTTTAACTGCATTGTTCCGCTCGGCGTTATGACCCCTTTGCTGCTCATCCTGACTTTTTTTACAACACTTGTTCTGCTTAAACAGAGCAAAACAAATCACCCCGTTCGCCGTTCGTTTGTCAGCATGGCAGGTATGCTTGTTCCAGTTATTGCAACCCTCGTGTTTTTCCTGAGCTTTGTAAGCTACCGCTTTGCGGGAATACTGCCCGTGCTTGTTCTGCCGAACTGGCCGACGGGAATCGTGACGGCAATCATTACCGCACTGTGCGTAATTCACCTCTCGGGGCTTCTTATCTGCAGATTCATAAAGCAGAAATACACAACAAAACAGATTATTCCCGCAGCTGTCGGCTGGATTATTCTTAACATCTGCCTGTTTTTCATTACGGTCTGACAAAAATAATAAAGAATAAGGATATAAAACAACGAAGGTATTCACCCCGCCGCCTGCGACGCAGAAGAAACCGGACTCAATGATTTTCGGAAAAACCGGTCTCTTTTTCAGCTTCCTGTTACCAAAAGTGTAATATCTGTGACTCCCGTTTTCCGGGAGTTTTTTCTTTTTGTATTCTGAGGCAAGCGGACTTGTGCTGCAGTAAAATAAAAAAGTGCCGTGCGGTAATTGATAACCGCACGGCTTTAATCCGTTTATTGTTTTATGTTGTTTTCATACACGGGGAGTATTTTGAATATCTGCCTGAAAAAGGCAATAATCTTTGCAAATAACCCTGTGTTGACACTGACCGTTTCCGTCGGTGTTGATTTAACAATCTTGTTGTCGGAAATCCTTACCAGGTCGGCTTTTATTTTGTATTCGCCGTTTTCGGCGCAGTCTATGGTGCAGGTTGAGCCCACATCGCCGGTTGACCATACTATCCAATACCCGTCGGGTGCCTCGATGTTTGTGTGGAATATGAGCTTTGATTTATAGTCTGCCTGAAGTGTGCTTTTATAGTTTACGATTTTTAAATCGGGAATAACCGGGTCGGGTGTGACGGTTGTTTCTTCGGTAACGGTCAGTTTTTTTGTTTCAACGCCGTTGCCGAAGTCGCCTGTCAGCAGCGTTGTGCTGCCGGGATAAGTTTTTCTCGGATTGAAGCTGCCGGAGACTTTACCGTCTGTGCCTGCCGTAATCTGATCTATATATTCAAGATTGTCAGTGCTCAGCGTAAAGCCGTTGCCGTAACCGGTGACGTTAAGCAGTATGTATTCGTTGCCGGGGATGCAGCCAGAAAATGAATAATCAAAAACACCGCTTCCTACCGTTGCCTGCCTTGCCCGGCTTGGCTGTGTGCCGAGGGATGTCATGTTGATTTTAAATGAGGGGCGCACGCCTGTGCCTGTGAGACCGGCGCTGCACTGCTCATCTAGACCGCCGTCATTTAAGACGGCGCAGGTGTATAAAGAACTTATTCCGGGTGAACGCAGGCGCCATTCGGGGCAGGCCATATTTTTTGTGTTGAGACCGAGGCACTCCGCATAATCGCTTCCGTCTGCCCCCCTCGGGAAAGCGGACGTGAAATAAACCGGGTTTGTTGCTTCTTGTTCGGTCAGAACAAAAATGCTCCCGTTCTCACCTGCGATGATTTCATTTTGCTCTTCCGCCGTAAAAGCCGTGCGGTAAAAATCATCATTAAGCCATGCTTTAAGTGACGAGGTTTCCCAGTCGGTAATGCAGGCGCCTTTGTCGTTATAATAATTGCCGTCATTGCCTTTTTTTACATAATTTGAGTAAGGAATACTGTCGATTATTGTTTCGGATATTACAAGACCGGTCTGTGAATTGATAACTCTCCATTCAACTGGCTCATACTTGAACCAATAGACATTTCCGCAGGTGTATCCGTTATCATTCTGGTGTGAGTAATCCGGAGTTGACATTGTCTTGTAACCCGTGACAGACGGTCTGTATGTTGAAAACGTTACACCTCTGTATTTTTCTTCGCCGTAAGTAACATCACAATAAAGCATATAGTCGCCGGCTGTCATATTGCCGTCGGTCGATTTGCCCGTGCCGCTGTAAAATCCGTATGATTTCCAGTTTGCCTCCTGCGAATCAAGAACGGAGCCCATGCTTGCGGTAACATCGGTCTGGGGATAGGAGCCGAAATTGAAATGCTTGCGGTCAATCCAGCCGTCATCGCAACCGGTGCCATCGGATGATGAGGGCGCTTCTCCCGTATCGGAGCTGGCATTTTTCAGCAGTCTGACATCAACCGTCTGTCCGCTTTGCTCAACCGTAAACTCAGCTGTTGTCTGAAAATAACCCGGAGCGCCGGCGGTTATTGTGTGCCTGCCCGGCGCAAAATACAGAACAGCATCTCCGCTTTCACCTGTCTTCGCCGTGCGGTTATCCACTTCCCCGCCGCCTGCATTGTCACAGTAACCGTCCGGCGATGTTACCGAAGCGCCCGCGACGGCAACCCTTTCGCCGTTTTCGGGTGTATAAACAAAAAATGTAACCTTGCGGAAGTTTTCAAGCTCTTTTGTATAGAGGCGTGATTCAAATTTTGCGCACAGCGCTCCCATATTGCCGTCGAGCGCAAATGCCTTTATAACAAAATATTGAGGCATTGATGAAACTGCAAAACTCACCTGTGCCGTCCCGGCGTTTTTCGCAACACTGGTTATTCCGGATGCAAGCATTTTGCCGGTGCCCGGGTCATACAGAGCAACAACAAGGCGGCACGCTTCATCGTTGGTTATTACCGCAGTTGCAGTTTTGCCGTCAACCGAAACATCCGAGATTGAAAAACCGCTGTTTTGAGCTGCGGATGTTTTTACTGCAAACTGCCCCGACGGCAATACACCGATAAGCATAAGCGCACATAGAAGAGCTGCAAGAATTCTGTTATGCATTTTCATTGAATTTCCACCCCCGTTATGAATTATTGTTGAAAAACGAAAATCGGTTTATCAATATTAATTATACCCGAATCAACTCTTATAATCAATAGTAATCATAATGATTTGCTTTTGTCCGTTTTTGACAATTCAGCTTATACCTGAACCGAGCCGATTTCGGCTCAACATCCGGTTTGAATACAAAAAGCGCACTTCTGTCATCCCATTGACTTGTTTAAAACATAAGTTTATACTGTAATATGCGGCAAATATATTATCGGAGGATATAATCAATGAAAAAATTGATATCCGTTATTCTGGCAGTCCTTATTGCATTATCCTGCGGCAGTCTTTTTTCATTTACGGCATCGACAGATGACGAACTCGTTGTAACCGCAGGCAGCGATGCACAGAGTGCCGACTCCATTGACGCCGTTGACTGGTTCAAAGCCGAAAACGGCGAATACTTCTTTTTTATTCCGTCATACTGGGATTCATCCTCCCTGACAGTGTGGGCATCGGCTCCGGTTCAGATTAACGGCAGAGATTTTGAAAACGGAACGGTAACGGATCTCGGCACAAAAGGCACAATAAAAAGCGGCTCCGCTGAGTATAAATATAATGTTGTTTCAAGCAGCGGCACAGGCACTGTCTTTATCACAACCGAAAGCGGCTCCCTTGAGGCGGTTCACGCAGATAAAAGCCATAAAGAGCCGGGTGAAATATCAATAAAAAACGAAAAAGGCAAAGAGCAGACCGAAAACCCGACACTCGATTACATCAAGGGCAGAGGCAACGCGACCTGGAACGGCAGCAAAAAGCCGTATAACATTAAGCTTGACAAAAAAGCGAAGATTCTCGGCATGGCAAAAAGCAAAAAATGGTGCCTTATTGCAAACGAAGGCGACCGTTCACTTATGAGAAACACAATGGTTTTCAAGGCGGCGGCAGATGCGGGGCTTTCATATTCGCCCGAATGCGCTCCCGTTGACCTCTACATCAACAACGAATATTTGGGTTCTTATCTTCTCACCTCAAAAATAGAGGCGGATTCCAACAGAATAGATGTTGAAGACCTCGATGAAATCAATGAAGAGGCGTGCATTACCGAATACGGCGAGAATTTTGATATGGACTTTCTCGCTCAGGGCGGCGTTTACGGCAGATTTTCCGGTTTGCTCGAGGGCACAAACAAATATGTCACCCTCCCCGAAAGCGAAGATATCACAGCCGAAGGCGGCTATGTTCTTGAAATGGAAATTGCCAACAGATATCCGGATGAGAAAGCCGGTTTCGTCACAAAAACAGGTCAGCCCTTTATTATGAAGAGCCCCGAATACGCAGGCAAAGAACAGATGGATTTCATAAGCGGCTATTATCAGAGATTTGAAGACGCCGCCTTTGCGGCAGACGGCAAAAACGCAGACGGTGAAAGCTACACCGACCTGATTGACGTTGAATCATTTGCAAAATATTATGACATCAGCGAGTGGACCTCCAATATGGATTCAGGTCTCACATCGACATACTTCTATCTCGACGCAACCAAGGACGGCAAGCTTTACGCAGGCCCCGTCTGGGATTACGACATCGCTCTCGGCAACAACTCAGGCGGCAGATTCGGTCTGGATTACAACAACCCAGAAATGTTTACCGTCTGCCACTCCCGTCAATACAGAAATACTGTTTTCGGCACGTTTGATGCCGACGAAAAGCCCGGAATTTACAATGTTCTTACCAAAAAACAGGATTTCACAAACGAGTGCAAAGCTCAGTGGGATGAAAGCGTTTACGCCGCCGTTTCCGGCTGGAGCAGCGAAAAATTCGATGAATACGCTCAGACAATAAAAGCATCTGCGGTTATGAACCATATCCGCCGCAACACCTACGGCACGACCGACATTGACAAGGTCACGGAGAAATACGACGCCGATGTGAATTCGCTCAGAACCTTTGCTTCAAAAAGAGCTGAATTTTTAAATACCAATCTCGGCAAAATACAGGAAAACCCCGTAAAGACCTCTTTCCCGCTGTCAATAGCCAAAAAAATCCTCACCGGCATAAACAACCTGTTTGAAAGAATAATAGTTGTTTTTAAACTGGAGAATAAATAAAACTGTTACAGCAAATCATGCCCGCATCAAATGCTCATGTACGGTAAGGAAGCAAGCAACCGAAAACAAGAGATAGACCGCCAGCACTACACTATTCCGAACCAAAGACCAAAAGATAAGCATTGTGGGAAAATCTAAACTTTTGGATTTTCCTACAATGCCAACTAC